>Ga0209591_10008274_pt1 | contig 11342 bp, 8 predicted proteins | sample MAT01_FD_187207 | JGI IMG/M metagenome (GOLD analysis project Ga0209591, IMG submission 187207) | Freshwater microbial communities from Lake Fryxell liftoff mats and glacier meltwater in Antarctica - MAT-01 (SPAdes) (version 2) | ecosystem: Environmental > Aquatic > Freshwater > Ice > Liftoff...
GGCCTGGCGCTGGCGGCTGGTGGGTCTCGCCGTCATGCTGGCCGCAGTGTTCGTGCTGAACCAGGCCCGACTGCTGCTGTTGCTGCAGGCGCACCTGAACATGCCGCAGTACTTTGACCAGTTGCATACGCTGTGGCTGCCGTTGCTGATGGTGCTGTTGCTCGGCGGACTGCTGCTGACCTGGGTCGGGCGCTTCGCGCGGCCATGAAGGCAGCCGTGCTGCGTGCCCTGGCGGCCGCCCCGCTGCTGCTGCTACTGGCGTCGGCGGGTCCCGCGTTGTTGCAGCCGCTGCTGCCAGCGGCGCGCACCGTGATGGCCTGGGCCGAACCGGCCTTTGCCGTCCAGAGCCTGCAGCTCCTGGTGTATCCCGAAGGCGAGCGCGTGCGCGCAATGGTGGCGATTGCGCGCCCGCTGGCGGTGGGAGAGCAGCTCGTGCTGCCGCACCCGCGCGGGCGCGCCCACGCGCAGGTCCCTGTCGCCCAGGTCTGGCAGGCGCCGCTGCTGCTGGTTCTGCTGCTGCTCGCCTGGCCTACGGCCGCCTGGGGTGAGGCACTGCTGCGCGCTCTGCTGGCATTGCCGGCGCTGGCACTGGTGCTGGCGCTGGACCTGCCGCTGGTGCTGCTGGCCGAGATCTGGAAACTGTTGCTGGACGCACACGACCCCGGCGGCTGGAAGCTGCTGGTGGCATGGTCCGACCTGTTGCGCAGCGGCGGCCGCGTGATCACGGGTGTGTTGGCGGCGACGGCCGTGGTGGCAGCGGCCTGCGCGCTGGAACGCTTGCGGCTCGGGCTGCGGAAGCAGGCCCGTTGACGCGTCGGGTTGGCGGCTAAGCGACAACCGTGGGCGGGCGCGGGTCCGCGGTCAAAACCGGTGCTTCAAATCCACCTTTCACCACCAAACAACAACCGCACCGGCGCGACGCTGGCTGCTGCCTGTTTCTGATGGCTGTTGCGCACACGCGGTGGTAGACTGGCTCAAATCCCACCGTCACCTGGGTGGCACTGTCTCCCGCTTCACAGCCTCTGGATGGTCACCATGAACCGCTGTTTGCCTTTGTCCCGATTGCGTCTGCGCTTTGGAGTCGTTTTGTTGCTCCTGTGCGGCCTCGCGTCGCTGGCTCAGGCGTTCGAGAACCTGCGCCAGTTCCCGCCCGGCGCCAAGCGTGCGACGTTGCTGGTGACCGCGCCGCCCAACGTGACGATCAACGGCGTTGATGCGCGGCTCTCGCCCGGTGCACGCATCCATGGCCCCAACAACATGCTGGTGATGTCCGCAGCGCTGGTTGGACAGGCGGTGCCGGTGAACTACCAACTCGACGGTCTAGGCCAGCTGACACGGGTCTGGATCCTGAACCAGGCCGAACAGGACGCGCAACGCGCCAATGCGGTGCCAGTCGTGAACTTCGTCTTCGGCTCCTCTGCGCCGGCCGTGAAGACCGACGACGGCAAGACGCCTTTCGATCAACTTCCCAAATTCCAGGCCAAACCCTGAGCTGTTCCGCCAACAGCGTTGGTTTGCCGGGTCTGGCTCGGAACCGTGGGCGAATTGACTGTATGTAATTGGCCAGGACAGCAAGCGCGTGATACCTCCATGAGCAAAAAAGTATTCATCAAGACCTTCGGCTGCCAGATGAACGAGTACGACTCGGACAAGATGGTGGACGTGCTGCGCGCCGCTGACGGGTATGAGCCGACCCAGGACGTGGAACAGGCCGATCTGATCCTGTTCAATACCTGCTCGGTTCGCGAAAAGGCCCAGGAGAAGGTTTTTTCTGACCTTGGGCGTATCAAACACCTCAAAAGCCGTGGTGTGCAGATCGGCGTCGGCGGCTGTGTGGCAAGCCAGGAAGGTGCGGCGATCATCGACCGCGCGCCGTACGTCGACGTGGTGTTCGGGCCGCAGACCCTGCACCGCCTGCCCGAGTTGTTGCGCCAGCGCACGCTGCAAGGGCGCCAGCAAGTGGACATCAGTTTCCCCGAGATCGAGAAGTTTGACCACCTGCCGCCCGCGCGCGTGGACGGCGCGACGGCCTTCGTCAGCATCATGGAGGGTTGCTCCAAATACTGTAGCTATTGCGTCGTGCCGTATACCCGCGGCGAGGAAGTGTCACGCCCGTTCGATGACGTGCTGGTTGAAGTCGCGGGGCTGGCGGACCAGGGTGTGCGCGAGGTAACCTTGCTCGGCCAGAATGTCAATGCCTACCGGGCGCCGTTTGGGCAGGGCGGCGCGACGGCCGACCTGGCGACCTTGATCGAATACGTGGCCGACATTCCGGGCATCGAGCGCATCCGTTACACGACCAGCCATCCGAATGAGTTCACGCCGTCATTGATCGCCGTCTACGGGCGGGTTGCGAAACTGGTCAACCATTTGCACCTTCCGGTGCAACATGGCTCGGACCGCATCCTGTCGGCCATGAAGCGGGGCTACACGGCCATCGAATACAAATCTACCGTGCGCAAGTTGCGCGCCATCCGGCCTGAGCTCGCGTTGTCAAGTGACTTCATCGTCGGCTTTCCTGGTGAGTCCGACGAGGACTTCGAGAAGCTGATGCAGCTGATCGACGATGTGGGTTACGACAGCTCCTTCAGTTTCATATTCAGTCCGCGCCCGGGCACGCCGGCAGCAGCCCTGCGCGACGATACTGCGCATGCCGTCAAGCTGGCGCGGTTGCAGCGCCTGCAGGCGGCCATCGATTCCAGCGTGCGCCGCATCAGCGCCAGCCGCCTGGGGACCGTGCAAAGGGTGTTGGTCGAGGGTGTCGCGCGCAAGAACTCCAGCGAGTTGTTTGGCCGGACCGAGTGCAACCGCGCCGTGGTGTTCGGTGGTCCCAAGCGCCTGGTTGGAACCATGGTGGACGTGCGGATCACGCAAGCACCCCAGCGATCCCTGCGCGGCGAAGTGGTGACGGTCGGCACGGAGCTACTGTCCGCCTAGCGCCAGCGCCAGTTGCGGGCGGTTGGCAGCCAGTGGGGCTTTGGGTTGGGTCGGTGCCGGGACAGCCTCCTAGAACGGCATCTTGGGCATGCCCTTCATGCCGCCCATGCGTTTTATCATCTTCATCATTCCGCCGCCCTTCATTTTCTTCATCATGTCCTGCATTTGCTCGAACTCCTTGAGCATGCGGTTGACTTCCTGCACCTGCACACCGGCACCGGCTGCGATGCGGCGTTTGCGGGTGGCCTTGATGAGCTCGGGTTTGCGCCGCTCCAGCGGCGTCATGCTGTGAATGATGCCTTCCTTGCGCCGGATGTCCTTCTCGGCGCGATTCATGTCCACCTGACCGGCCTTGGCCGCGAGGGCGGCAGGAAGTTTGTCCATGAGGCTGGACAGGCCGCCCATCTGTTTCATCTGCTGGATCTGCCCCAGGAAATCGTTCAAATCGAAGCCGACGCCGCTTTTGACCTTGGCGGCGAGTTGCTGCGCGGCCTGCAGGTCGACCCCGGCCGAGACCTGTTCCACCAGAGCCATGATGTCGCCCATGCCCAGGATACGCCCGGCATGGCGCTGCGCATCGAACACTTCCAGACCGTCAATCTTTTCGCTGGTGCCGGCAAACTTGATCGGCGCGCCGGTGACCTGCCGCACCGACAAGGCGGCGCCGCCGCGTGAGTCGCCGTCGGTCTTGGTCAGGATGATGCCGGTCAGTGGCAGGGCCTGGCTGAATGCGAGTGCGGTATTCACCGCGTCCTGGCCCTGCATCGCATCCACGACGAACAGGGTCTCCACTGGCCTCAGCGCCTGGTGCAGTTCGGTGATCTCGCGCATCAACACCGCGTCGATGGCGAGGCGCCCGGCGGTGTCGACCAGCAACACGTCGAAGTAGTGTTTGCGTGCGTAGTCCAGGGCCGCCATGCCGATGTCGACCGGCTTTTGGTCCGCTGTGCTGGGAAACCATTCGGCACCTGCTTGTGCGGTCACGGTGCGCAGTTGCTCGATCGCCGCTGGCCGGTAGACGTCCCCGGAGACGGTCAAAACCTTCTTCTTGCGTTTCTCGATCAGGTATTTCGCCAGTTTGGCGGTGCTGGTGGTCTTGCCGGAACCTTGCAGGCCTGCCATCAGGATGACCGCCGGGGGCTGGGCGGCCAGGTTGATATCGCTCACCCCTTCGCCCATGGTCGCCGCCAGTTCCCGGTTCACGATGCCAACCAGCGCTTGGCCTGGCGACAGGGACCCGAGTACCTCCTGTCCCAGCGCCTTCTCTTTGACGCGTTGGATGAAGTCGCGCACCACTGGCAATGCCACGTCGGCTTCGAGCAGCGCCACACGCACTTCGCGCAGCATGTCGGAGACATTGGACTCCGTGATGCGTGCCTGCCCCCGGATTTCCTTGACCAGGCGTGAGAGTTTGTCGCTGAGGGAGGATGCCATCGGGAACCTGGAGGTGACGCAGTCAAGACGCTAAACTGCAGCCATGATTCTAGCCAGTGCGTCGTCACAGACCACTATCCTGACCGTGGTAGTGGCGCTGGCCTACGTGCTGGCAGCGGTCTGTGGTGGGCGCAGTGACCGGCTGGCTTGGGTCGTGGTGTCGATTGCCTGGATTTTGCACGGTCTTTTGCTGGCGCTTGGACTGTCTGGCGCGAAGGCGCATTTCGGTTTCGCGCCGGCCCTGTCGGTCACAGTCTGGCTGGTCGCCGCCGTGTATTTCGTCGAGCGCCGCTTCTATCCGCAATTGGACGTGCGCTGGGCCAGCAGTGTGGCGGGCGCGTTTGCCGTGCTGTTGGCCTGGGCGTTTCCCGGCGCCGCCCTGACGAGTGGCGGTTCCGTGGGGTTGCCACTGCACCTGGCACTGGGAATTGGCTCTTATGGCCTGTTTGGTGCGGCAGTCGGCCACGCCTTGCTGATGGGCCGTGCGGAGGAGCGCATGCGACACCCTGCCGCCCAGGCCGATGGCGTGCCATTGTTGACCATGGAGCGCCTGACTTTCCGCCTGGTCTGGGCCGGCTTTGTGCTGCTCAGCGCCACCTTGTTGCTCGCGTTCGCGGCGGGTGAGACCTTGTATGGCGACCCGGGCGGTGTCCGCTGGGATCACAAGACGGTTTTCTCGGTGTTATCGTGGCTGGTCTTCGCGGCCTTGCTCGCGGGGCGCTGGCGCCTTGGCTGGCGTGGCCGAAGCGCCACGCGTATGTTGTACGCCGGCAGCGGTTTGTTGTTTTTGGCCTATGCCGGGTCGCGTTTCGTGTTGGAAGTTGTCCTGGAGCGTGCGCCATGAAGTTCTTGCTGGTGGTGGCAGTGGTTCTGATCGGATTCTGGATCTGGCGCTCCAGTCGCAAGGCGCGCGATCCGCCGCCGAAGGACCAAACGCCACGGGCAATCGACATGGTGCGGTGTGACCACTGTGGTGTGCACTGCGCCAAGCCCGACCTGGTGGTTGGCAAGGCGGGCGTCTATTGCACGGTGCAGCACCGCGAGCAGTCTGAAACCTGAGCCGGGATGGCCTGATGGCGCCAACTTCCGCAACTGCGTCCTGGCTTGGCATGCAGCGCGGCGCTGCACGGGCAGATCCGCCAGAAGGCCCGGGAGAGTTTGTGCGCCTGTGGCGCGGCTTCATGACGGCGCGGGTCACTTTTGGGGTTGTGTTGCTGGCGCTGCAGATCGCTCTGCTGGTGCTGGGGCAGTCGCCGGAGCGGGTGCCCGTCATTGCGTGTGTGGTCTATCTCATCGCGACACTGGCAACGCGGTTGCTGGGCCACCCGCGCCGCCTGGGGCGCAACTTCGACCCCGGATGGCTGGCGACGATCGGCGTTGACGTGTTGGCGTTTGGGTTGCTGCAGTACGTGCAGGGGCACTCGGGAATCAACTACACGCCCTTGTTGGCTTTGCCCGTGTTGCTGGCCTCGGTGCTGGGCTCCCTGCCACTGGCCATGGGGACCGCTGCCGGGGTGAGTCTTTTGCTGCTGTCGCAGGCACTGCTCCTGTCTTTGCAATTGCCCAGTGACGGCACACAGCTGTTTGCCCAGGCGGCATTGACCGGTGCGGGCTGTTTCCTGATCGCCTTTCTGGCCTCGCAACTGTCGGCCCGGCTCGCGAATGAGGAGCAGCGTTCCATGCGCAGCCAGCTGGCCGTGCATGTGCAGCGACAGGTGAACGAACTGGTGATCGAATCCATGGCCGATGGAGTTCTGGTGGTCGACGCAAGTGGCATGGTCCGGGCCGCCAATCCGTCTGCCCGGCAATTGCTTGGTCGCGAGGCCGACCCGATGCCGGTGCCGTTCGAGATCGGGGCTGACGCGGGTTGGAGCGCGCTGGGCCGCCTGGCGGCTGCGAGTTTTTCGTCCAGGCGGGCGCAGCGGGCCAATCTGGTCTTCACCCGGCGCGATGCCGGGCCATTGCATGTACTGGTGCGCACCCGGCTGACGGCCACGGTGGAGGGCAATGCGGAAAGCCTGTGCGTGATCTTCATGCAGGACCAGCGCGAAGCGGAGGCGCGCATGCGCACCGAAAAGCTGGCCAGCATGGGACGAATGTCGACCGCTGTGGCCCACGAGATCCGCAATCCGCTGGCCGCCATCGTGCAGGCCAACGCACTGCTTGGCGAGGAGGTGGCCGAGCCGCATCTGCACCACCTGATTCAGTTGGTGCGTCAGAATGCCTTGCGCCTGGAGCGCATCGTGGACGAAGTGCTCGATATCTCGCGCGTGCCGGGCGCCAGGGCGGACGGGCCGCAGGAGACGCTGCTGCTCAACGATGTGGCCCAGCGTGTGTGCCTCGACTGGGCACAGCACAGCGTTGGTGCAGTAATGCCCCGGCTCGATTGGTGCCACACCAATCCGCGCGTCTTCTTCGATGGCGAGCACTTGCGCCGCGTGTTGGTCAATTTGCTCGACAATGCGCGCCGTTACGCGAGTGCCCAACCCGATGCGATCCGGGTATCCACGTCAACAGGCGCCGATGCGGAAGTGGTGCTGGGCGTGTGGAGCGATGGTCCACCGATGGAGCAGTCGGTTGAGCGGCACCTGTTCGAGCCGTTCTTTTCATCCGAGAGCCGCTCGACCGGCCTGGGTCTGTACCTGTGCCGGGAACTGTGCGAGGGCCATGGTGCCAGCATCCGGTTCAAGCGGGTCAGCAAGACCGACCCGACCCGGCGCGACGGCAACGAATTCCAGATCACGTTTGAACCGGCTGACCTGCGCGGTTCGCTGCAACCTGCCTCTGACAAAATACCCGTTACACCATGGCAGCAGCAACGTCTTTGAGTGATGTCCGCATTCTTGTGCTCGATGACGAGCCGGACCTGCGTACCCTGTATGAACTCGCGCTGCTGAGGGAGGGTTATTCGGTGGTCGGGGTTGGCGCCCTGCAGGAAGCGCGCGAAATGCTCGACGCCGGGCGTTTTGACGTGGTGATCACGGACATGCGCCTGCCCGACGGCCTCGGAATCAGCCTGCTGCACTACTTGCGCGACCAGCGGCGCAACGACCGCTGCGTTGTCATTACCGCCTACGGATCGGCCGAGAACGCGGTCGAGTCGCTCAAGGCCGGAGCGTTTGACTATTTGACGAAGCCGGTCGACATCAAGCTGCTGCGTTCGGTGGTCGCCTCTGCGGTGGCGGGCCTCAGGAATCCGGCGGTCGCGGGGCGCCGCCATGCCCCTGCCAGTGCCTTGCGCGCGGGCCCGAATCGGCGCAAATCGGATTCCTTCGAGATCGAGGGAGAGGCAGCACTGCAGCGCCTGGTCGGGGAGTCAGCGGTGATGCGCAGCGTCAAGGAGCGGGTCGCCAAGGTGGCGCGCAGCATGGCGCCGGTATTGGTCACGGGTGAGTCGGGCACGGGCAAGGAGTTGGTCGCCCGTGCCTTGCACGCCAACAGCCACCGCTTTGGCGGCCCTTTTGTTGCCGTCAATTGCAGCGCGATACCGGAGAACCTGCTGGAGGCCGAATTCTTTGGCGCCCGCAAAGGTGCCTACACCGGTGCCACCGTCGACCGGGATGGGTTCTTCCAGGCGGCGCGCGGCGGATCCTTGTTTCTCGACGAAATTGGCGACCTGCCGCTGGCGATGCAGTCCAAGTTGCTGCGTGCGATCCAGGAGCGTGGCGTGCGGCCTCTTGGTTCGACGCTCGAAGAGCCGGTGGACGTCCGCGTCATCAGCGCTACCCATCGCGACCTGGCAGCGGAGGTGCAGAGCGGGCGCTTCCGCCAGGACCTGTATTACAGACTCAACGTGATCGACATCGTCCTGCCACCGCTGCGTGAACGGCTCGACGACTTGCCCGCCCTGTGTGAAACCCTGCTGGCGCGGATTGCGCAGGAGTCCGGCATTGAGGTGCCGCGTTTGTCGGCGGCGGTGCTCGAGCAGATTTGTCTGGCTCCGCTCAGGGGCAATGTACGCGAACTCGAGAACCTGCTGCACCGGGCGCTGGCGCTCAGTGAAGGGAACGACTTGCAGATTGACATCCTCGGCGAACACACCATGCCGGCCACGTTGGCCGCGCCGCTGGAGTCGCCGTACGCAGCGCCGACCCAGGCCGCGTCGGCGCCGGACATTCCCAGCGACCTGCAAAGCCATCTGGACCGCCAGGAGCGCGAGATCCTGGTGCGGGCATTGCGCGAAACCGGCTTCAACCGCACCGCCGCGGCGGCTCGCCTCGGTTTGAGTCTGCGCCAGATGCGCTACCGCATCGCACGCTTGAATATCGACGAGCCGCCAGACACCGGTCTTGCGGACGGGCCGGCCTGAGCTGACGCTGCTGGCGCAGCGTGTGCCGCAACAACTGCGTTTGGCGCCGTGCAGACCATCGGACCAGCCCGGCCGACACGCGCCACCACCCGACATCGAGCAGGCATGCGGCTGCCCCGGGAGAAAACGCCGCCAGGCCTTGCAATTGCTTGTTGCGGGCGACGGTGAGCGCATCTGCCAAGGCCTGCAAGCGGCCCGGCGCTGGTGCGCCAATGGACAACGGTTCAGTGCCAGCCAAAGCCGCGCCCGGGCCATCTGACGGTTTCACGCAACGCCTGTAAATACACTACCGGTAGTGGCTTGTGTTCCCCACAGACACCATATATAGTGTGTGCTGGTCGCAGGCACGGCGTCGCATTGTGTGCCGGAACAGAGCACCTGGGCCAATCGGAAAACACCAAAAAGATGCTGTCAGAGATGAGGAAATAATGCAAATTGTTTTGAATGCGCTACCTGCTTTTCAACCTGGCCTGATCACGCCGCCAACGGCTGGTGGACTACACAGTTCAACGCCAAGCCCGCTGACCCAATACCAGATCATCCGGCGCAATGGTGCCGTCGTACCATTCGAGCCGAACAAGATCGCCGTCGCCATGATGAAGGCGTTCCTTGCGGTGCACGGCACCCAGGGTGCAGCTTCGGCAAGCGTGCGCGAGGTGGTGGACGGTTTGACGCGCACGGTGATCCACGCGCTGCAGCGCTCGCGCCCCGGCGGAGGTACCTTCCATATCGAAGATGTGCAGGACCATGTGGAACTAGGCCTGATGCGCGGCGGCCACCATGAGATTGCACGGGCCTATGTGTTGTACCGGGAAAAGCGCTCGCAGGAGCGTTCGCGCAAGGTCGAGGCCGCAGCTCCGGCGCTGGCGCCGCTGCATGTGATCGACGGTGGCCAGCGGGTGCTGCTCGACATGGATCGGCTGAAAGACTTGATCGTGTCGGCCTGCGCCAATCTGGGCGCCGACGTGCAGCCCGAACCGATTCTTGCCGAAACCCTGCGCAATCTTTATGACGGTGTACCGATGGAAGAGGTGTACAAGGCCTCGGTGCTGGCGGCGCGTACCCTGATCGAGAAAGACCCGGACTACACCTATGCGACGGCGCGTTTGTTGTTCCACACCATTGCCAACGAGGTCCTTGGCAAGGATGTCACGCAGGCCGGGATGGCGCAGGCTTACGTGGACTACTTCCCGCAGTTCATCCGAAAGGGCGTAAACGCAGAGCTGCTGGATGAAAAATTACTGCAGTTCGACCTCGCCCGGCTTGGCGCCGCGCTGAAGTCCGAGCGTGACCTGCAATTTGATTACCTTGGTCTGCAGACGCTCTACGACCGCTATTTTCTGCACGTCGAGAAGTCCCGCATCGAGCTGCCGCAGGCGTTCTTCATGCGGGTAGCGATGGGCCTGTCGCTCAACGAGATCGACCGCGAAGCGCGTGCCATCGAGTTCTATGAAGTTCTGTCGTCCTTCGATTTCATGTCCAGCACGCCCACGCTGTTCAACAGCGGCACCTTGCGCTCCCAGTTGTCGTCGTGTTACCTCACAACCGTGCCAGACGACCTCGACGGCATCTACGAGTCAATCAAGGAGAACGCCCTGTTGTCCAAATTCGCCGGTGGACTGGGCAATGACTGGACGCGTGTGCGCGCCTTGGGATCGCACATCAAGGGGACCAATGGGGAGTCGCAAGGCGTGGTTCCATTCCTCAAAGTCGTCAACGACACCGCCGTCGCGGTCAACCAGGGTGGCAAACGCAAGGGTGCGGTATGCACCTACCTCGAGGCCTGGCACCTGGATCTGGAGGAGTTTCTGGAGTTGCGCAAGAACACCGGGGATGACCGGCGCCGCACACACGACATGAATACCGCCAACTGGATTCCGGACCTGTTCATGCGCCGCGTGATGGAGAAAGGATCCTGGACACTGTTCTCGCCATCGAGCGTTCCGGATCTGCATGACCGTTTCGGCGCCGATTTCGAACGTGCCTACGTGGTGTACGAGCAAAAGGCGGCCCGCGGCGAGATCAACCCGTCGCGTACCGTTGCTGCGGCCGACCTGTGGCGCAAGATGCTGACGATGCTGTTTGAAACCGGTCATCCGTGGATCACCTTCAAAGATGCCTGCAACGTGCGTTCGCCGCAACAACACGTCGGTGTGGTCCATTCGTCCAACCTGTGCACAGAGATCACGCTCAACACCAGCGACACCGAGACTGCGGTGTGCAACCTCGGCTCGGTCAACCTGCTGCAGCACATTGTGGATGGGGCAATCGACCACGCCAAACTGCAGCGCACCATCGGTACTGCGATGCGCATGCTCGACAACGTGATCGACATCAACTATTACGCGGTGAAGAAGGCTCGGGACTCGAACGTCCGCCATCGCCCGGTCGGGCTGGGTGTGATGGCATTCCAGGACAGCCTGTACAAACTGCGCATTCCGTACGCCAGCGACGAAGCGGTGGCGTTTGCAGACCGCTCGATGGAGGCGATTTGTTATTACGCCTACTGGGCGTCGACCGAACTGGCGCGCGAGCGTGGACGTTACTCGAGTTACCGCGGCAGTTTGTGGGACCGCGGCATCTTGCCCATCGATACCCTGGACATGCTGGCTGCAGAACGTGGCGGGTATGTCGAAGTGGACCGGTCTTCCACGATGGACTG
>Ga0209591_10008279_pt1 | contig 11334 bp, 6 predicted proteins | sample MAT01_FD_187207 | JGI IMG/M metagenome (GOLD analysis project Ga0209591, IMG submission 187207) | Freshwater microbial communities from Lake Fryxell liftoff mats and glacier meltwater in Antarctica - MAT-01 (SPAdes) (version 2) | ecosystem: Environmental > Aquatic > Freshwater > Ice > Liftoff...
AATCCAAAAGGCTCGAAGGGTTCCTTTACTACCTGAACCTGCCCTGCTTCAAGTTTGGAAAAATCCAAAATATCGTTGACCACTGCGATGAGCGTATCCGATGCAAAACCTATCCTCTCGACAAATACTTTCTGTTGGCCCCCGAGGCTGGAGTTTTCCAAAGCTTTTTGGTACCCCTGTATGGCATGAAGCGGGTTCCTGATTTCATGGCTCATGTTGGCAAGGAATTCCTGCTTGGTTTTGGCAAGTTTATCAGAATGCATTTTGGCTTCCTCCAATTTTTCCCGGTACAGGTTGGCTTTGTCCACTTCTTTCAAAATACTGAACACAAATCCCAATGAACCCGCTACCCCCAGAAACACCAAAATTCCCAAAATCCAAGAGACAGTATAGGTCAGGTTGTACGCGGATTGGTTTTGGGCTTTGTATCCCATCATCAAATCGTTTTGAAGGTCAGAAACCATTTGTTGGATCTGTGAAAAAATTTCCGTGTTTTTATCCATAAGACTCGCCTCCAGCTGTAGGAACCTGTTTTGGAGACGCAGTTCGACCCTGTAAATCTTCTCTACTTCTTTCCGGATTGAAAGGAGGGTTGAATCTTGGTTGCTCGATATTGGGAGTGCAGGTTGCACTTCGGCTATCTCAGACTGCTTGATATCATTGGCTATTTCCACCAATTCATCTTGGATATCAAATTCACTTTCTATCTCAGGTTCATTGATTTCTGCCCCGATGGTATCGGGTTCTGCAGGTTTCGGCTTTAACGAGGAGAGCAAGTCTTTGGTCCTAAGCTTTCCCAAAAACTGCATATCGCTCAGTTCCTGCTGTCTTTTGATCCTAATCTCTATCCCTTTCAGTGCCTCCGCACTGAAATTCCTGTTGGTAAGGTAATTTCTGACTTCCTCCAACCCGGCAAATACCACCATCAATTCCGATATAGTGAGTCCGATCTGTTCATAGTTACTGATTTCTGCCGAATCGGGCGTGTTTGTTTTAAGCCATTCCAACCTTTCTTCGACCCGGCTTCTTGTCAGTTCTGAGACAGAATCTTTGTCCGATGTGCGCTCGGTTTTATTGATGTCAAGGACATAGACATCTGCCATGAGGCCATTGAGCTGTTGCAGTTTTTCGTTAGGCTGGGTGAGTTTCTGGACGGTATCGAGCAGGTTTCGGATGCTGAAATACGTGACAGCAACTACTCCTAGCACCAAAAAAAAGGCTAAAACAAATCCAATAACGACCTTTCCCCTGACCTGATATTTAGCTTTAAGACGCATCGATGTCTTTTTTTACATTCAAAAAGGCAATAACTGTTCCATTATCCTTTTCAAATAATCAGGAAAGAGAATTGCTTGAATAAAAAAAGCTTTAGACCGTCCTAAGTTCAAGGTAAGGAACCCATTCTTCGGCATGCCGCTCTGCATATTCTGCCAAAAAATATCCCAAGCTGGGTTTGAAAGGTGGGGACCTAAGCAGCATTCCTGCCTGCTCCGGGGTTTTGTCTCCTTTGTAGACATTGCATCGATGGCATGCGGTCACGAGATTGATCCAGTTGGACTTTCCTCCTTTGGACCGGGGGACCACATGGTCAAGGGTGAGCTGCTTTTTGGATCCGCAATACTGGCATTCCTGACTGTCCCTTCTGAAGATATTGGACCTGTTAAGCAAAACTCCCCGGTAAGGAATGTTTTTGTATTCATTCAATCTGATGACGGCCGGATACTGAAAACTTTTGGTCACGGTCCTGATGGTCAGATCTTCATAAAAAATCAGGCAACTTACTTTTTCCAGATAGCTCAGGATGAAGGCCTTTTGGACCGTCACCACAGCGACAGGGGAATGATCCAAGTTTAAAACCAAAACACGTCTTTCCATAATCCACTAATATAAAATCTTTGATTGGAAAAACCCGTTGTCGAATTCAAATGTTTTAAAACTTCATTTTTGCAAGCTCTCTTTTCACATCTTTTTCTTTGATGTCTTCCCGCTTGTCATGAAGTTTTTTACCTTTTGCAACGGCGATCTCCATCTTGGCCAAGCCTTTGTCATTGATAAAAATCCGGATGGGAATGATCGAAAGGCCTTTTTCAGAAAATTTGGTTTCTATTTTTTCAAGCTCTCTTTTGTTCAGCAGCAGCTTGCGCTCCCGGACTGCCTCATGATTGAAGCTTGCCGCCATTGAATAGGGTGCGATGTGCATCTGCTTGACAAACAATTCGCCCCTTTGAAAATAACAATAGGCTTCAGTGAGGGAAACTTTGCCTTCGCGCACAGATTTGATTTCTGTTCCGCTGAGCATGAGGCCCGCAGTATAGGTATCCAGGAACTCAAATTCATGGCTTGCCTTCTTGTTCCTGATGTTGATGATTTTATCGAACTTATTCTTTTTGACTATAGACATGAGATGGGAGACTTGAGATTTGAGAGCAAAAGATTTGGTTTTACCCTTATATACGTGGTTTCGGTGGTGTAATTGTTATAGTGGTTGTAATTGTTGTCTGCTTCGCATTATCAAATTCTCATTGTTACCTTCTGCTTGTTATCTTGTTGAAATTGTGAAAGAATTTTTCTTTGACTGCTTCTCTTGCTGCCTACTGCGACTCTCGATTCTTGGTACTTTGTATTTAATACTTTATTCGTGGTACTTGGTACATTGTACATCCTACTTGCTCCTTTTGTCTCCACTCTCGCTTCTTGCCTCTCGCTTCTCGCATCCTGTATCTCTCTTCTTGTCTCTCGCTTCTCGCTTCTCTCTAAATCTTCATCCTGGCTTCCGGCACGACATCCAGACCACAAAATTCCCCTTTGAGGTATTTGAAATGCGCGGCCATGGCAATCATCGCGGCGTTGTCGGTGCAGTATTCAAATTTTGGCACATACACTTTCCAACCGTATTTGTCAGAAAGTTTGTTCAATTCCTCCCTGAGTCCTGAATTGGCTGACACCCCTCCGGCAATGGCGATTTCTTTTATCCGGTGTTCCTTCGCTGCTTTTACCAGCTTTTGGGAAAGCATTTTGATCAAGGTATATTGAACAGAAGCACAGATATCTGCCAGATTTTCTGAGATGAAATTTGGGTTTACTTTTAGGTTGTCCCTGAGAAAATAAAGAACCGCTGTCTTGATGCCTGAAAACGAAAAATTCAATCCGGGCATGTCCGAAACCGGAAATTTGAAAGCTTTTTGATTGCCTGTTTTGGCATATCGGTCTATCAACGGACCGCCCGGATAAGAAAGCCCGAGTAGCTTGGCAGTCTTATCAAAAGCCTCTCCCACTGCATCATCAGAAGTCTCGCCGATCACTTCCATGTCCATGTAATCCCTGACCAAAACAAGCTGGGTATGTCCACCGCTCACAGTCAGGCAAATAAATGGAAAAGCAGGTTTTGGTTCATCTATAAAGTGTGCGAGAATATGCGCCTGCATGTGATTGACATCAATCAGGGGTATATCAAGGGCAAAGGCCAAAGATTTGGCAAAAGACACGCCAACCAATAAGGAACCCATCAAACCTGGACCTCTGGTAAAGGCAATGGCCGAAAGCTCATGCTTGCCGATTCCTGAAGAAGACAGGGCTTCCTGGACCACCGGAATCAGGTGCTGTTGGTGGGCACGGGAGGCGAGTTCAGGAACAACCCCCCCATATTTTTCGTGTACGGATTGCGTGGCGATGATATTATTGAGTATTTTGCCATCAGAAATGACCGCCGCAGACGTTTCATCACAAGATGATTCAATAGCCAGAATATTTATCTTCATTTCGCTTGCCTCTTGGAAAAGAACCCCAAAGTTACGGAAAAATTACTGAAAGCCTTTAGGCTTCTCTTCAGGCTGGTTCTTTTACTTTTTTTGGCCTTTTTGTTGGTAGTGATTGCCGTTCAGATTCCAGCAATACAAACCAAAATCACCAAATCTTTTACCGCCTACCTCAGCAAAAACACCGGATTTGAAACCAGCATATCCAAAGTACGGATCAGGTGGTGGGACGCCATCAGCCTGCAGGATGTCGTCATCTACGACCACCATGACAGCTTGATGGTAGACTTGGGAGATGTATACATTGATTTTTCGATTTCAGGGCTTTTGAACAGCTCCAATCCAAGCTTGGACCAGATCAAACTGGAAAAAGGTACCGTCAGACTCCTGTTTCATCCGGAAGAGAATTTTCTCAACATTGCGGAGTATTTGTACCAGATCAATTTACTTTTTCCAAGAGGTCCAAGAGATCCGGACAAAAAGTCCCCAAGGTTTGACATCAAAAATATCAGTCTGAAAGAAACCTCACTGGATATCATCAATTACGGGAGTATTCCGGTGGAAAGCGGGTTTGATTTCAATACGCTTCAGTTTCGTGACCTCATCGCGGATGCTGATGATTTTTATTCCGAAGGGCCAACCATCGGGATTAAAGTCAATTATCTCAGGGGATTGGAATCTACCTCCGGCCTTGTCTTCCAGCAGCTCAAAACAGACTTTACTTACAGTCCGACTTTTATGGAGTTTGACGATCTCTTTTTGAGATCCAATGATACCGAAATCAAAAATTACCTGAAGTTCAGCTACAGTTCTACCAAGAGTCTTTCAAATTTCAACCATGAAGTCAATATTTTAGCCAGGCTGGATGAAGCTGCCTTGGATATCAAGGACCTGAAATATTTTACCAAAAGCCTATCCAACATTGAAGACCGGGTTTTTATCAGCGGAGAAATCGAAGGCACAGTCGACGACCTTGCTTCGGATGAGCTCTTGATCAGGTTTGGAGAAAAAAGTGCACTTTTTGGAAAGTTCAAAATCGACGGCCTGCCCAATATTGACAGCACTTTCTTTGAATTATCACTACTGAATTCGGTCCTGAACAGCAATGACCTCTCCCCCTATATCGGTGAAACCGCCAGGAAAGAAATCAACAAATTCAGAGACGTGCGGTTTGATACGGATTTTTCGGGGTACATTAATTATTTCACTGCAAACGGAAATTTCAGAACAGGAATCGGTAACATCATCGGCCGTCTGAGTTTCAAAACAGAAAATAACGCCCCTACCTATACCGGCAGACTGCAATTGGAAAACCTGGACATTGGGGTACTGTTGGAAGACCCCGAAAGGTTCCAAAAAGTCACCATGACCGGGCAGATCAAAGGAACCGGCCTGACTTTGGAAACCGCACTCCTTCAGGTGGATGCAGATATCAAAAGTGCCGGGATCAATGGCTACAATTATGTAAATATTGTGACCGACGCTACCTATGGCAAGGATTTGTTCCGGGGCAATCTCAGGGTAAATGATCCAAATCTCAAAGGTGAACTCAGCGGGGTGTTGGATGTGAGAGAGGGAAGAGACTCTATCAGGATGACTGTAAAATTGGATACTGCTTTTCTCAAAGAATTGAAATTCCTGGATCAGGATACATTTGTAAGCGGAAAGATCGCCATAGATACCAAAGGGGTGACTCTTGATGACATCGAGGGAATCGCAAGGTTCAGTGATGTAAGTCTTAGCTATGAGGGTAGAAACCTGTTCGTTGATAACTTCTATTTTCAGTCTCTGTTCACAGATGAATCAAGGTTGATATCACTCAATTCGGATTTGCTTGTGGCCGGTATTTCGGGAAACTTCAAAGTAAGACAACTGGTAGAAGACATCCAGAACCTCAGTCAGCAATACCTTGCTATCCTGACAAATTCGGATGAGAAAATTTCACTCCGGGCTGATGCCAACGAGGAACCATACAGCATTGACCTCAACCTCAAATTCATTGATATCAACCCCATCATCAACCTCCTCGAACCACGGGCATCCATCTCCAAAAACACTGTCATCGAAGGGGCTTTTTACCAGACACCTGACAACACCATCTTCAACTTTTTCTCAAGCATTGATACCATTTATTATGATGGTAACTTGCTGTATGATACCAATCTGGATTTCAACACCTCGAAACTGATCAGCAGCTCAGAAGTATTGGCATCATTCTATATTTTCTCCAAAAAGCAAGAACTGAACAGTGGGCTAAAATTTAATAACCTGGCAATAGAAGCCATCTGGGATGAGTCGAGCATCGATTTCAGATATGACCAAGACCAGTTGGAGACCGGCAGCTATGTCCGTATAAAAAATGAAATCACCATCTACCCTGACCATACGACCGTAGTATTTGAGCCATCCGAACTCAAAATCCTTGACAAAACATGGGGTTTCGATGCTGATAACAGCATTTATATCGCACAAAAATCCTTCTTGTTTGACAATATCAAACTTTTCAACGGAAATCAGTTTATTGCACTCAATGGCACGGTTTCACCTGACCCAAATGAAATGCTTGGCTTGGAAATCCACCAAGTCAATCTCGATTTTTTCAATACCCTAAGCACCAAGGAATTTAAGGGACTTGCCAACGGAAATTTCGGATTTACAAATTTCTATGAATCCATCGGCATCAATGGACAGCTCAATATCGATGAATTACACATCAACAATTTCCTGATCGGAAATATTGAAGCGGCAACCTTCATTGCCGACCAGCTGGTCAATGTTGAAATCAGCAATATCCGTAATGGGAAAAAAGTGATTGCCATTGATGGATTTTTGGGAAGTACCGACGACCAACTTCAACTCAATGCCAAATTGAACGAGGCGGATTTATCGGTTCTGGAGCCATTCCTTTCCAACTATATTACCAAAATGGGAGGCACTGTTTCAGGGGATTTTGACATTGGGGGTTCATTGGCATTTCCTGTAGTGGTGGGCAATGGCCTAGTCAAAAACGGGACCCTACTGGTCAATTACCTCAAAACACAATATACCATAGACGGCAACCTGGTCTTCAATACCAATGAGATCAGCTTTAAAGAACTTATATTAAAAGATGTCAACGGCAACAGGGCAAGGATGCGGGGAGGTATTTCCCATGATTATTTCTCTGATTTTATCTTAGATATCTCCTCCACTCTTGAAAATTTTCAGGTGCTCAACACCGGATCCCGGGACAATGAACAGTTTTACGGGACTGCTTTTGTAACCGGCTCCCTGAACATCTTTGGCGCATCCAATAACCTGGATATCACAGCACGGGCCACCTCGAAAAAAAATACCAGGATTTTTATCCCTCTCGGTTCCAAAAGTTATGAAGCCCAAGAGGATTTTATCAAAATCATCAATGTTCTGGATACGGCAAGAATCATTTCATTGGAAGAAACTGTCAACAAACTCAACATCAACAACGTGAGGATGAATTTCACCTTCGATGTGACCCCAGATGCCTATACAGAAATCCAGATCGATCCAAGAACGGGAGAAACCATCCAAGGCCGCGGACGGGGGGTTTTGACGATGAACATTGATACGCAAGGTAATTTTTCGATGTCGGGAAATTACGAAATCACCGAAGCCAAATACAATTTTTCACTCTACAATATCCTGAGGAAAGAGTTTATCGTACAGCCCGGCGGCAGGATTTCATGGTTTGGCAACCCATATGAAGGCGTGATGGACATCAATGCCTACTATCTCGAGAGTGTGTCTCTCCAAAGCCTTCAGACAAACCAAAATGCAGCTTTGGAAGATCCTGCCATGCGGCGAAGGTTTCCCCTGAAGGTTCTCATGAACCTCAAAGGCCAACTCCTCTCTCCGGAGATAACCTTCAATTTCGATTTTGCAGAATTCCCGACCGAGGGCAATATCCAGAACTATATCTCTGCTTTCAAAAACCGCATTGCAAACGACGAACAGGAAAAAAACAGGCAGGTATTCTCAGTCATCATGATGCGCTCTTTATCCCCGGAAGGACAGTTTAGTGGGGTCAGCAACATCGCCACATCCAACCTAAGCCAGTTGTTGTCCTCCCAGCTCAACAGCTTTATCGCCCAAGTGGACCAAAACCTGGAAGTCGATATCAACCTCGCCAACCTTGACCAAAATGCTTTGGAGACTTTTCAGCTGAGGGTAGCTTACACTTTTTTGGATGGAAGGCTCCGGGTGTCAAGAGATGGTGGATTTACCGACCTTCAGGGCAATGCCGATCTCAACAGCATTGCCGGAGACTGGCAAGCGGAATACCTAGTCACCCAAGATGGACGCTACCGGTTGCGGGTTTACAACCGGAATAATTTCAATACCTTCACCTCTCTTTCTTTAGCTCGGAATGTAGCTACCTATGGAGTTTCTATTTCACAAAACCTGTCATTCAATACCTTTGGTGAGCTTTGGGACCGGATCACAAAAAAGGAAAAACAACGCCTCCGCATCAATGACCAGGATGATTTTTTGAGATACAATGAAGTCGATAAAGAAAACTGGAAAGTGATTCCGCTGGATAGCCTCCAAAGAAAAGTAAGTCCCTTAGATTTTCAGATGGATCCTCCTGTAAAAAAACCCCCGAAAGGCAAGCAAGATTAAACAATTTTGCCTGTAGGATATTGATAGCTGAAATGACAAAGACAGTATGGAAAAAATCAGCCTATTTTGGTTCAGGAGAGATTTGAGATTGGAGGACAACACCGGTCTATACTATGCCTTCACCCAGGAAAAAAACGTACTTCCTCTTTTTATCTTTGACCGGGAAATTTTGGACAAACTAGAAGACAAAAAAGATGCACGGGTGGAATTTATCCATTCCCAAGTATTGAAATTGAGAGAGGATCTGAAAGAATTCGGAAGTTCTGTTTTGGTCGAATACGGCAAACCAATAGAGATCTATCGGCAGCTGTTGAAAGAATATGACATCCAGAATGTCTATACCAACCGTGACTATGAACCATATGCAAAGGAGCGGGATGAATCTGTAAAACATCTTCTGAAGGAAAATGGAATCCAATTCTTGGATTTCAAGGACCAAGTGATCTTCGAAAAAGAAGAAATCGTCAATGGCAGCGGGGAGTTTTATAAAGTTTTTACGCCTTACAGCAAAGTTTGGCTGGAGAAATTCAACAAAGCATCCATTCAGCTTTTGAGTCTCGACCGCAAAAACAACAACTTCTTTCAAACACCCCCTCTTCCTGTTCCCGGATTAGCAGAGATGGGGTTTGACGAATCAGACGTACAAATCCCGCCACTGAAAATTGATAAACCGCTGATACAGAAATACGACTCCCAGAGAAACTTTCCTGGAATCAAGGGAACTTCAAGGCTCGGTATTCACCTAAGGTTTGGCACCATCAGTGTAAGAAAACTCGCTTTGGAAGCCTCAAAACTCAATGCTACTTACCTCAATGAATTGATCTGGAGGGAATTTTACATGATGATTCTCCACCACAATCCGCAGGTGATGGACCATGCCTTCAAGCCAAAATACGACCAAATCCCTTGGAGGAATTCCGAAGAAGACTTTGAAAAATGGTGCGAAGGCAAAACCGGATATCCCATCGTCGATGCCGGCATGCGGGAGCTCAACAGCACCGGATTTATGCACAACAGGGTGAGGATGATTGTCGCAAGTTTTCTCACCAAACACCTTTTGATTGATTGGCGATGGGGAGAATCGTATTTTGCAAAAAAGTTGTTGGATTTTGAATTGTCCTCCAACAATGGCGGCTGGCAATGGGCGGCCGGGACGGGGACGGATGCACAGCCCTACTTTCGGGTATTCAACCCAGAGTCCCAAACTGAAAAGTTTGACAAGGAACTCAAGTACATCAAAAAATGGGTCCCCGAATACGGAACATCATCCTACCCTAAACCTATGGTTGACCATAAATTGGCCCGGGAAAGGGCAATAGAAACTTATAAAAAAGCAATTACAACATGAATATAGGAGACAAAGTGCGTTTGCTTCACGGCAAGGAAGAAGGAGTGATTGTAAAAATTTCGCCCAGCGGAAGGGTGGAAGTAGAGATAGAAGACGGGTTTAGGATCCCGGCCATGAAAAATGAAATCGTGGTGATTTCAGGAGCTGAGAAGCAGTATTTTGGTGGGCAAAAAGAAAGTACACCTGACCAGCCTACCAACTTTTCCAAAGCAAAATCATCTAAGGAAGATGGACTTTTTATGGCTTATATTCCCCTCAATGACAAAGACCACAGCATTTACCTTAGCAACAATACGGACAGGGATTATATACTCGTGGCCACGGAAGTCTATGGCGGAAACGGACAAACCATTTTTGCAGGACAGCTAAAAAAACAAACCTTCCAAAAACTGGGAGAAAAATCCATCCAGGATTTTGAAGAGTGGCCGGTGTTTTTGGTCCAATTTTTCCCTATCCATCCCAAAATCGAGAAAATGGAACCCTCCTTTGAGAGAAGGCTAAAATTCAAAGCTTCCTCTTTCTTCAAAAGTAAAGGGACAGCCCCTCTTTTGGATAAGAGCGGATTCGTTTTCAAACTGTCTGATCAGACCAAAGAAATAGACATCAAGCAATTGAACGAGCAGCTGAACACTGAAAAAACGATTCCGGTTTTGAAATTTCCAAAACCTCCAAGAGAAGTTGACCTGCATATCGAGCATCTTACCGATGAATCCCAATCGATGAGCAACAGCGAAATGCTCCGTCTCCAAACAGAAACATTTGAAAAAAACCTGAACTACGCCATCGCTTCAGGAATGGATGAAATCACCTTTATCCATGGCATCGGCAACGGCGTCCTTAGAAAAGAAATCCACAAGTATTTGAGCCATTTGGGAAATATTAAGTATTTTCAGGACACACAAAAAAGCCGGTTTGGATACGGTGCTACTTTGGTCAGAATTTCTTAAGCCATGCAAGGAAAGATGCCCCCTATTTTTAAGTTGTTCACGCAACAGTTTGATGATGCAAAATCCGCTTTCTTATCATTGAGCAAACGGTACAGAGGTAAAAAATCAGGAGAATTAGAACAAAAACTTATATTTCTTGAAATCTATGTTGACTTTCTTTCCCGCATCCATTTCAAGGAAGAAAACCTCAAGTTCCAACTCTTTTCCCCTTTCAAAAAGATCTTCAAAGGCGTAAAGAAAACCAAACACATCAAGATGATCATGAGGCAGGTGGAATCTGTCAAAATGAGGGATAATGTGGTCTTTGATTCCTACACCAAATCCCTTGAATCAGAAAAAAATAAGCATTATGCAGAAGTTTATGATTTGATTGTCTCCACCCCCTTGCAGGTCTGGGATGAGCTTTTTGATTCGGTGTATGCATACAGCAAAAGCCTGAAGCCTTTGATGATCAATACTTCCACCACACAGATTATCAATGAAGAACTGGAGTTTTTTAACCTTGACAACAAATCCAAATTGGACACCAAAGCCCTCAAAGATATTTATGAAGGTATCCGAGTCATTATTGCATTGGAAAACCTCAGGATAGAATCCGGTTTCAATTCCATTTTTGTGAAAGAAGTACATGACAGGATGAGTGAGC
>Ga0209591_10008289_pt1 | contig 11326 bp, 10 predicted proteins | sample MAT01_FD_187207 | JGI IMG/M metagenome (GOLD analysis project Ga0209591, IMG submission 187207) | Freshwater microbial communities from Lake Fryxell liftoff mats and glacier meltwater in Antarctica - MAT-01 (SPAdes) (version 2) | ecosystem: Environmental > Aquatic > Freshwater > Ice > Liftoff...
ATTGTACATCACAAATTGGTGAATATTCACCCATTCTTTGACGGGAACGGCAGGGCTGCTCGTGTGGTCATGAATCTTCTTTTATTACAAGAAGGGTATCCACTGGCAATTGTGTTAAAAAACGATCGAAAAAAATATTATCAAGTACTTGCCAAAGCAGATACAGGCAATCTTCGCCCATTTGTACAATTTATAGCCCAGGCAGTTGAGCGATCATTAAATGTATATTTGAAGATTATTGCCCCATCAGTTAAGCGAAGTGAAAAATATTTGGCATTATCTGAGATCGCAAAGGAGACACCCTACACGAGCAAATATCTTAATTTACTCGCAAGGAAGGGGAAAATTGAAGCTCATAAGGAAAAACGGAATTGGGTTACTTCGAAAGCTGCCATAGAACGTTACATAAAAGAACGCAAACGTCAAAGGAACCTGGGATAGTTTTATTTCAACGCTTCCACAATTCTTGAAACATTATGCTTCATCATGTCAATATAAGTTGCGGCGGGCGGACCCTGCGTTAATGATTCCAAGTGCAGGTCATCCACAATCATAACGCCTGTTTCATCCGCGATCTGTTTTGCAAGCGTATCGTTATCGGCTGTATCCAAAAAAATGGCGGGTGCGTTGATATTTTTTATTTCGTCTATCAATCTTGCCATTTCCTGAGCAGAGGACGCGGCGTTACTGCTAAAACTTGGAATCACAGAGCCTGCTATTTCAAAACCATATCTTTCAGCAAAATAGCCTAATGCTTCATGGTTGGTCACCAGCAAACGTCGTTCAATAGGAATAATGTTTACCTGCCCAACGATCCATTCATCAAGCTCTTTTAACTGGACAATATAACTTTCAGAATTTTCTGTATAAATATCCACGCCATCAGGGTCAACTTTGATCAAGCCATCGCGGATATTTTCCACATAGGTGATGACTAAATTTGGATCCAGCCACATATGCGGGTCAACTCCATGTTCACTTCCCGCATCTTCTCCTGGACTTAGACCTGCTGAGGCCTCGATGACCAACGCCTCCCCTCCGCTATTCTCCAATAAAGGTTCGATGAATTGTTCATATTCCAAACCATTCAAGATAAGCAAATTACTTTCGGCGATCTTAGCCACATCAACAGGCGCGGCTTGATAGGAGTGCGGGTCCGCGCCGAAGGGCAGGAGCGATGTCACTTCAAGGCGGTCGCCCGCCACATTTTGGGCAATGTCTGCCAGGAAAGAGGTAGAGGCGAGAACTCTCAAAGTGTTGTCACTGCTTTGAGATGCAGACCCACAACCCGTTAAGAAAAGAGCCGAGAGGGTCAAAATCACGATAATGGAATTGATAATCTTTTTCATTTAGAACTCCTATTTTTTATCCCCCACCGTTTGATGAGGGATGGATTGATTTTCCAGGCAAGCGTTTTAATTTGTGCGGCAGTTCGCGCACAGGCCGAAGAGTTGCAGCCAGTGTTCACTGATCTGGTAACCCGTCTTTTTTGCGATGGATTTTGTGAGAATGTCCAGATCATCCCCCTCAAAGAAGGCTACCTGTCCGCAGTTTTGGCAGAGCAACAAATGCTGGTGACCGTGCCCGGCGGAGATGAACGCCTGGCATCCCATCGGCTGATGTACGCGCTGAATAAGATGCAGTTCTTCGAGTTTCTCCAGTGTGCGATAGACAGTGACAAGTCCCAACGCGCGATATTTTTTGCGGGCCATATCATAGACTTCGACAGGTGTTAGGGCGCGAAGCGATCTTTCGACGATCCCCACCACTGCGCCGCGCGCCCTGGTAATGCGATAGCCATTCTCATGCAATTGGGCGAGCCATATATCAGCGGACATAAGCGCTCTCTTTGTTAATGAAAATCATTATCAATAAGTATAAGAGAGGAAAAGCGATACGTCAAGAGGTCTATTTATTCCAAACCCACTTTGGGTTATATCCTTCTGCACCCGGATTGATGATCTCCCCTGTTTTTATGTTGAGCATCTCCAATCGCGATTCAATCGGAAATGTATCCAACAGGTAAAGATCATAAAGCAGATATTTCCCATCAGGCGACCAATTCAAATTACCATGCAATACTGCGGGCGCATCTGTAATGGCGTGCGCATCACTGCCATCGGCGCGCATGATCCAAATCTGATCACCGCGCGGATTGGCAAGGTCACGCCGCACTACTGAGATGAATTCGCCGTCCGGCGACCATGCTGCAAGGATGTTTTCCATGCTTTCGTTTGGATTTAGATTCGTGATCGTTTCAGCAGCAAGATCATAAAGAAAAAGTTGTGTTATGAATTGATCGTGCTTGATAATAACATCCCTTAGCAATATCGATTTACTGTCCGGTGACCATTGCGCTGCCACTTTGAGAGTGTTCTTTATTATACGATTTTCACCGCTTGCAAGATGATACAGCCGAATGCCATCCGATGCGGCATAGCTTAACCATTCTCCATTTGGCGACCAGCGCGGATTTGTGCCCGGCAGGCGGTCTTCTTGAAATACTGATTGAGCTTCTCCGGTTGCAATGTCAAACCACCACAAGGATGACATGCCTGTCGTCGATCCGTCTGCGCTGACAGCCATATGTTCATAAATGACACGTTTACCATCTGGTGACCAAACCGGCCGACCACACTCTGCTTCCTCGCATGAAGCCGCAAGCCGATTTTCTGTGCCGTCTGTTTTCATTATCCATAAATTATATTGAATCTCTTCGGTTTGCTCGAAATAAGCTACTTGTTTTTGGTCTGGCGATATTGCGAAATCAACCACACCTCTGGCGGCATTTGTTAATTGACGCGGTTCACTGCCCTTTGTATCCACCATTAACAATTGCTTATGATCGGTTTCATCAGTATTGAGATAAATGATCTGCGCTTCATTTATGGACCCCTGACCTGTTGCCGCTATCGATGGAGATTTACTCCCTGTAAGCTTTGTAACAGCTCCATACGTTAACCCAAATCCTAATAGCAGAACAATCCCTGCGCTGACAACAGGCATAACAGGCGCGAACTTGTTGAACGAATCCATGCGGGTGAATAAATGACTGCTATTCACCATCAACAAGCCGATGACGATCAGCACGACCGCAAGGCCAAGGCTGAATGAAATAATTAACGTCAGTCCCAGCAGAATACGGTTGATCGCGATTGCAACCAATAAAATGGCAATCGCATCCGGGCAGGGGACGAGTCCGCCGCTGATGCCGAGGGTGACAAGCGAACGCCATGTAATAGCTTCGGGTATCTCATGCGAGTGATCGTGTCCGTGTTCATGATGATTTGCGTCATACAAATGATGGTGAGCCTTATCTTGAACTCTCAATGGCGATTTGGCTTTTGTTGTAGAGATATTTCTTATGGTTTTCTTCGGCTTAGCGGCTGGGCCGCGCCATTGCTGAAATCTTTGCCAGAATAAATATAGTCCCAAACCGATAATCATCAAACCCGATACAATTTCGAGCACGGGAATAATGGTTGTTGGCAATATGTATTGTGATGCCGCAAGTGTAAAAAGGCCAATCAGAAATACTGAACCGGTATGTGTCAACGTGACAATACTGCCAAGCGCAATAGCGTGCCATGTTGTGCCGCGCGAGCCGACAAGATACGCGGCAACGACCGTCTTGCCATGTCCCGGCGTTAGCGCATGGAGTGCGCCCAGCGCGAGCGAAATGCCGAGTGCAAATATGTAAAACAAGAAGGAAAAATTTTCTGTGCGAACAAGGTTAAGTAAAATTTCCTGCGGCGAGTTCTTAGCCAATGCAGGAACCACTTGTTCAGATGTTGCAGTCACTATATCTTTTTGCTGCCCGGCGGGCAGGGATGGAATGCCGCTATCCCATGTAGTGAGCAATGTACTTTGATCTGTAATGAGATTGCGGTCTCGAATGATGTCAATGGTGATGGTTTGATTCTTTTGTGCAGGCAGCAGGAATGCAGTGTTCTCAATTGCAGAAATATAGAACCAGTTGATGGATTTTTGTGGTTCCAGTTCGTTGTTCAAATATAGGTGTTGGACGTTGGCAGTCTGTGATAGTTTGGCGGATAAAGTGAAGGTAATAAATTCCTGCCCTGCTTGAAAACTTTGCAAGTCTGCGGGCATTTTCACGGAATCCATCGACAGAGGCAAATGCTTATCGTCGAGCGTGGCAGTCAGCAGGGCGGCGCGAGCGCTTCCCCACGTGTCCGCTTCGAGTGAGGTGACGGTTCCATCCTGGTCTGCATCCACTTGGTACCATAGATAGCTGGTGAGCATGGGGCCCGGTTTGACCTCCCATGTAATCTGCAAGCCTATTTGAGAGAATGTGACATTCAGCGTTTGTGCATAGAGATCAACCGGATGTGCGCGTACTTTTGTCCCAGTTGTGGACAATAAAATGGTAAGAATAAAAATAAGGCCGAACAGTTTAACTGGTTTCATTTTCATGGCAGCCAATGAGGCAAAATACCTTTTGTAAGAATGAGCGGTTCGCTGAAACCTGATTTCCATAAACCGATCTCAGGTTTGAATGGGCCGCGGAGTTTAAATTGTTGAAAGACCAGCGCAGTTCCCCATGGATCCCAGCGTGGCGAATTGTATGTGTAATCTGGTTGGTCTGCGATGATAATGCCTTCGAGAATACCGGGGTCTAAAAGCCAGAATACCTGTTCGGGCTTATCGTCTCCGGCGCGAAAGCCCAAAACAACTGCATCCATAACAGGCGACCAGGCCATGGAATAATACGAATAATCGCGGTCGTCATTTGTGCCCAATAAAGTAGTGGATTTGTTCAAGGAAAGATCTGTGAGACGCACGCGTGTACGCAAGCCATCCTCTTTTTGATCAATATTTGTGTAAAGCAATTTTGTACTGTCCGGCGACCACGTAAGCGGCCCACCTGTATTGGATGGAAAAATATATTGCTGGTTGTTTGTTAAGTCAAGTAAACGGATTTGATCTGCAAGGCCATCGAAGGATGCAAGTTTTGTCGAATCGGGTGACCATGAAGGGCCGTATCCTAAAATTTGTTGATCTGCATATACAGGACTGTTCTGTCCGTTTTGTAAATTCAAAACCCAAATACGGGGAGAGCCAAATGGGAGATCGGGGACAGGACCTGCCGCTTCGCGTGAATAGGCGATGCGTGTGCCATCGGGAGATATGGTTGGCGTGGTGCATCTATCGCGCCCACAATCAAGCAGGATGGATGCATCGTTGCCAGCACGGCCTACGCGCCAAAAGTCAATGCCGTTTTGCTCATTCACAGAATTAAAAATGATGAACTCGCCATTGGATGAAGTATCGAACGAAATTATTTTGACGTCTTCGGGTGTAATTCGTTGTGCAGGGTTTTTGTTTAGATCAATTGCCCACAAACTGCTCTGGTTATCATCCGTAAACATATAAACTACAAGCGGGTCACGGACATGGAATTCCCAGGCTAGCATTTTTTTCAATTCACGGCCTGCTGCGCTCAATACATTCGGGCTGAGAGTTAGTTTGTAAACCGTATCCAGTTCAAATGGTTTGATGGGAACGAATTGCATGGTCCGTGAGTCAACCCATTCGAGGTTTCCATCTACAATTGGATCCATCGAAACAACTGATGAAGCTAACTCGAAATCAACCGGCTCGGAAAAAGTCAATTTGATAGTTTGGAACGGGCCGATCTCTCCGCTCTCCGGCAGGTTTGTCATCACTCGAACACCTGCCTGCGCTCCAAGAAAAACCACTGTCCCAAACACCACGATCAAGGCGGCAAGCACGCTCATCGCTACAGCATCCAGCGAAGTACGAAATTTCATGGGAATAGATAGGGTTGTTCGGGGACAGGAACAGGCTGCACTGACTCAGCTTTAATCAACGGAACCACTTGATCTTTGAGAGTGATTGATTGTACAGTGCCTTTTACCAATACCCAGGAATCCTGCTCAAGCGTGGAGGTCTGAGGCCATTCGCCCACCATGGCAATGGCGAAACCATCTGCCGCGCAGCAGGAAACAACAAAGCGGCTGATGAAGAACTGATTTTCACTCAGGCTTTCATCAAAATAAACAAAACCAATCACTGACGCCTTTTGCCCAATAAAGGGTGATGTGTCACTTTCGAGGTTGAATAATTTGATCCAGTCCAAAACATTGCGCTCTTCTGAATCTGCTCCAAGGATTTGTGCAGAAGTGTCTGCTCCGACCAAAGGCGAACTGGTATTGAATCCTTTGGTGGAAAATGCTGAAGAATCAAGCGGGCGGGCGGGAATTAAAATACCGATCAATAAAGGCACAAGCATGAACCATAAGTTTGCTGAAGCGGGCGTGTGTTCATGATCGTGTTCGTCATCATCCACTGCAAGATGACGTGAACGCTTGATCTCTGTGAACATGGTTTGCGCCAGCACAGCCAGGAAGATAATGCCAAAGATTGTCAGCGGCACAAAACGTAGGTTGATGTAATACGCCAATTGTCCGCTGGCGACTTTCGATGCGAAGAAGATGCACAGCGCAAGCAGGAGCAAAGCTTGAAAAGAACGATAGAGTCGTTTTGGCATAAGGTTTATCCTATGGCTGTAAATAATTAAAAATAACGCCGGCCAGCAGGCTCATCATGAATGGAATGGCGACGAGATAGACCACAGCGCGCCGGCGAAATACCTGCAAGTACATGATTATGCTTTTTATATCCACCATAGGGCCAAAGACCAGGAAGGAAAGCACCGACCCAAAACTGAATGTGCCTAAGAAGCCAAGTGCCACGAAAGCGTCCACAGTGGAGCAGATCGAAAGCAAGATGGCCAGGGCCAGCATCACCAGAACAGAAAATACAGGTCCACTGCCCACGGCTAGCAGAGTGGATTGTGAAATAAAAGTTTGCAAGCCTGCCGCAAGCATCGCGCCGAGAATAAGGTAACGCCCCATTTCAAAGAACTCATCTGCTGTGATCAATAACGCAGCGCGGATTTTCTCACCAAACGATGCATATATTTCATGAGAATGATCGTGCTCATGCGCCAACGTCAACACAGGATGTAAAACATTTGCCGCATCCTGCTCGACTGAGAAAACGAGTCCTACCACCACGGAGATCACCAGGCTGATACCCATGCGCCATGCCAGCATTTGTCCCCACCCAAAAGCAGCGGCTGTACTAAGCACAACAATAGGATTTAAGACAGGCGCGGCTAACAAGAATGAGACGCCAGCCGAAAGAGGCAAACCTTTGTTAAAGAGGCGACGTGTTAGCGGAATCACCCCGCACTCGCAAACAGGGAAGATCATACCCATGAATGCTCCTGCCAGCGCGGCTGGTACAGGTCGATGGGATATCCATTTGCTCATTTGGCCACGATCAATAAAAACTTCCACCAGTCCGGAAGCAAGAGTTCCAAGGAGCAAATAGGGAATGGCTTCGACAAAGATGCCAAGGAAGACAGTTGCGAAAACGTTCAGACGACCCCATAGCCATGTGAAGAAATCAAACGGAATCATGCTGAAAACAACCATGAGCAATATGCCAATGGCAATGAATATGATCAATGGTCGTGACAAGGATTGGCGAGGTGTTGTTTCTTGCATTGGAAAGATTATAATCATTAAAGGAATTTCAACACTGGAAAAATAAGAAGACTCTAAAGTAAAGGTTTAGAGTCTTTCAGAGTCTTCTTGTTCCAAATTTTTTATTGTGGCGGCGCGCCTTCGATTGGATAGCCCTTCGCATACCATTCACTTAACCCCCCCGCCATGCTGACCGCGTTGATCCCGGCGGATCGCAAGAAATCACGCGCCTGCTGGCTGCTTGCGGCGGAATGGCTCACCACCAAAATCTCCCTGTCTTTTGGCAATTCATTAACGCGATTATATAATTGATCAAGTGGGATCAGGGTGGTGTTGGGCATATGATACTCATCCCATTCTGCGGGCCAGCTCACATCCAAGACAAAAGTGCCAGTTTGAACCAATTGATAAGCATCATCCACGCTGACTTCATGTGCAGAGCGGTTTCCACTTTGTCCTCCAGCCGCTGCGATCAAATAGATAATGAATGCCACAAGCAGAACAACAGCCAATTGACCCGCAGGCTTGCGCAGAAATGGAAAAAGCGGTTTGCGTGTGCTGAAGTTTTTACTTGTATTACGAGGCCTATATCTCATACTTCCACCTTAAAATGATTGAACTGCGGTTTCAAGGTCAGTATGAATATCAAAAGACTGCTTTAGTCCCACCACATCCAGTACTTGCTCAACAGTTGGTTGTGGGTTGAGCAATTTCACATGTTGGAGTCCAACGCCGTCGCGTTGTGGGTTAATGGCACGAAATGAAGGGCGGCCAGTTTCTTTCGATAGCATGGATTGACCAGAGAAGATCAGGACAACCGTGTGCAAGGACATCAGTCCCGCACTGCTCACGTACGGAACTTTGCCCAAGTCGATCAATAGATCGCGCACACCCTCATCGTACGATTCCTGCGCTTTGTTAATGACGTCTGTGTAATTGGACGCATCCAACTCGCCTGTTAGTTGCATGACCGTCACTGGTACGCGGCCTTGTTGTTTTGAAAAAGAGATATGCATAGGTTCTCCCAGATGGTAAAGGTAATGCCATTTTACCTGAAGTTGAATTCCTCATAATGGATATTGTCTGCTCTGACGCCCGCTTCCTGGAATTTCTTTTCAAAGGCCTGAACCATCGGGAGCGGCCCGCACATGTAAACATGGTGTTCGCGGATATTTTCTCCCGCATTCTTGACAATGTCTTCAATGGTCAGTGAACCATGCACGGCCGAAAAACGAATGTAAGGCTTCAAGCGCGGATGTTTTTTAATAATATCTTCAATTTCATCCACAAATACGGATTCTTCCTGATGCCGAACCGTGTAGTAAAAATCCACCTCGTGGCGCAAATCAGTTTCCAGGTCACGGAGGAACGAGAGAAAAGGTGTCACGCCGATTCCGCCGGCAACCCAGATCTGTTTCTCTCCGCCGGTCTTGTAATCGAACATGCCATATGCACCTTCAATGACTGCATCCGCGCCTGCTTGTAGATGGGCAAAAAGATCGCGTGTGAAATTACCACTGGCCTTAATCGTAAGGCGCAAAACATCCTCTTTAGGAGCGCTGGAGATCGTGAAAGGATGAGATTCGTTAAGCAGTTTTTCTTTTGGAAATCGTACGAACAAAAATTGTCCGGCGCGTTGTTCTTTGATCGGGCTTTTCTTTGCGCGCAAGACCACCTCAGTGGTTGAATTATTCGGGTGGTTCACGGCTTCCACAGTGTAGGGCACAAATTTCTTAAAGAATCTTCCGAAGACCTCAGTGTAAAGATAGGAGCCTATGCCGAGAAAGACGAATATCTGTGTCCAGTTGATCGCAACTTTTGCGCTCGGAGCATTCACTGAAATCGAATGCAGGTAGCCAAGAAAGAAAAAGATGCCAATGTAGCGATGCAGTTTCTTCCAGCCTTCATAATCAGGCCCTGTTAACTTATTCAAAAATGGAATGCGCGGCGCGAGAGTTGGCAAAACGATTGCGATGATGCCCAAGAAGGCGATGATCCCAAGGTAGTTTCCGATGCGTAAATTTATAATCGTAATAGGAACGGTCAATACGTGAACGAACATTAACAGAAACGCGCTTGTGGATGTTCGTCGATGGGTCATATACATCTTGTCCAACCCGCCAAAGAATTGTTCGGCCCATTTCGGACGTGTGGAGATGAAGAGCGAGAAAGACATCAACATGATCATTGTTGAGCCAAGTACTTCCCCTGCGTAGGCGCGTGGATAATTATGAGTGGGTTCCTGGATGGGCGGAAAAAGGATCCAAATAATAACGTTCACAACGACAAGGCCAATCATTGTAAGATTACCAAGGTTTTTTTTCATGTTGCCTCTAAGATGTTGGTCATTTCAAATAAAGTTATTTGGAATTATGAATCAACAGCGATGCAGTGACGAACTGCATCGCTGTAAAAAACTTCAACTAAAATGAATCAATGGCTTTTTGTTTATCTGTAAATACTTCAAAAAACGCCGAGAAGCCAACCATATCCAAAACACTGGTGATCTCGGGCCGCGGGTTGAGCAGCTTGAGGTTTTTTTGCACTCCGCCGTCACGGCTGCGGTCCATTGATTTAAGCGCAGACCATCCCTGCTCGGGGTCGGGTAAACTTTCACCGCGCGTCATTAAGGCAATCGTATGCAAAGAAACCAGCCCGGCGCTGGAAATATAGGTTAATTCGCTAAGGTCCAGCAATATATGTTGTGCGCCGTTCTCATATGCTTCGCGCGCTTTTGCGATCAGATCCTGATAGGTTTGGCCGTCCAAATGACCGAAAGGCTGTATAACCGCAATCGTAACGCGTCCCTGCTCTTGCGAAACTTTGATTTCCATACGTGTTCTCCTTCTGCTAGGCGATGCCCAATTATAAACCTGCTTTGCGTTCCAGACGCGTGAGCCGATGATCTATTTCATCAAGCCAGTGTTTGCGTATATAAACGGGAAGATCGGCCTGTTCGGCTTCTTTACGCGCAGAATTCGCCCATTTGATCGAAGCCTTTATATCGCGCAGTTTATGTTCATAGTATTTTGCCAATTCAATATGGGCATAGATATGACCCTTGCCCGCAGCCTGTTCCCACAACCGAAGGGCCTGATCGACATCCCCGCGTTTTTTTTGCAGGATGGATAACCGCTTCACTGCCACGCCGAAATCTGCTTCTTCCAACCCAAGTTCGAGTCCACGCTCGAACAGGCGGGCGGCTTCATCCCAATGGTTGAGGTCTTCATATAGTTTGCCGAGCGCAATGAAATCCAATCCATGTTCCACGCGGCCGTTATACGGGTCAGTAATTAATTCGCTGACATGGGCAAGCAATGCCGCCATTGCCACCACGTCCATTGCGTTATGATAAAACACGCCGCCCAATGGACGCGCGTCACCGGTGCGTAAATAATCAAAATATAACCAGGGAATTTCGTAACCCGGCACCTCATCCGATGTTCGCGTAAAACCTAATATATGCTCTTCGAGATATTTTAATGCGCGTGAGGGGAGTCTATCCCGCCATAATCGCCGTGCAAGAGGCAGCAGGTCCAGATGCGCGTAATTTTTGAATGGCACAGGGATTCGATGCAGCGAATAACGAGTCGTAAGCAAAGGAGCGTCGAAGGCTTTGCCGTTAAATGTGATCAACGCTTCACACGGCGCCAGGAATTGGATCAACGCCTCAAGCATGGCAGGCTCTTCTGAAGGATCGCGCAGGAAAAATTGTTGTAACACGAATTTTCCATCTGTAAACCGCGCCGCGCCGACGAGAAAAGCATACGTGCCTGTGCCGCCTGCCATGC
>Ga0209591_10008291_pt1 | contig 11323 bp, 10 predicted proteins | sample MAT01_FD_187207 | JGI IMG/M metagenome (GOLD analysis project Ga0209591, IMG submission 187207) | Freshwater microbial communities from Lake Fryxell liftoff mats and glacier meltwater in Antarctica - MAT-01 (SPAdes) (version 2) | ecosystem: Environmental > Aquatic > Freshwater > Ice > Liftoff...
TCTCCAATACTTGGAGAGGGGGAGAAAAACGCATCTTGAAGTCCCCTCTCCATGCAATGGGGAGGGGATTTAGGGGTGGGGTAAATGCGTGAGCGAAAGTCCTATGTTTAAAGATGCGCCGCCGCCATTGGGGTATGATCCCGCATCTACCTTCGTGAGTCCTGACCATGAAAATTTTGGACTTTTAAAGCTCACACCCTGGCGGATTGACCTGGTGAGTTTCCCCGCCGAGTCGATGGAAAAAGGCACCTTAGTCTGGCACGCGCCGGTAGGTGCATGATTGGGATGACCAGAGTCGTTATTTGACCGATGGAATGTCGTAAGGCTTTATGAGGGGCGATCTTTTGGTCGCTCCTTATTTTGTCAGCGCTCTGCTGCTAACTATAGTCAGTGGCTAACGCGCCGCTTTTGGTTACACTTTACGATATGAATTTTCATTGACTTACAGAGAATACGCGATGCGCCCAAAGGCATTTTTGCTCACTTTATCGATGATTGTTGTTACTTTTATACTCTCTAATGTTAGCGTGAATGCTTACGGCGGCGCGACGGGTATACGCGTATTTCATGCGCTGGTCGATGTAGAAGCTGTCGATATTTAGAGGTCAGGTCAAAAAGGCTTTATTCCCCGTTCAAAACATCGTAAATCGTCGTCAGCAGCACCGCATCATCAGTATCACCGCTGAGTTCCCAGAACATAATTCCGCTTAAGTTATGCTCGCGGATGTAAGCGGCTTTCAGCGTGAGTGATTCGGGGTCGTCATAGCTAATCATCGTGCCTAATGCCGAATCGTAGAGCCAGGGTACTTGGGTTGTATCATCCCAGAAGCGCTGATAGGTGTCTATATAATTGGCGACCAGATTAACATAATTCATGCCGCCTATCGCTTCCATCGCGCCAGTATGCGGTTGATATAAGCCGTTGTTCTCCGCACCGACTCCTTGCCAACCCGTTCCATAAAAAGGCACCCCCATCACTACTTTATCCGCCGGAACGCCTAGGGCAAGAAAGTCTTGCAAGGCAGAATCGGTGCTTAGGCCTTCGATAAGCTGCGCTGATGACTCATAAAGGGGGGCGTTGAACCCGGTTAGCTCGCTCCAACTGCCACTCATGTCATATGTCATAACGTTGATAAAATCGAGCAGGGGCGTAATTCGCGTCCAATCCAACGGTTGATAGGCATCCTGACCGGATCCAACCGCTATCGTTAATAAATAAGGCCGTCCATCGGCTTGGCCTTGGGCATCGAGCTGTGTGCGGAGTTCATTCAGCAGCAGCACAAAATTTTCAGGGTCTTCCGGGCGCTCGATATTGCCTTCCTCCCCGCCGCCTGTGGGATATTCCCAATCCATATCTACGCCATCAAAACCGTATTGCAGGATAAATTCGACGCAGGAACGCGCAAACTTGGCGCGTGATTCCGCCGTCAGCGCGACATCAGAAAAGCGATCTGACCACGTCCACCCGCCTACCGAAATCAGCGTTTGTAGGCCGGGATGCGCTTCCTTGAGCAGTTGCAATTGATGAAAATTACCGAGCAAGCCTGTAGAGCCTTCTTCACCGGGATAGGGAAATTGGGTATCCGCCCATTCATCACCGAGCAGAATTTCGCCCTCCTCCGAAATATTGGCGAAGGCATAATTGATATGCGTGAGTTTATCGGCGGCGATGTCGGTCACGAAAAACTGCCGATCATAAATCGCCCACGATGTATAATATCCGACAATACGATAAGGTGAGGAGGCATCGGTTTGGGCGGCGGCGGGAATCGTAAAAAGCAGGATGACCACCGTTATCAGCAAAAAAAGACGAGAACGCATGATTTATTTCCTTATAAAGTTATCCGCTCAGCCCATCATTATTTACATTCGTAATTGACTGTAATGTAACCTTCGCCGTGTGTCAATCTAAGCAGGCAGTAGATTTCGCCTAATGTATTTGGGTGGGCGTTTGCGGGACGATTTGTCCATCCGTGAGGCGCTGCGCCGATGCGTGATCGTGCGACGGCAGATAAACGGTGGGGTTGGTCTGGGTATAGCGCAGCACCCGCGCCAGTGTATCGGGCTGCTGTGCCGGGGCGGCGGTTGGCCCTTGCATCGCCTGATGGATTAAACCTGCCTCATCATACGTCACATCCCCGGCGAGGAAATAATGTTTACCTTCGCTGATGACGATCACCGAAATATGCCCCGGCGTGTGTCCCGGCGTGAGGACAGCGATCACATCGCCACTTTGCGTCAGCGGATAATGCGCGTCAAACGAGGCGAAACGCTCCTGTTTCATCGGGATCGGCTGCGGATCGAACCACGTCGGCAGCTCAACCGTCATACGATTCAAAACCTTGCCCGCGACGGAATGCAGATTCTTGTATTCGCCTTGGCTGATCCAGATGGGTGTATCTGGAAAGTGTTTAACGCCATCGGCATGATCGCTGTGAATATGCGTCAGCACGACTTTGGCGATGTCCTTTTTGCCGATGCCGAGCATTTTTAGCTGCGCCCCAATTTCCTGTTCTGGCGTGACGATGCGCCGCGATTGAATCAACCAGGTGGTCTTGGTCGAATAAGTATCGCCCGTATCGACGACGACCACGCCATCGGGATGTTCAATCACCCAGGCATAAATCGGCAAATCGACGTAGGGATACTCACGATGAAGCCGCATCAGAAAAGGCAGTATTCCGCCCGCCTTGGCGCTGCCAGCCAGAAATGCGGTTTTGACCTGAACAATGCCTGTTTGAATGGCGTGGATTTTCATGACGATTCCTTTATGATTGCGCCGCTTTGCGCGGACTGCTATAATAGACAACAAGATTGATAGTAAACTAGATTATCTATATGGTAAACAAAGGTGTCTAATTTATCAAGTGAGGAAAATCTTTCGCCAAAACTAGAGTCGAGCGAAATCGCGACATTGATGGCGCAGGGGCAGCATTCATTGGCGCGTTTGATGTTGCAAATCAATCGTCAGTTCAGCGCCATCGCCGCCCAACGTTACGCTGCGAGAGGTTACGCCGGATTGACCCCCGTGCATGTGTTCTTTATGGCAAATCTTGATTTAGATGGCACACGAATCGTCACCGCCGCTGACCGCATGAAGACCACGAAGCAGTTCGCGGGGCGACTCGTACAAGAATTGGAAAGCCGTCATTATGTGGAGACAACGCCCGACCCCACAGATCGACGGGCGACACTCGTTAAAGTGACGGATGCGGGATGGAAGTTCTTTAAGGATGCGTGTGAAGTGAAGAATGAAATCGAGGCCGAGTATCAAGCCCTGATCGGCGAAGAACAGATGGGGATGCTTGAGTCCGTTCTGGAAACACTGGCGACGTACAACCCGCAGAACGCGGATTCGGGTCATTTTCCCGGCGCGGAAGTTGAGGCGTAAACGGCAGAATGTGTCTGTTGGGGCATAGCAGCGCTATACCCCGATTTAAATCCGAACTTTATGGCACCGTCAAGGGTGGCTCAAGCACTTCGAAGCCGTTGCCGAGCAGACCGCCGACACTGTATCCACCCGGCCCCGCGCTTTGCACCGACAGATAATAATTCCCGGCGGGAAGCGCCAGCGGAATAGTCGCCGTGCAAGTCGTCGCCGGATTTACGCAGCCGAGCGCATCCGACGAAACCCATTGCAGATGCGCCGTATAAGCGCCGCCATAGGTGCCGATAAAGACGTAATACCATGTTGTCTCAGGGACACTTTGCCAGCTTACAACAGCGTTACCAGCCGTATAGTTGAATATCATTCCATCGACTAATCCAGGCGGCGTTAAGAAGTTATAGGTAAAGGTCGCGTTGCTACCGCTTTGATTCCCGCCGCCCCAACCGTTGTTATAAACGCCGCCTGTGCTGCATCCACCCGTGCCACAAGCATAAACAAACGCTTCATACGTGCCGTTTGCTAAAATCAGACTTTCGGGCGTGATCGAACAAGTGCCGCCGCTGCATACGCTGGCTGTGGTGTGCCATTGCAGATACTTGGTGATGTTTGTGCCTTGTGTACGGACGTAAACATAATACTGCGTGGCGTTGGCATCATTCGCCCATGAGATCGTCGGACGACCTTGATTCGGATTGACCGTCACCGTCGGCACAACCGGATTCGGGACGTTGATCGCAAATTCACCCCCTGCCCAACCATTGATATACGCACCGCCCTCACTGTAGCCGCCGGGGCCGTAGCTCTGGATATACATGTAATAAGCGGTGTCATCGAGCAGATCAAGACCGGACTGAATGGTACAAGTCGTGCTGCTGGCGCTGCCGCAAAGTTCCGTCCGGCTGCGCCAAATATCAACAGTTGGCGTATAGTTCCCGGCATCAAACAACGATTTCTTGATGAGGAACAGTCTGAACCACATCGTATTTACCGCATCGCCAGAAAGCGACCAAGTGAAGGTCGGGCGCAAGGTATCCGTCCCGGTGGGTGGGGCATAAGTGACGGGAGCAGGCGATGGCGCATCCAGCGTAAACCGGAACGGCCCAGCCACCGCGCCTAAAATGCCGTTGGTCGTCCCGCGCAGATAAACGACATAGCTGCCATCAATCAGCCGCGCCGATTCGTTCAGACTTGTCGGATCAAACGAACAGGTCAGCCCATTGCAATAGGTATCATCCAATAAGCCGCCGATATAATACTGCGGTACGCTATCATTCAGGCTGTTATCCAGATAAAACTCATACATATCCGCGCCTGTATCTGTCCAGACATAAGTCGGATTCCCGTAACCGTTGGTGATGGTGCTGTTGAGCGCAGGCGTAATTAAAGTCAGTGCGGAGGCACTCGGCAAACCCTCCAAAATCTCGAAATTTGTCCATTGAATCGTCTCGCCGTTGACGATTACGCTGCCAGCGGCGGGTGTTCCGGTGAAGTTGGTATAAGTCGTCGCGCTGTTGAATTCAAACGCCAGCGTATCGCTGCCCGTCCCGCCATCAATCGGGAGGATGTGATCTATGCCGCCATTCGCGCCGAGTTGTAAAATCACATGGTCATCGCCGCCCTCGGCATAAATCGTCCCGCCGACTGTGCCGGAATTGGTGATCTGGTCGGCTGCGCCTTCGCCTGTGTTCGTATAAACATTCTCACTCAAATTGGGGTCATACGTAAAATAGACGATGTAGTCTCCATGAATATTTCTATTCACGATCCCCGAATTGATGATGTTGTCTTCCCCGCCATCGCCTAGCGTTAAAGGATCATCAGAAATGATTGAATCTGCCAAAATATCGTTTTCTACGGTTCCTGTGTTGGTGATAATGTCATTACCGCCGTTAGAAAGACCGTAAATATCATCGCCGCGTATATCGCCTGAAACAACGCCGTCGGTCTGGGGTTCTATCAGTGTTACCGTCCCATGATTGGTAATCACGTCATCGCCACCATTACCTGTGCCATAGAGAATGATGAAATCGCCCGAAATCAGACTTGTTTCGCCAGCGGCATTATTGAGAATCGTATCATTGCCGCCTGCCCCTGAAATCATTAAATCGCCAACAATGGCCGCAGAAGCAATCCCATTATTGGTAATTGTGTCATTCCCGCCCTGAGTATTAGCAAAATCACCCGCTATAACGTCCGTTGTACCATTATTGGTTAAGGTATCATCGCCGCCGGAACCTTCAACGCCATCGCCGTTGAGGGTTGGCTCCCCGCTTGAAGCCACGTCTCCAAGGAGAAGGCCATTATTGACAATCACATCATTACCGCTAATCCCCGGTGACATATCGCCATCGTAACCGGGCTGAGTATCTCCACTCACACTATAGGCAGTTACACCTGCCCCAATAGTGATCTGATCGTTACCTGCATCGGCTTCAACAGCGGCATCAGGATTAACAGGATTCGTCGTACAGTTGATGACATCGTTATTGGGTGTACCGTCGCAATCACCGGGAATGGGGTCGCTAAATTGAACTGTCTCAAAATTTACCCATTGGAATGTTTCGCTGTTGATCGTTACATTCCCATTGGCAGGCGTTCCGTTGAGGGTCGTGCCGTAACCAAACTCGAAGAATAAGGGGTCTGTCCCTGCGCCGCCATCGATCAGTAGCGTATGATCTGCGCCACCATCCGCGCCTATTTGCAGCGTGACAGTATCATCGCCACCCTCGGCAAAAATCGTCCCGCCGACTGTGCCGGAATTGGTAATCTGATCGGCTGCGCCTTCGCCTGCGCTGGTATAAACGGTCTCATCTAAATCGGCATCATAGTCTTCAGAGCCAATATAGTCACCATTAATATTTCCATATACAATACCTGAATTGAAGATAATATCTTCTCCACCCTCCCCTAATTCTGGATAATATAAGGGATCCCCAGAGATGATAAAATCACCCAGAATATTTCCTTCTACTGTTCCGGTATTGGTGATTTGGTCATTTCCACCATTGGAAAGGGCATAAACCTGATCGCCACGTATATCGCCCGAAATAGCACTTGGGTCTTCCGATGGGGTGATTTCGACAAAGCCGTGATTGGTAATGACATCATCGCCACCATCGCCCGTACCCAAGAGAATTTGCAAATCGCCTGAAATCAGCCCTGTATGACCAGAGGCATTATTGATAATCGTATCATCGCCGCCATCCCCTGAGATCATCACATCGCCAGCAATGCCCCCAGAAGCAATACCGTTATTGGTGATAATATCGTTTCCACCTTGAGAGGTAGCTATATCACCTGCCAGCCCGAAAACCGTTCCATTATTGATAATCGTATCATCGCCGCCGGGTCCGTCGATATAGTCACCATTGATTTGTCCATTTTGCCCATTGGCCTCATTTTCAACAACAGTGCCGTTATTGATAATTACATCATCACCACCGACACCGGGTAAAAGATCGCCATAGTTTCCTGGTTGACCATCACCATTCACATCGCCTGTGGTCACACCGGACGCGACGGTGATTTGGTCGTTGCCCAAGTCGGCCTCGACCTGATTATCGGGGTTGGTCGGATTTGTCAGGCACGTAATGGTATCGTTCCCGGTGGTGCCGTCGCAGTCGCCGGGGGGATCGGCATAGACCGACGCAGGTAGAGTCAGCGTAATAAAAAGCGCGGCAATGAAAAGTAGAAAAATGCGTTTGAGCATGAAGTTACCCTAGATAGCTAATGGGCGTTGAATTTTTAACTATAAGCCGCAAAGGATGAATCAAACAATCTGTACGGCATCATGTTTAGTGTATCATGTTGCCATGCCGTTAAGTGTTAAGTGGCCCGAATTTTGCGTGAATTTTGCGTTTGTGTTTCGTTAGATAGGGGACAGCAATCGGCACTTGCAGGAGATGGAGGCTATTATCTTTGTGAAGGCATACTGGTGGAAGTCAATTTATTTGAGATCGGGCGAGATGTCCGGCAGCAGTACGACATTGCCCGCGATGATGCGAATCGGCGTGTGCGGCGTATCGACCACATAGAGATTACTGTTTTCGGTGATGGCGGCGTAAGCATCGGGGAATTGCAAAATCGCCTGTCCAATCAAGCCCGTTTGCAGCAGCAGTGCGATGCAATCATCCGGGGGCGCGATTCGGAAATCGGCGCTCTGCCAGGTGACGGGCGCATCGACATAACCCACGTCCGAGAACAACAGATAAAACGCGGGAATGTCCTGCTGACCTTTGAACACGCGCAGATACAGCCGCGACAAGCCGTTGTAATAACGGAAGATGTGGCAGCGATACAGCGACGGGGCGGTGAGGTTAAAGATATTCATGAGATCAGGAAAAGATGAAACGCAAAGGCGCAGAGAACGCGAAGCAGCGCAAAGCAATTGTTATGCCTATCTTTGCGAAACTTAGCGCCCTTAGCGTCTTTGCGTTTAAGTATTTCGTCTCTATTTCACCAACGTCGCTGTCAGGACGATTTCTGCACTGCTCAACGCCCGGCTGATGATGCAGTTCGCTTTTGCTTCCAACGCCTTTTCTTGGAAGGTCGCGTCGTCGATATTGGGGACGTGGCCTTCGGTGACGAGTTCGATTTTGCTGATCGTCAGCCCGGCATCTTCTTTCGTCAGAGATACTTTTGCGTCGGTGTGCAGCCGTGTGACCGGGAAGCCAGCCCGTTCCAGAGCGCCACCGAGCGCCATCGTAAAGCAGCCTGCTTCGGCGGCGGCGATCAGTTCTTCGGGATTGGTACCTGTGCCTTCTTCAAAACGGCTGGTGAACGAATACGCGCCATCAAATGCGCCGCTGCTGAGTTTGAGGTTGCCCTTACCTTCTTTGAGAGTGCCTTCCCAGACGGCTTCTGCGCTGCGATTAGTCATGTGTGTTCTCCTTTTAGATGTTGAAATTTGATTGATCGCCCACGACTATACCAGAATTGGCGGCGGGAGCATAAAGTTTTAGCCAAAGGTTAATCTTGAAACCGCAAGAACCTCACCCCCCGACCCCCTCGCCAACAAGCGCTGGGTGGGCGACACTAAAAAAGAGGAGGGGAGTTGGCAAGAAAAGCCGACCATCCGTTTTACACTGCGCCAATAAGTCCAAAATCATCTGAACTTGGCCTTCAACCGGATAGGCTGCCCGCTCCACACCCCGCAATTTTGCGAATCTGGCTGCTGTATGAGTGTGCGACACTCGCTGTCAACACCCCCATGTTTTCCTGAAAATGCCGGGTGAATCCCCGCCACCCCTTGCTTGTTTTTCTCACCCACTGATATAGTTGTTTAGGGATCATCTGATTTGACTTTTTGGGTTTTCGTCACCCAAAGTGTGCCAGATGAACCTCTCTCTCTTCTACTGTCGCCCACTCAGCCCGTTTCCGGGGAAAGGGTTAAGGATAGGGGTTCTGTGCATTACGATCTCCTTGCAATTTTAATATTAATTTTTAAATCATGAAAAGGAAAATACTTATGATTCAACCCGTACAGCGCGGCGCAGCGCTTCTGAATAACATCAACAACACCCAACCCGCATCCGGTGAAGCGGCGATCTGGTGGTTGGGGCAAAGCGGCTATGCCATCAAAACCGCCTCAATCTTGTTTTATATCGACCTGTATCTTTCCGAGCATCTCACGACCAAATACACCAACACGCCCAATCCCCATACGCGCATGACCGAATCCCCCATTCGAGGCGGTGAAATTACCAATGCGGAATGGGTTTTCGCCAGTCATAAACATTCCGATCATCTTGATTCCGGCACACTGCCGGATTTATTGGCTGCGTCGTCGGCTGCCAAGTTGATTCTGCCGCTGGCGATTGTCGATCATGCCATATCTTTAGGTTTAGCGCGTGAACGCTTAATCCCGACACGCGGCGATGAAACCTTCACTGTCGATATGATGACCGTCCACAGCATCCCGTCGTCGCATACCGAGTTGGAATACAACGAAGAAACGGGTTATCCCTATCTTGGCTTTTGCATCGAAGTCGATGGAGTGCGGCTTTATCACAGCGGCGACACGATTGTTTATGACGGATTGCAAGAAAAACTGGCGCAGTTCCGGCCTGATATTGTCTTCTTACCCATCAACGGCGCGGCAGGGCGCAAGCAAAATCCCACTATCAGCCTAAATATGAACGCTCAGGAAGCGGTTGATCTGGCGAAAGCAGTTGGCGCGGGCGTGGTCATCCCGCATCATTACGATATGTTCACCTTTAATACAGTGGATGTGGGCGATTTTGCAAAACTCGCGCAGAATGCGGGACAGCCGTATCAAGTCCTCCAATGTGGAGAACGTTATTTATGGCGGCACTGAACTGGTTGGCTAAACGGGCGATTTCCTTCAAGATAATGAATTTGGACGGCATAAAGTAAGATATGATGTCCTCATCCCCCGACCCCTTCTCCATTGCATGGCGAAGGGGAGGAAAACGGTTCACAATGGTTCTTTAAGTCCCCTGTCTACGAAGTGGGGAGGGGATTTAGGGGTGGGGATAGAATGAAAACACTGTCCGAAACTCAGGTTAAAGTAAGATCAGAACCGTTTTTGTAAGGGCGAGGCACGCTTCGCCTCTACGAAACACCCTGTTTTTTGCAATTCTTTATCGAAGGTCACTATAGTAAACCGACGTAAGTAAATGGAAAAGATTTAACCACAGAGCGCACGGAGAACACAGAGATTTAGCTTCAAATTCTTGGTGTTTTAGGTGTCGTCGCTGCGCTTAGGTGGTTCAAAAATTTCAATTATTTACTCACCTTACGCAGCCAGCCGCTCCGGGTTCAAAACCCAGAGCTACGCGCAATCTGGAAACCTCTAAAGAGGTTAAAGAACCTTTTTACTTAACCCCTTTAGGGGTTTTTAAACCCTCTAGCTGGCAGTTTTGAACTGCCAGTGTCCAGTGATTTGAGTGTCTGCGTAAGATCAGTTATTTATCGAGGATTACTTATAAGTAGGACTTTCGCTCACGCATTTACCCCACCCCTAAATCCCCTCCCCATTGCATGGAGAGGGGACTTCAAGATGCGTTTTTCTCCCCTCTCCAAGTATTGGAGAGGGGGCCGGGGGGTGAGGTAAGCGAAAGTCCTGATAAGGATTGGCTGTTAAATATTAGACGGCGGGATAGCATTTAGATGCTCGCTCAATTGGCTGACTGCCTCGCGGAGACTCGGCTGATTCGCCAGAAAATCCGCGTCGCGCAAGCGCATGATGCGAAATTGATCGTTGAGGTTGCTGGCGTAAATCCCCGTGATGCTGTGTTCGGTCAGATTCTTGAGCAGATAGGGATATTCCTGTCTCAGATGATGTTCTACCCCTGCCAAAGCCGTTTGAAGCGATAGATCGCGCCCTTCCAGCTTGAGAGTCATCTTTTGACGGGCGGTTTTATCCAGCCCATTTTTATCCGCCGCCGCATAGACCGCCGTCAGCAGCACCGCGCCGCGCTCCATCCATGCGATTAAGGGCGCATACGGCGAGGGTTGAATTTTCTCCCCACGCAAAGTCATCTTTAAAGCAATAAAAAAGGCACGTATATAACGCAGCATAAGCAACCTAAAGCGTCGTATCGGGGGAATCCGCGAATAAATCACCGATCCGCAGCGCAATCGATGGCAGACAAACAAAAGTCATGCTCTCGCCCTCATTGAAAATGCGCGGTTCGGGATATGTGTCGGATTCATCCAGCGAATACAGCTTGAGCAACCGAGCGCGGGGATCGACCAGTGCGTATTCCGGCACACCTGCCCCGGCGTAGGCTTTCTTCTTCACATCGTCGTCATAATTCACGCTGCCGGGAGACATTACCTCGACGATCAAATCCGGCACACCGATAATCCGGCGCTCGCGGATGATGTCGGCGTTTTCTTTTCGCACAAACACGTAATCGGGCTGTACGGGGTCGCATCCGGGCATAAATAAGCCAATGGGTGCGCCAATCA
>Ga0209591_10008294_pt1 | contig 11320 bp, 17 predicted proteins | sample MAT01_FD_187207 | JGI IMG/M metagenome (GOLD analysis project Ga0209591, IMG submission 187207) | Freshwater microbial communities from Lake Fryxell liftoff mats and glacier meltwater in Antarctica - MAT-01 (SPAdes) (version 2) | ecosystem: Environmental > Aquatic > Freshwater > Ice > Liftoff...
CTAACAAGGAGCTTGTCTTTCAAAATGAAGAAAAAGAAAACCGGGCAGCCGAATTTATTATTGCAAACAAAGAGCTGGCTTTTCAAAATGAAGAAAAAGAAAACCGGGCAGCAGAATTAGTTATTGCTAATAAAGAACTGGCTTTTCAAAATGAAGAAAAAGAAAATAGGGCAACCGATCTTATAATCTTATCAGGAGATCTGAAAGTACAACAGGAAGAATTAGAAACAGCAAACAAGGAACTTCATGAAAATGCTCAATTGCTCATTAAGCAGGAAGAAAAAGTAAGGATGATTAATGAGGATCTTTTATTATTAAACCAGCAATTGGAAGAACGTGTAGAACAACGTACAAAAGCTTTGGCAGAAAGCGAGAAACAGTTTCGGGATATGATGGAAACAATTCCACAAATTGCCTGGACAAACACTATTGACGGAGAAGCCACTTTTTTTAACCAGCGATGGTACGATTATACAGGTCTTGATTATGATAATAGTAAGGGGTGGGGATGGCTGTCAGTCGTTCATCCTGACGATTTACAATCTACTTTGGATGAATATAAATTGATTTTGAAAAATAATGCAGGTGGAGAATTTCAAAATCGGAAAAGGCGTACAGATGGTATTGACCGCTGGCACCTGATACGTTTAATGCCTATTAAAAATGAAGATGGCAAAATACAGTTATGGACTGGAACTGCTACCGATATACATGAACTTAAATTGTTACAACAACAAAAAGATGATTTTATAAGTATTGCAAGTCATGAGCTTAAAACTCCCATCACCAGTTTAAAAGCTTCCCTTCAATTGTTGAACAGAATAAAAAATGAACCCACTGCCGTCATGTTGCCTGGCCTGATTGATCTGGCTAATAAAAGCTTAGAAAAAGTTATTACACTTATTAAATACCTGCTGGACGCAAGCAACGTTAACGAAGGACAGCTTCGGTTAAATCAAAAGTTATTTACATTATCTCAAGTAATAGAAGAGTGCTGCCATTCAATCAGTATTGAAGGCACACATAATATCATTACCGAAGGAGATGTGGAACTTCAGGTATATGCAGATGCTGAAAGGGTTAACCAGGTTGTAATCAATTTTATTACTAACGCCGTAAAGTATGCGCCTGAATCTAAAGAAATCAGGATAAGGATTGAAAAAGTAAATGATATGGCTAAAATATCTATTATAGATAAGGGCCCGGGTATTTCCCCTGAAAAACTGACTCATTTATTTGACCGATATTACAGAGTTGATAGTAGTGGTAGTAAATATTCCGGCTTAGGGCTTGGTCTTTACATTTCTGCGGAAATCATAAAAAAACATAATGGCCAAATAGGTGTGCATAGTGAATTAGGTAAGGGAAGCACTTTTTGGTTTACACTGCCTACCATGCATTCTGCCTGAAAATAAGCAGGATAATCATCCAATGGATTCTTTAGTTCATCTTTTGGAAATAAAACCCTGCCAGAATAAATAAACAAATAAGAAGATTACCAATCCTATGCAGAAGAAAATAAAACCATCTCCAATAAGCGAATAATAAGTAGTAATAGATTTTACAGGTAGATACGCAATCATAATTTTGTTGTTGTTATCAAAACTGCTCATCTGCCCTATCATTTCTCCATAAGAAGTGAGGGCTGCCGAATTCCCAAACCTTGTTGAACTTAAAATTAAATGCCCCTGCTCTATTGCCCTGAAAGCTACCCATCGGGAATGCAACGGGTCATTGCCTCTCCAGTAGGGTGATGGAAGGGCAATGATATCTGCATCTAACTTGCCAAATCTTCTTGCGATGTAAGTGAAATCATATTCATAACAAATTGCCTCAGCTTGCAAAGGTGCAGACGTATATTGAATCCACTCCATAACATTCATAACAGCATGAAATAAAAGAAATGATTATTTATGGTTTTTAAATCTTGCCAATAATAAATACCAGGAAGATGAAACAGGCTTATAGGAATTGAAAACATAAAGACCATGATGTAAGGCATGAGTGGCAATACAATTTTTACAATAAACAAATGACCAGGCAACAATAAGGGCTAAAACAAAAACCAATCTTGATTTTCAGCCTTTGATAATGGGCAAGTAAATTAGAAACGAAACGCTTGAAACCCATGCCAGCACATAAATACTGAAAGTCATGTAGGTTGCCGACATGATTACAATGCCAATGATGAGATATCAGAATAGTTTGATTTTATTCAACATGTTACTATTGTGTTTTAACGCTGCTAAGCCTAAATAATCGTTCGTTGCTATCTAAGAATTTGTTTTATTTCTGCCTATTTCCGTCTTAACGCCATCCATGGTATTAATGCGATAGTTAAAATTTCTATTATACAAAAAAATATAAAATGTTTAGTTGGAGAAAGTAGTCCATAAAGTGAACCTGCTTTAACAAGTGTCATTATGCAACCTTGACAAATATTTAAAATACGATTGAATTTATGATTGAGCATTCTTGTCAACAAAATCATTACTATCGAAATTTCTAAAATTATGGAAAAGATCAAAAGGAAGATTTGGTCAATGACCACATCAGTTACTTTTGCTGCCAGATAATTCTTTAAGTCTCCGGCGTAAAAAGTGTGAAAACAACGCAATACACATAATTGATTGTGACAAATATCCACATCGTTAAAAGTAGTACTTAGTTATCAAAAGTTTTATATAACATATTTGTATTTTTTTTCTTTACAGGATGGTAACCAGTACTAAATAGCTATGTGTGTTTTCAAGTTTGATGCAGGTAATATCACTTAAAAAACCTGTGCTGCATGAGCGGTTGCCAGCTCTTTACTAAGGTTAGTCGAATTATGTTAGCGATGGTTAAAATCAGTGGTGATGAAGCTTATACGGGCTATAGGAATTAATAAATAGTGGAGGTGACAAAATTTAAGGAACCTGTCCCTTCCAATTTTAATGTTACTTTCTGTGAGTTTATCCCGGATGCCGGGATGCAGTTTTTCAATCTCATACCTGGGCATTTAATTATTTTGATCTTAAAAAACTTGTGGGAGATTTGATGTCCCATACTTTAAAAAAACGGAAATACTGGAAGCTTTTTCATATTAAACACAAGCTTATTCCATTAAAGATTAGCCAGTTATTTTTTATATTTTATTCTTAAACCAATCAGAATAAAATTAACTAACAAAGAAAATAAATTGGTTACTAAAATAAAAATATCATCTTTAAAAAACCCGTACAAAGCCCAGAAGCCCAATCCTGTTATTAATAAAATAAGCATCCATATAGAAATAGCTTCTACTTTTTTTTCTTTGATTATTTTTATTACTTGAGGTAACGTAGAAAATGCTGTGATACTGCCTGCCATGATGCCCGTAACCTGAATGATTGTGTCTGTCATTTGTTTGTATCAAAAGTTAAAAACTTATGAAGGTTATTTTTTAAGCATGTTTTAAAATATTCAATAACACTTTTTCTTCCGGCATTAGTTCCTTTTGCCCGTCAGCCGTTTCAATAACTTTAAGTTCGCCCAGGTATTTTTCTAATTTATTTTCTTTATAAAGTTCCACTATAACTGGATGTACATAGTAGTTTTTACAAACGGTTCGGGTATTTCCCAATTGTTTTGCCACCATGTCAAAAGCTGCAGGAATTTTTTGATTCATTTCTGTTGTTGTTTCAAAACTTCCAAGTTCATTAAATGCTACCAGGGCACTAACAGTTCCTGCCCATGTTCTAAAATCTTTTGCAGTAAATTCACCACCTGTAATGGTACTAATGTAGTTATTCACCATACCTGAATCAATGCTGTGAATGTTTCCATTGTCATCATAAAATTCGAAAAGCTCTTTGCCCGGAATATCTTTACATCCTTTTACAATCCGGGATAATGTTTTACTTTTAAGCGTTATGTTATGCTTTACCCCTTTTTTTCCTTTAAAGGAAAATCGAAGTTGTATTCCATTAATAACTACATGCCGGTTCTTCAATGTAGTAAGACCGAACGAACCATACAATTTTTCATAAAACGCATTGCCCACCCGTATATTTGTTCTTTCTAATAAACTTACTACTGCTGCTAATATCTTTTCTTGTGGAAACCCTGTTAAGGACAAATCTTTTTCAATTTGTTTTCTTATTACCGGAATCAATACTCCAAATTCCTGTAGCCGGTAAAATTTGGTATGCTTTCTTATTGTATTCCATAAACTATGGTATCTGTATTGTTTTCTCTGAAGTAAATCAAAGCCAGTAGCCTGTAAATGGCCATTGGCTATTTTGCAAATCCACACTTTCTCCCAGGCAGGGGGAATTCTTAATTTTTTTATCCGGTCTATAGTTATCTTATCTTTTATTTTTTTAGTTCCGGCAAAATAGGAAAAAGCTTTCCCGTTGTTTTTACGTGAAAATCCTGGTTTATTGTCAGGGGTATAAATAAGGTCTGCTGCTTTTGCACTCTTCGCCATATCATGCGCCACAGCATGGATAGTTTTTTTATCAATTTTTATTTCATCTATCCCTTCATCCATGTTAATCTAATTAATGGATTAATTTTCTCATTATTTGCCAAATAAATAAAAAGAGCGGAACGGAAATCTTTCTTAATTCCCATTGAGCTTTCATAAAGCATAAATGTTTTATCAAAATAATATTGTTTGGAAAATAAATTATTCCCCTTTGCTGGTCTTGTCACCCATTGCTAAGTTGCCAGACGAAGGATGCATACCCTTTTTTGATTTAGCTTCACTTTCATTCATCGTTTTCGTAAATGATGTGCCCTGCTTTGTATCCTTTTTTTCGCCATGGGCAGCGGTTCCGTTTTTGTGCTAAGTGTCTGTGGTTTTTGGATTTTTACCCATTTTGTTTTGTTTTTAAATATTTAAATTATTGTTTAAAGGATTTTGATCCTTTTTTTAAATCAGGTTATATTTTATAAGGAATTAGGTTTTTTTCTTTGATATAGGAACACAATCCGGCACTTTTTTACCGCCTTTAATTTTGGTGCCAAGCTTTTTGTAGCCTTTCCAGCAAGGGTCATCTTTTGTTTTAGCCCTTTTTGTTTTTGTTGTCATAATCGATAAATTTTTTGATGAAGGTATGAATAGAGGACTTGGCTATCGTAGATTATTATCCTTTATCACAGGGGTCTAACCCTTATTTTCAAACTGCTGTTCTTCGGCAGGTTTTGTATGAATATTTTCGGAGATTTTGTTTGTCGGTTTTAAATCTCCCTCTTTCATATCCCTTTCAGTGGAAATACATTCTTTTGTTCTGTAATTTCTTTTATCCTGTTTATGGTCTTTCTGATTTAAATCAGATTCTTGTTCCGGTTGAATATTTTTATTTAGATTCATTTATTTAAATTTTTAAATATGGAATAGATAATAGCAAAAATTCAGTGTTACTATTAAATTTTGATTATGTTTCTGTTTTATAAAATTTATTTAAGTTTTAATATCCGTCCTAAACAATAAGTCAAATACCATGCAGTATAATTCATGCTTTGAAAAGGAGGGAATGTTAAACATTTGGGGAAACGAGTTACAATATTCACATATTGTTGGGGAGATTATTGCTCAATAGAGATTGAGACTTCGCACTGTTACATGATCGGCAACACCAGGCTTGTCGTTGCTGTATGATTTTAGGCCCTTTTAATTGATGTTGATAACGACATTTACTTTTTAAAAAAGCCAGGAGGGAACTTCCGACTGCACAAAGTCATTCTTTTTAAGTCATGCTATTTATCTGTCATTCCAACGAACACTTATAATGATTTCATTTTTTCTTGCGCAAAATTGATACGGTGCGTTATAACCTAAAAAGCGAAAGTTTCCGTACTACTCAATTCCATTTGCCTTCAATGCACTTTCTAATTTGACAGCGTATGATTTAATCTCCTCGTCATTGGTATAGCCACCAAACCGAATAGCTGCAACATATTTTTCGGAATTGGTTTTAATGGTTATAGACGAATCGTTTGGTTTCGGTAAATTATCTTTATTGTGGTTAGAAGGCATAACAAAGCTTATGGAAGATTGGGAATCATTTATGTCCATGTGTACAGGTGTTGTCATGGCAATATTTTTATGGGCGTTATTCCCTCCGAAAATAAACGAAACCAATTTTTCTAAATCCTGCTGAGGATAATTCTTTGTATGTTTTTGCGTTCATTGTAATGGTTGCAATCGTAGCCGGATAATAAAGACGTATCTCAAAATCTTTTTTTGTTTTAATAATTCGATACGGTTGTGTTTCTGTATTTGCCATGTTGCTCATGCTGTTCAACATGTTTTTAGTTCCTTCAATCAGCAAAATATTAAATCTTGAAAAACCTATAACCTGATAATCTTTTGGCAAAACATCTTTTTTATTTCAGTAAATGTGCCTGCCATTTAAACTCCTGTGAGCCTTGCACCTGCTGTTACAAAGTTGAATAAGCTTTACTTTTCTGCTTCGCTGGATAAAATTATATTTTCGAATGTTTGTAGTATATGGTTGCAAACGGTGATGGCATAATACATTGATTGTAAAGTGAATGAATTTTTTTATGATTTCATTTCCAAAAAACTTTGATGGTGCCACCAATGCCCTACAAATGATGCGTATCTTTCCTTTCCCATACATTTTAATACTAAGGAAATTGCTCCGGCACCCATTGCAGCAAATAAAAATGTGTCAGACGGTAATTTAATTGTTTGCTTTTCAATTGCTTTGGTAACCATGTCTTCTTTTGTGGATGAATTTTCCCTTGTGTTTTTTTATTGATAAATTAAATTGATTGTTTATAAATTTCTTTTTCAATTATTACCCTATTGTGGTAATAACTCATGAAATTGATTCTTCAATTTTATTTTGTTTCTCCATGTGCTCCACGCACCTGTGCTCCACAATACTAATACGATTAACAGTGGCTGAAATGGCAACCTTATCCAGCGAAGCAAATCGGAGTTTAAACCAAAGGCATCTTTGTGATTAATTAATTGAGCAATATTTCCGGGAAAAACTGCAACAAAAAAGAGGGCAACTATCCAACCAACGGAAGTCAGCTGTTTTGGTAAAAAAAGCAAAGCAGCACCTAATAGTATTTCAACTACTCCAGATAAAAGAACAACCATATCCGGCTGCATGGGCATCCAATCCGGTACTTGTGCTAAAAATTCTTTTCTAAGAAAACTAAGATGACTCACTCCTGCGAAAACAAGAAAGAAGCCCAGTATAATGCGTACAGTTGTTTGAGCTTTTGTTGATTGCATTATTTCAATTTTCATTTCTATTATATTAACACTTCACTGCTTAAAATGCTGCTATGAACAGCCAGGGCATCAATAAACTTTTTCAAAAACTCCTTTGTCTTTTCATCAGTCAGGTTTCCGGTTTCGTCAAACTTTTTATTTACCTCCGTTATCACTACTTCTGGGACGTTCATCGTCATAGCATTTACCGCCACCAATATCTGCCGCAGGTGATATTGTGCCCTTACGCCTCCCAGCAAACTGGGGCTTGCACTTATAATGCCCACTGCTTTTTTATCATATGGTTTTAAAGTGTGTTTGGAAAGAAAATCAATTACATTTTTAAGTACTCCTGGAATAGAATAGTTGTATTCCGGCGTAACGATGATGACTGCATCGGCAGCTTTGATGGCAGTACATAATTTTTCAACCGGTTCAGGATAAAACTTTTCATGCAAATCAAAATTGTACATAGGTACATCTGCAATAGATAAATGTTCGATAACAATATTAGAAGGCGCCATTTTTTGTGCAGCTTTTAAAACCATAGTATTATAGGAGTTTTTTCTTAAACTTCCTGAAATGGCAATAAAGTGATAGTTGTCTTTCATTTTATTTTTTTTATTAATTAGCGATAAATAATTTATGCTTCCACAATCATTTTACCAGTGTTCTCTCCCTTAAATAAGCCAAGCAATGCAACAGGTAATTTATCAAACCCATGTACAATAGTTTCTGTAGATTTTAATTTACCTTCTTTAACCCAATGTGCCAGCCGTTCTGTTCCTTCTGGAAAACGGTTGGCATAATTACTAATAATAAAGCCCTGCATTAATACACTTCGTGTAAGCAACATAGGTTGCAATCTTGGCCCTACTGGTATGTCGGTGCTATTGTATAAAGAAATCTGCCCACACAATACAATTCTTGCATTAAAATTAATGTTGGCAATAACGCCATCTGAAATTTCTCCGCCCACATTGTCAAAATATACATCAACCCCTTTTGGGCAGCATAGCGCAATAGCTTCTTTAATATTTTTTGTGCTTTTATAATTGATGGCATCATCAAATCCAAAATCTTCTTTTAACGTTTTTATTTTTTCATTACTTCCGGCAATGCCAATTACACGGCAGCCTTGTAATTTTGCAATCTGTCCCACTACCATACCCACAGCACCGGCAGCACCGGAAACCACTACTGTTTCTCCGGCTTTTGGTTTACCAATATCTATCAGGCCAAAATAGGCTGTTAAACCTGTCATACCCAAAATACCCAGATAATAACTTGCTGGTGCAACGGTAGTATCAATTTTCTGCAAGGCCTTTCCGTCAGCTATTGTGTGATGACGCCAGTGGAGCCTGCCTATTACTATATCACCTGTTTTGAAGCCGGTTGATTTGGTGGCCGTCACTTTCGCAACAACTGCACCTTCTATGGGCTGGTCAATTTGAAATGGGGGCACATACGATTTTGCATCATTCATTCTGCCACGCATATAAGGGGTCAACAGAATAATACAATCCTTCAAGTTCCACTTCACCCTCCTGCATAGCATCTAAACTCACATTTTCAATGCGGAAATTATCAGGCGTTGGTGTACCCTTTGGTCTTGATGCAAGCACTATTTGTTGGGTAGTCATTTTATTTTTTATCTTTTAAAAGTTCTACTAACTTTTCTGCTGCAGCTTTGGAAGATGCAGGATTTTGTCCTGTAATCAATAAACCATCTGTTACTACATAAGAAGCCCAGTCTTCTTTTTTAGAATAAATGCCACCCTTACTTTTTAATTCATCTTCCAGTAAAAAAGGTACCACTTCGGTTAAACCCACTGCTTCTTCTTCAGTATTGGTAAAGCCTGTAACATTTTTTCCTTTCAGCAATGGTTTATCCTCTTCATCCTGCACATGCAGTAAAACAGATGGTGCATGGCAAACTGCAGCCACCGGTTTCTTATCATCCCAAAAGTTTTCAATTAACCTGATGGAATCTTTATCATTGGTTAAATCCCATAAAGGGCCATGGCCACCAGGATAGAATACGGCATCAAAATCATCTGCTGAAACTGCTGATAATTTCTTTGTGTGTGCTAATATATTTTTTAAAACATCGTCCTTATCAAAACGATTGGTTGCTACGGTTTGATTAGCCAGTTCAGTACTTGTTGGGTCAATGGGAGGTTGCCCGCCATTGGGTGATGCGATGGTGATTAATGCGCCTGCATCTTTGAGGATATAATAAGGCGCCGCAAATTCCTCAATCCAGAAACCTGTTTTCTTTCCTGTGTTTCCTAATTCGCTGTGGGATGTTAAAACCATTAATATTTTCATCATTGTTGTTTGAGTTAAAATCGAGGCATTGAAAAATAATTTTTAGCGAAAGCATGTTGCTGGTTGTCTGTCATTTTATCAGTTTGGTGAACTTCAATTTGTATTTTTCCGAAAAGGTGATCAGCCCGTAAAGAATTAAACATCTCTGCTTTTGCATGCGTAGGGCCAAACAGAAGTATGTTATCATATTTTTTTTTGCTTTCCCCAATTTTTTATAGTACTCAGCTTGCTGATGTTGCTCTTTATTTTGCATCAGCTATTCACACTTTCCCAGGCTCTGCTCTTTTACTTCATGGATAAATTTTGAGTCAACCGTTGTTTCAAATGGGTCTGTTGTAAATTCTAATAAATGAGCCCAGGCATGATCCATGCAGATACCCAATCTTTTTGTTGCTTTTATCATGTTATATTTTTATGGCGTACAAATTACTTGCTGTTTATTGAGCTGTATATCCACCATCAATGGTGTAATAAGAACCTGTAACAAACGATGATTCGGAAGAACTTAACCATAGTACCAGCCGGGCTACTTCATCAGCAGTGCCTAAACGGCCTATAGGATGCAGGCCAGCCAGGGCTTTTATAGTAGCTTCATCCAGTGTATCTGTGAGCAAAGGCGTACTGATATAGCCCGGACCAACAGCATTAACACGGATATTTTTATCAGCATAATCCAATGCGGTGGCTTTGGTAAGGCCCACTACTCCATGCTTGGCCGCTACATAAGCACAAAGATTTTTTGTTCCCACCATACCTAAGATAGATGCCATGTTTACAATACTTCCACCGCCGGAAGCTAACATTGCAGGCACCTGGTAATGCATGGCATAAAATACACCTGAAAGATTAATACTGATTACCTTATCCCATTCTTCAATTGGATAGTCGGCTGCGGGAAGTAACGCACCTCCGATACCTGCATTATTGCACGCAATGTGCAGGCCCCCAAAATGTTTTACTGTTTGTTCTACCAGTAGTTTGTTATCGGCTGGCTTTGATGTGTCTGCCTTTATAAAAACAGCATCACCACCAGCTTTTTTAATTTCAGCAACAGTTTCATTGCCCCCTTTTTCATTAATATCAGACACCACCACTTTTGCGCCTTCCAGCGAATATAATAAGGCAGTTGCCTTTCCAATACCAGAACCTGCACCCGTAACAATAGCCACTTTGTTTTCTATACTTTTCATTTTTATTTTTTTCGGATAAGCTTATACTTGTTTCAATAACTCTATTTGGCAACTGATTTTAACATCTTCCCGTACCATTATGCCCCTGTTTCCAATGCTGCGTTTCAAAGCAATCCCCAATCTTTTCTATTAATCGTACCACTTAATGTAAACCCTGCTTTTTCATTTCCCCATGGATCTTTCATTATTCCGCCAGATTCAACCGTTAATTTAATTTGTTTGGTAATACCTTTGATGGTCAGTTCGCCATACAATTGATAGCCATCTTTATCATCGGTCTTTTCAAAAGTGTTACTAATAAATGATATTTGCTTGTGATTCTCTATATCAAAAAAATCGGGTCCTTTTAATATTCGTCTCTTTTTTTATCTCCGGCATCAATAAAAACTATATTTATACAGCAATCAATTTCTGCTGATAAAAAATCTTCCCATTTGTTTAAAATACTGACATCAAACTCTTTGAAAGCTCCTTTTAGATTACTTATCATCAGGTGCCTTATTTTAAAATAAATTTCACTGTGGGTAGAATCAATGTTGCATTTGGTTGTAGTTACTGTTTCTACTTATATCATTATTAA
>Ga0209591_10008295_pt1 | contig 11319 bp, 7 predicted proteins | sample MAT01_FD_187207 | JGI IMG/M metagenome (GOLD analysis project Ga0209591, IMG submission 187207) | Freshwater microbial communities from Lake Fryxell liftoff mats and glacier meltwater in Antarctica - MAT-01 (SPAdes) (version 2) | ecosystem: Environmental > Aquatic > Freshwater > Ice > Liftoff...
TTCGCATCGTCGTGGATGTCGCAGATTCAGCGGACGTGGAAGTCGAGGCCGTCGAGTTTCAACTTGCGGGAACAGACGACCTCGATGATCTCGAATCACTGACCCTGTTCTGGACGGGTGATAAGGAGACGTTTTCGCCGGAGAATCAATTTGGTGATTCGGCGAAGCCAGCCGCGACTGTCGCATTTCGCAGTCAACGAACTTTGTCCGGCGGAAAGAACGTGTTCTGGCTGTCGAGCCGAGTGAAGGACACAGCGAATCTGTCACACCATGTGTCTGCGGCCTGCACAAAAATCGAAACTGACAAAGGCCATGTCTCGGCGAAAAATGTGTCGCTTGGCATTCGGCACCGCATTGGTGTTGCCCTTCGCAAACATCAGGACGACGGCGTCCACACGTACCGCATTCCGGCTCTGGGCACGTCACAGAAGGGGACGCTGCTGTGCGTCTACGACATGCGACGGCGCATGGGCCGCGACCTTCAGGAAGATATTGACATCGGGCTCAGCCGCAGCACCGATGGCGGTCAGACATGGGAACCCGTGCGAGTCATCATGGATATGGGTGAGTTCGGCGGCTTGCCACAGGAAGAGAACGGTTGCAGCGACCCAGGCATTATCATCGATCAGCAGACCGGTGAAATCTTCTGTTTCGCGGTCTGGATGAATGGCAAGCCCGGCAAGCATCAGTGGGTTGATGACGGCTCCGAACCGGGATTCGAAATCGGGAAGGCAGCCCAGTTCATGATGGTGCGCTCGAAGGACGACGGACTCACATGGTCGCCGCCGGAGAACTTAACTCGAAAACTCAAACAGGAATCGTGGTGGCTGCTGGCCCCGTCGCCACAACAGGGAATTCAACTGGCCGACAGTACGCTGGTGATGCCTGTCCAGGGTCGTACAGGACGGGAGCCACTGGCGACTTTTGCCACACTGATGATCAGCCGCGATCACGGAGAGACCTGGACCGTAGGTCAACCGGGATACAGCGGCGGCAATGAATGCCAGGCCGCTCTGCTCGGTGACGATTCCATCATGCTCAACGTGCGCAACGACCATGAACGATTCCGAGCCGTCGTGACCACATCGGATCTTGGACAAACGTGGCAGCCTCATCCCACGAGCCGGAACACACTGATCGAGCCTAATTGCAACGGCAGTCTCCTGCGGGTGAATTACCAGCAGGCAGGGCAGGAGAAACATGTGCTGCTGTTTGCGAATCCGCATACTCAGAAAGGGCGAACGCATCACACGATTCAGGTGAGTTTCGACGATGGACAGACGTGGCCGAGTTCGCATCACCTGTTGCTCGACGAGGGCCTCGGAGCCGGATATCCCAGTCTGACTCGAGTTGATGCCGGACATGTCGGGATCGTCTACGAAGGCAGTCAGTCGCAGCTGGTATTCGAGAAGATTCCTTTGACCGAGTTGTTGAAGCCTGCAGTGTGGCCGACGGTTCTGGAAGTGTGGCAGCGCGAGGTCTCGCCGGAGAGCGTCGCGTACCTTGCCAGACTGCGAAAGAATACGCCATTCGGCACCAATGATTTCGATCTGGCAGCATTGCGCGCCGGCATGGGATCGCGCCGTGAGCCCACGGTCCCGGGTGTACAACTCACAAAAGTGAAGGTCGGAGAAATCCCCTGTCAATGGGTGCTGGCTCCTGGCGCAGATCCGGATGTTCGGCTATTGTATATCCACGGCGGGGGATTCGTCTCAGGGTCTGGCGGATTCTATCTCCCGCTGGCAGCACACATCTCGGCAGCCGCCAAATGCGCTGTCCTCCTGCCGGATTATCGGCTGGCGCCGGAGCACCGTTTCCCCGCCGGGCTGGATGATTGCGTGTCTGCTCATGACTGGATGGTCGCTAATGGACCTTCCGGTCCAGCGCCGGCGCGAGCGACCTTTGTTGCCGGTGATTCGGCGGGTGGCAATCTGACACTGGCAACGCTGCTGGCGCTGCGAGATCGTGACCTGCCACTGCCAGCCGGAGGAATCGCCATTTCACCGACCACCGATTTCACCCTGGTCAGTGATTCGCTGCAAACTGTCGTCGATCCCATCATCAGTGCGCGGACGATGCCGATCTTTCGGGATCATTACCTTGGAACCACCGATCCTCGCGACCCGCTGGCGTCCCCCGTGTTTGGTGACTACCACGGCCTTCCGCCAATATTAATTCAGGCTGGCGAGCACGAGATGCTCCGTGATGACAGCGTGCGCGTGGCCAGGAAGGCTCTTTCCGACGGAGCCTCGGTGACGCTCGAAATCTGGCCCGGCATGTTTCATGTGTTCCAGTCGCACGATCCGCTGCTTCCCGAAGCTCGCGCGGCTATTGATCACATTGCTGAGTTCATGCGTTCAAGGCAGGAATGAAGATGATCTCCATTGGCGCAAAATTCAACGGGAAACACACGATCGGTCGGCGAACGCTGCTGCAGATCGGCGGGATTTCTGCGCTGGGCCTGAGTCTGCCGCAATTGCTCAACCAGCCGCCAATGAGGGCGGAGGATACCGCGCGTGGCTCTCAGTTTGGCAAAGCAAAGAATCTGATCTGGCTGTACATGGCCGGCGGGCCGTCGCAGTATGAGACATTCGACCCGAAGCCCAATGCTCCTGTGGAGATTCGAGGTGTCTTCAATCCAATCGCGACAAATGTTCCCGGCGTCCAGATTTGCGAACTGCTGCCACGTCTGGCTGGGATTGTGGATAAGCTCGCCATTGTGCGCTCGATGGCGACCGATGATCCCAATCATGAATCGGGAGGCTACTGGGTCAATACGGGCCACAAGTATGCCGGTCCGAATATGCGTTCCATTAGCCCTGACGACTGGCCAACGCTGGGGTCAGTGATCAAGATGCTCAAGCCGAGCGCCAGTCTTCCCTTCAGCAGCGTGATGCTGCCCGAATCGATCATTGCCAACCCGGCAGTTTTTCTGCCCGGTCAAAACGGTGGCTTCCTCGGACAGCGGTGGGATCCTGAGGTCTTTCGATGTGACCCGTCTGAACCGGGATTTCGGATCGACGATTTTTCATCGCTCATCGAAGTGCCATCCGTGCGCCTTGCAGCACGCCGAAATCTGCTGGAACAGTTCAATCAATCGGCACACCGGCTGGAGACCACTGACCTGCGCGAATACGATCGACAGACTCAAGAGGCGATGGGGGTGTTGTTATCCGGAACAGCGCGCGGTGCGTTTGCTCTCGACGAAGAATCAGCGACTACCCGCGACCGCTATGGTCGTGGAAAATGGGGTCAGTCAGTGTTGCTAGCTCGTCGGCTGATTGAAGCTGGAGTCCGCATGGCCTTCGTCAACTGGCCTCGTGAATCCGGCGACCTCAGCGCGGGCAATCCGTTATGGGACACTCATTCGCAGAACAATCCTCGGATGAAGGATGTGTTGTGCCCGCAGTTCGATCTGGGATTCACCGCTCTGATTGAAGATCTTGACGCGCGGGGCCTGCTGAATGAAACCCTGGTTGTGGCGATCGGCGAGATGGGACGAACACCCCGTTTTAATGCCGCCGGAGGTCGTGATCACTGGGGTAACGTCTTCAGCTTCGTGATGGCAGGTGGCGGAATCCGAAGCGGGTACGTTCACGGAGAAAGTGACTCCACGGGTTCATTTCCGATTTCCGGTCGAGTCCAGCCGCAGGACCTCACCGCAACGGTTCTGCATCTCCTGGGAATCGGCCACGAAGCCATGTTCCCGGATCGGGCGGGACGACCGCTGCGGGCAACAGAAGGTGAACCAATCCGTGGTGTGATCTGAACGCTGACGGAGAGGAATCATCCTGAGAGAACTCTGTTAAGAGCTGCGCTTCATGTAGCTTGGACATTCATGTCCGAGATATTTTCCAGACACCGTCGCATTTTTGAACGGCTGCCAAGGCGAACTCACTTTAGCTTCGAAAGGGTTTCACGGCCATGCGACGGACATGAATGTCCATCCTACATACGATTGTGCTTGGAAAAGGGGTCAGGAACCAATAGTGCGGAGCACCCTTTGGGCCATTTGGCTATTGGTTCCTGACCCCTTTTCCAAGCCTTCAGACAGACTCCTAAAACTGGATTCCAGCCCGGAGCATGATGGCGTCGCCGAAATCGATCTGGCCGGGGGTGTTCTCGTATTCCATGGCGCGATCGAAGACCCAGCCTGTTTCCACAAAGACGCCTCGATTTTCGCGCAGCAGATATTCGACACCCAGCACAAGTCGCAGGTCGCGAAGGGTAAGCTGATCGTCCTGTCCACCAGCTCGCTTGACGGCCCAGGTGTTGCCGCCGAACACGCCGCTGAGATAGGCCCAGGTTTCGCTCTTGTCGCCGTCTTTCAACAGGCGACGTGACAGACGCGGGGATGGAAACTGAATATCCAGCTTCCAAAGCTGCGATGGCGTCCAGTAGAGTCCCATGGTTGGCAGCACGGGAAAGTCCTGACGGCCCGTGTAGATCGCTCCACCGGACATCGACAATTTGTCGGGCACGAGCTTCCACTGCAACAATGCCATACCGAACAGTTTGAACGCCTGCGCAGTCGATTGAAAATCGCTCCGCACCGAGGGCGTGAACAGTACTATGGTCGTCAACCGTTCGTTCTGGACTTTTTTCCAGAACGTCTTTACGCCGGTTTCGTACAGCGCATCGGGAACATCCAGTGACGGATTGGCATTGAGCTGATCCATGCGGAAAAACGGAGTGAACGAAATCACATGGTCCATACTTCCGAACGGCACGGCAAACGTTCCGAGCAGATCAAACGTCTTGATGCCCAATCCATTGGAATCGCTGGCAGGTATAATTCCATAAGCAGTCTGCGCGCCCTGAAAACAAGTCGTGCGATATCGAATCAGCGGAGTCTCGCAGCAATCAAAGTCGGGTGCGCAGGAGGTTTCAAATCCGGCAACCGCAGCGGCGTCATCCAACATTGCGTCGCCGATCAGTGAATCTTCCGGCAGCCCATTGAGCACGCAGGATTTGTCAGACTGCGGATCGGGTTCAAGTGCTGCAGCATCAAGACGATCATCGCTCAGGGAGGATTCGGCTTCACCTGCATCATGAGGAACGCTCGTCGAATTCGAGAAACCCTGCAGCTCTTCTTTTTCCCAAATGGACTGAGGCTGCCTCTGAATCCGCAACTCTTCCAGGAACGAACCCTGCGCGCAGACCGCTGCCGTGTTGATCAGAACGATCAGCAGAGGAAAAGCGATCCAGCGTGTGAGCAGATTCATGAGTCGAGTTCACATCGGTCACGGGAACGAATCTTTAGGCGAGCGGAAGATCAGGAACTACCAAGCCGAACAACCGGACGCTAGCGCGTGGGGGCTGATTTTATGAGCCGCAGGGCGCTAGCCCTCGGTTTTCGACGGTGGCCAGAAATCTGCCGCTCGCCTTAAAACCCCTTACGAAACCTGTTAAAAAAGGGGTCAGGAACCAATAGTGCGGAGCACCCTCCGGGCCATTTGGCTATTGGTTCCTGACCCCTTTTTTATGCCTCTGGTCAGATTTGGTGAGACGTCCGTCATAGAATCGGCATTTCCGGACTCTGACGAAGTATCAGATTGTGGCAATGAAGACTTCCGCAGTGTCCACCGGGAGTCGAAGGTCGGCGTTTTCTGCCGATCTCAACGCAAAAAATAATGAACCAGCGATTTCAGCCGTGAGACTGATCGGTGTTTCGCCGGATCCGCTGCAGCATTGCCGTGCTGATGATCCCGGTGCTGCTCAATACGAAGTGCCGTGCGTCAGCACTCGTGGCGGAGATGTCGATTCGCAGGCGGTCGTCCGGAAGGCACTCGGCGACCCGTTCTGCCCATTCGATCAGGCACAGCCAATCGCTGCTGTTCGTGAATTCATCAGCCCCGATCGCCATGAATTCGTCAATATCGCCGAGACGATACGTGTCAAAATGAGCGACGGGAATACGTCCGTCCGTATACAGCTGCAACAGTACAAACGTCGGGCTGTTGACCTGCGTGAGATCGATGCCAAGCGCTTCGCAGACTGCCCGCACCAGCCGTGTCTTACCGGCTCCTAGTTGACCGTTCAGCTCAACGACCAGGCCTTCGACAACAGATTCCGCGATCCAGGCACCCAGCCTGTCGGTGGCGGCTTCGTCACAGCAATCGACATCGATACTCAATGAATCACTGCGATTTGCGGGCATACACGCTGTCAGGCTTCTGCGTTTCTTCCAGAGAATCATCGACGGAAAAGTAGGCACCGTAACTGCCATCCGAGTTTCCGCTCTGCTGCTGGTAATTCCAGCGCCACAGTCGATGTGGCTGCATTTCGTGCATCATCTTACCGCAACCCGGTAGCACGATGAAAACCAGTGAGACGACACCGAGCGTCATCATTCGTGTCTTTTCCATATAAGCCTCGTTATTGATTGTTTCGCACGGGATCAAACTCTTCGCCTGTACGCCAAGTGTCCGGAGTGCCGCCGTGCGCGAAGAATAGCCGTTCCCGGCATCGGGCGTCGCAGGAAAAATGCCATGGACACAACGAACGCCGCCTGGATTCTCCCGACATCATCACCGACTGGCAAATACTGCCAATGATGTCAGTTGGGTGCGTTGGATTGCCGTTAAACGAAGAATCTTGTGCATGGGTGCTTACTCGAGGAACGGGTCGAATTGGTCCAGCAGAGTTCCTGCAGGCTTGGTCGAATTTTCAGATGCACTGTCCTTAATGACGGACTTGACGGCTGCCGGTGAAGCGTCGTCGATGCCTTTCCGTACGTAGCTTTCGGATGATTTTGCAGGGTCGTTTGCCGCACTTCCGGCTTTGTCGGCAGCGGCATCTTTGGCTCGATTCAATGCAGCCTGGGCGCGGTTTTCCAGTTGTGTTGAGACTTCTTCGAACATCGAATCACCGTCGGACGATCCGGATGGATTGGATGCTTGAGGCGTTGAGTTGTTGCTGCCGAAAATCCGCGCTGCCGTTGCCTGCCCCTGTTGAGCCGGCGTGGGTTTTGCTGGTGCCGCCGTGTTGGTGCCCGTCGCTGATGCAGAGGATGGCGGAGCTGAACCTTTGAAAGAATCAACCGGTTTGTTGACATCTTCACGCAGGCCATCAATCACGTCCGCAGCGGAGAACCGTGACGTCGGGGCCGAGCGCGAGGGATCGGGCACTGCAGCCGCAGCGTCCGGGCTCCGGGCGACTCGAAACGGATCGGCGATGACGGTGTTCCTCGCATCCTGTGGAAATGGGATGCCGGTCAGGACGTCGTCAGCAACCGAATCGGCCTCCGCAGGCTTCCGCGTCGAAGCAGGAATTTCCAGCAGACCGGCGGCGTCACCTTTGGCGCCGTCTTCGGCGGATTTGTCCAGAAACGAACGCAGTTGATCCAGCGATGAATTTTCTTCCGTCACAATGTCGGCCAGGGAGTGTGCGACGGATTCGGAAATCAAATCCGACGATCCGTGTGCCATCAGGGCCCTGGCCAGTTCGGGGCGATCGGTCCACTGTGACGGTGACCAGTTTCGCACATCGGCATAGGCGAGCCCTACAGAATGCTGAGGCGTGCGCGGCACCATCTGGAATCCGTCATGCGAATGAACGACGTGATACTGAAGCGCGACGTACATCGCCGACGCACCCAGCACCGCGCCGAACAGATACGGCTTGGCATTGCTCATCGGATTCAATCCTGATCTTCGGAGGTGGGGCTTTGAATCGCCGAAAAGGATCGACACCTTCTTCGACATGCATTCAAAGGTCGTGGAAATCAAGTCGGATGCCAGACATCCGAGAGAACATGGCAACCCTATCACGTCTCTGGCAGTTGCCTTTGTTCTGTTCCACGGTTGGCTCCGTTTTTCAACCAACTCACACACCGTCCTCGTGAATGTTTTCGCAGTCAGCAGACTTTACGCAACACGTCCTCACGGCACTGTCCGCGTGGTCCACGGTGAGTTTCCGGCAGTTTTGAGAATTCCTCGACGCAGGCTCAAGTCCCGAAAATTCTCATTTTCATTGTCCACGACTGAGAGCCGTTGACGGAACTGCGCCAGCCGACCATCATTCCTTGAGATCTTCGATCTGGCTTGGAAAAGGGGTCAGGAACCAATAGCCAAATGGCCCAAAGGGTGCTCCGCACTATTGGTTCCTGACCCCTTTTTCAGGCACAGGCGTTCTAAAACCGGTTTTTCGGAATTGAAATACGATCATGGACTACAGCTTCAAAGGTAAAAACGCGCTCGTCACCGGTTCGTCAAAGGGTATTGGGCGTGCTGTCGCGATCGCGCTCGCACGAGGCGGGGCGAATGTGACGATCAATTGCAATTCCAGTAAGGCTCAGGCCGAAGAGGTGGCGAAGGAAATCCGCGATATGGGCCGCAAATCCATCGTTGTCGCCTGTGATGTGTCTGACCTCAAAGCCGTCGAAGATATGGTCAAACAGACCGTGGAGGCGTTTGGTCGCCTGGATCTCTTTGTTTCAAACGCGGTCTACAGCGACCGACAACTGATGGTCGATGCCGACATGGACGGGTTCCGGCGCACGATCGAAGTCAGTATGTGGGGCGCGCTGCATGGAGTCCGTTCAGCAGCTCAGCAGATGCTGCAGCAGGGGCAGGGCGGTGCGATTACGGTGATCAGTTCACCGCATGCGATCATCCCGTTTCCGACAGCGATGGCGTACAATATGGCCAAAGCTGCGATTGACCACATGGCACGCACGGCAGCGATCGAACTTGTCCGATCCGGCATACGCGTCAACGTGTTTCATCCGGGCTGGATCGATACGCCGGGCGAACGAAAATTCTTCACAGAACAGCAACTCCAGGAAGGCGCGGAAGGTCTGCCGATGGGCCGCATGGGAACCAGCGACGAGATGGCTCATGGAGTCTGCTTCACATTGAGCGACGAAGGGTCCTATATGACCGGGACGACGCTCACGATGGACGGCGGCGTCGGCCTGCCATGGTGGTCGAAGCGCACCGAAGGCAAGCAGTAGTTATTCCCCCGTGCTTTTCACAAACTGATCCCAGGCCGCTGCGACTTTGCCTTCTTTGGTGTCGCCATCGTGAAAGAACATCCCGTACCGTAATCTGAGCGATTCACTCTTCTTCAGATGCACAGGCGCGGCTTCTTCGACGCCGTTCGTGTAGGCATGGTTGCCGAACGGGCTGATGGAGAACAATCCGTAGTCACGTACATGGTATCGAGACGGTCGAAAGTTTGCCGGATGGTCCATGATGGCCACGCCGACCGTTTTGCCATCGACCGTTCCGTAATAATCGATCCACGGGAATGACTTACCCCAACAGTTCTGAGTCGTCTCAGACCCGTCACTGGCCACGACATGACCGCCGTTCTTCTCCTTCATGGACGATGCGACACGAATGCCAAACATGCCTTCCTTTGTGTCTTCGAAATCGGCAGCAACATGCGATGCGGTAAAGAGCATGTCGTAGACCAGCAATCGGTTGGCGTGAATGGTAATAACGGCTGTTTCTGTAAGTTGCGGTTCTCCGGTTTCCGGATGCTGCCACTGATTGATCGCTTCGAAGATTCCAATCGGTCCACCGGACTGAATCACACGCACGGAAATGTTGCGAATCGGTCCGTCTTCTTTCCAGAACTTGATCCCGTTAATCTCATCAACAGAATTCCAGACACCTTTGTGATGCGGATGATCCGCGTCTGACGCATCTTCGACAGCTCGATTCACCACTGTGCCCGAGGGTGTTCGCACGTGTAGCAGAAATGGTTTCGGCAGATCGTGTGAAAAGTGGTAGGTCGCAAACGGCTGGCCGTCGATTGTGATTCCCAGGAGTGAATCCGCTCTGGAGAATTCGACCTTTTCGCCAGCGCCGGCGATGGGTTGCATCGCAGCAAGTGAGAGGATCAGGATGAAGGGCATCAGGTTCGCAGATGTCCGGAATCTCATGGCGGGGCTTTCTTATGAGGAGCGGAGAGGAGACGCAGGCGTCGTATCGGTGGATGTTACACAGCATCCGGCCAGGAATAAAACGTGTCAGGACGCAGGTTTTTTCTCGTACATGTGTAGACCGGAATGCGAGTCGCGGAGCGACGTCGCCTACGTAGCTCAGTCGCTCCGCCGACTGAGATTCCTGACAACCAGCGTTGTCACTCATTCAAGTGTGATTTATGTCAACCATCTCACGGTTTTCCGGCAGCTGGTTTCCTGTCGGATTCCTGGCCGGTGCGGGCAAGGTCGCGGCGGTAGCGGCGGATGAGTTCGGAGTATTCATGGTCCATGACTTCCTTACCGGCGTCGCTGACGTCCGCATCCAGATTATCCTGCAACCGGCCCCACACGCGGCGGATGCCTTTGCGGCGTGTGGCGTTCGGATCCTGACCATCAAATTCAGATACGTTTCCTTCACTCTTCGGATCGCCCGCCGCACTACCAGGATCGGAGCTTAGCTGCCCCGGTGAAAACTGATTCGGCAACGCACTGCGAGCAGCGTTCTGGAGTGATTTCGCGGCTTTCGCCATTTGTTGAGCCGATGAGTCCGGTTGGCCTTTGCCGCCGGATTTTGTGTCACCTGGTTGCCCCGGCTGTCCCTGCTGATCGTTTCCCGGCTCCCCGGGCTGGCCTTCCCCAGGTTTGCCTGACTGCTGCCCCGCTTCGCCCGGCTGACCTTCGCCCGGCTGACCTTCGCCCGGCTGACCTTCACCCGGCTGACCTTCACCCGGTTGACCTTCACCGGGTTGTCCCGGTTCGCTGGGTTGTCCGGCTTTGCCCGGCTGACCGGCCTGATCATTCGGCGACTGCTGGGCAGCAGCCTGTTCTGCCGCCTGCCTTGCAGACTTTTCTGCTGCGGCCCGTTGAGCTGCTTCCTTGTCAATCATTTCTGATGCTTTCCGCAAACTCTGCAGCGCATCGCTGACGCTTTCGCCGACTTCGGTTGGAATCAGGGCATTCGGATCGCGATGTCCCTGCGCGGCCTGTTGAGCCAACTGTGCGGCTCGATTGAGATGGCCGGCGGCCTCCTGGGCTTTCTGGCTGGCTTGCTGCAATTGGGTTTCATCAAGTTGCCCGGAGGCGGATTCACCTGACTTCGCACCGTCGCGGGCCGCCTGGGCCGCTTCCTGCGCCGGACGTGCCTGATTCTGCAAACCCAGTTCGGGGATATTCAATCGTTCGGACAGTTCTTCCAGTGGCGTCGGCAATTGTTGCGCAGCCTCCGCCACATCGCGCTGCGTTTCCTGTTGTGCGGCAACCTGTGCCTGATTATTTTCCTGCAATTGTTTAAGTACATCGGACATGCGATTGAAGCTGTCGCGTTGCTGCTCCAGTTGCGCCCGTCGGTCCTGTTGTTCATCGCTTTTCAATTGATCCGCAGCAGC
>Ga0209591_10008301_pt1 | contig 11317 bp, 16 predicted proteins | sample MAT01_FD_187207 | JGI IMG/M metagenome (GOLD analysis project Ga0209591, IMG submission 187207) | Freshwater microbial communities from Lake Fryxell liftoff mats and glacier meltwater in Antarctica - MAT-01 (SPAdes) (version 2) | ecosystem: Environmental > Aquatic > Freshwater > Ice > Liftoff...
GCGATCTACACCTCGCTTTTGCTTTTGAGGCGATCCGATGCCATCGATTTCAAGTTTAAGCTTGTCGCTAAATTGAGGAGAGCATTGCTGCAATAAAGCGGTCTATGTAATTGACATTTCACAGGCCCTCAGTCAACGGAGGAATCTGGTGACGAAGAGGATACCGAGGACGGTGAAGGGGAAGAGTCTGACGAGGACAGTAAGGAAGGTGAAGGCGGCGAGGACTAAAAGACCGTAAGGAGTTAGCTGCCTTCCTGGTAGCCGAAGTTACGAACGTTGTATAAGCACCCGCGCCCTACTGGTTACGGTGGGGTGCTTTTTTAATTGTTTTATAAGGGGCTTTCACATGGCACTAGAAATTGGCAAGAATCACTACGAGGAGTTCGAGGGCTATGAGTTTGAGGTTTCAGTCTTCCATACCAAGGGACTGTATCGACTGAGCGTTTGGCCAGTCGTAAGTAAACGTGGCGATCGGCGTTCTACATTACCGATGGATGGTGAAGTCGTCACAGTCCTAAAAGCGGCAAGGCGCAGTAAAGCGCGCGATGTTGATGCCATCGCCGCTGCTGAAGCGCAGCAAGCAGACCTCATTCAGAAGGTCGCTGCCAAGAGATCTGCCGAGAAGTTTAGCGGCAAGGGGCAGTATGACTGATCAACTCACACTGACGACCACGATCGCTACACTCTTACCACACTGGCAGGGCAAAGGTTGGTCAGCTACTTGCGACAGCCATCGGAACAATTATCAGATCACGCATCCTGATGGCCCATCACTAACCCTGGGCTTACAACATCAAGGCAGTAAGCAGTATCTTACCGTGCGCGCCCACTTCTCCACAGCACCAGAAGCACCACACTCGTTCCAGGCACTTTGCGATCGCCTCAATTGGGAGACCGCTCAAAAGGCTAAGGACGGTATTAAGCTCAGTCCTGACCGACCTCCCACAGACCTAGCAAAGGATATTCAGCGACGGCTGCTGCAAGAGTACCTACCGCTCTATCAACAAGGGCTAGAGGCGATGCAAGCCCAGCAAGCAGAGCTTAACGAGTGTAAACAGCTCCTACAGAGCCTTGCCACAGACTTAGAGGTCAGGGCTGACTTGAGTAAGATGGTTTGCCGCAAGTTCAAGCTCGCCTCCCTAACCTGGGTAGAGATCACGGTCAACAGTCCCGAAAAGCTGACGGTCGAACTTAGGGGCATCTCACCAGCGCAGTGGGCGCGCGTGCTGCAAACGCTGAGGCATGGGAACTCAGGCACTACAGACACTGACCCAACAGAACCACCCCAGACAGAGGGGCAGTAACCCATCACCACAAACAGGCATGGCTAACCAATTACTGCTGCGATCGCTGCTACAGTTCCTCATCGGCATCATCTTCCTGACTGTCGTCATGGTGCTTGTACAGTCAAACCTACATCTCATCTACGTGCAAGGCGGTCTGTAATGTCAGCCCACAATGATGTTATGCCCGCGTCTCAGGTTCACGTGCCTGAAGGCTGGTGTCCACCGAACCATCAGCCGGGCGCTGTCGTCTGGCATGGCTGCAATCAGTACCAGATCACTGGAGTCGCGCCCAATCACTTGTGGGAGTTCTGGTCGTATACCATCCTGCCGCTAGGTCACAGCGAACAGCCTGACTATATCGAGACAATGCAGGGCTACCTGCTGGAGCATCAGGTCGGCAAGGAGAAGCCCGCTTACTGCGAGGAGACGGAGCCGTGAGCGGCAGCACCCACTTTTGGGAGCGCCCTGAGTGGGATGAGTTGACTTATCTGGAGCAGGCAGCAGCAATGCAGGCAGCCTTGACACGGTTGGGCTATGACCCCGCAGCAGCACAGCATCAGGAAGAGCATCGTCAGCTACGAGCAGAGCTTGCAGACCTGAAGCGCGAGTTGCAATTGCTCACTCTGAGGCTACAAAAGTGGGTTGAAACAGAGGAGGCAGCGGCAAAGCAGAGGTTGGACGAGTACAGAACACAAAGGTAAGTAGTCCAACAGAATTATTTTCACACTAGCTTCGCGACAATCCAGCCTTTCAGCTACTTTTTTGTGTAATTGATTTCGTTTAACTACTTACTAGGAGGTTTCTGATGACAAACCGATGGGAAGCAATCAAAAGCCCACAGGAGGACGGAGTTGTTGTCGATGTGTCACTGCATGGCGATCACGTGAGTGTCATCCAAGTCAGTTTTGCAGCCGATAGTAAAGCCCTTGTCAGTGAACGTGAGGCGATCGCAGTCCAAGCCTTAGACCACTGGAACCAAAACCCGAAGCGGGTGTTTCACTTGGATCAACAGAGTTGGCAAAGCGGCGAAGTGGACGGTGTAAACGCCCACAGAACCACTGTGTGCACACGGTTTCTGGAAAGCATCGCCTTGACCATTGAGACAGGCCAGAGCTTAAGTGCAGAAAAGCAACACAACCTGATGCGGCTTGTGCTGCACACGCTGGTGTTCCAATCCAAGATGCAGATCTTACCGGGGCAAATAGAGACAGCCGTCACGGGAATCCAAGTAGCGCTAGAAGGCGAAACGCCAATAGTCTTCAATGCCTATCGCCAGCAGGCAGAGGAACCGTTTGGGGTCAAAACGGTACGCTTTACCGAAGTAGAACTCTAGAGACAACTTACAGAGAGTCCGAGGCAGGCTTAGCCGCTTAATCAACACACAACGCTGTGCCGTTGCAGTGCTTGTTTGACTGGAAAGTGGTGTTACGTCAAGATGGGAATAAAATCTAGCAAGTGAACGCACGCAACGTAAACTGAACGAGGCGAAACGCATGACTGGGCTGTTTGAAGACATGACTGATCACGAGCAATTAGAGGCACTCAGAGCGCTCCTGTCACAGATGAATCGACACCAACTCAATCAAGCGTCGTTCCTTGTCAATGAGTTTGTGCGGGAACACCGTCCCGATGATTGGAAGGTTGTCAATCCTTCTAAGAATGAGACTCATTTTGTCTCGCTCTCGCAACAACAGACGGCGCAAATGGTCATGACCTTGTCAGCAAGAGCCAAAAGCACTGGCAATTGTGTCGCAGTGCCCCTGGACTGGGAGTGGTGCTTCAATGAAAGTGAGCACTGCTTTAACTGGGCACAGCCAAGCACTCAGAACAAGGCTTTTTCACCCACCACGGCATAACTTACTGACGGGCAGATCAGACCTTGTAATCACTTATCGACCCTCAATGAGAGCGATCGTGACTGCAAAGCCTTAGGTATCAAGCCGTAGAGACTACCACCACCGCCACTCCAAAACACCCCCTTCTCTAGACCAGGGCAAACAAACCCACAACAGAGAGGACAGACATGGGCAAGCAAGTCACCATCACCAACGGCGCAAAGCATTGGTCAGGCAGCACTAAAGCGGCCACCGAGGCAGCACGGGACAAAGACCTCAATCGTCTGTTCTCTGACCTCGACTGGGAGCCAATCGTCATGATCATGCCGCATGGGGTGATGGTCGGGGCGATCAACTGGGCAGGCAATTGGGAGTATAGCGTCCACTGGGTTCATGAGACTGACGCTAACAGCACAAGGGGTTGTACGGTGCTGGCTGAGCGCAATCGCCACCAGGTGAAGGTAGCCATGCATCGGCATGCATCACAGTACGTACGAGACGTAGTAGGCGAGGAGGCTGGTCTCGCTTTCGTCTTGGAAAGTGATGACGAGGGACGGGAGGGCTATTTGCAGACGGGCATCTGGCAGAGTGCTTATCGAACGGCGTTTAAGGACTCTAAGGATGACACCGCTGCTCGACTCATCGCTGACCAGGCGCAGCAACAGTTTGCGGAACGGGTCGATCGACTGCCGATTCGTCAGCTTGAAACCGCACTGAGCATGTTGCAAGCAGGGCAGCCCGTGCCTGTCACGAGAGCAGTATGGGCACAGGCTGAAGCACAAACACCGTTGAGTCTAAGCGCCTCGCAGTACTTGGTGCTGAAGGACTCTCAGCAGCTTTGGTGCCACAAACCACAGGTTGAAGGAGGCTATGCATGGCTGAATCAGTCAGGCGTAGCAGGTTACCTCGATCAGCACCGTCGCTTGTGCCTGTTGCAGCTCAAAGAGACTGATGCGGTCGTGATTGCACCGAAAGGCAAAGCGACTTACGGAGCCTTAGCCGCTCGAACCGAAGCTTGTTAGACCACTCAAAGCAACCCCAGCCATGTCAAACACTACAGAACCCCAAGCAGCTTCGACCATCGAGACCATCAAACTTGAACTAAGCGCTTTGGGAGTGTCAAGTGGAACCGCAGCCTAGAAGCGCGAACACTGACCAACCAGACGACACTGACTGGGATTGGAGCCAGACATACAGCGCTCAAGTTGTCCAGAGCTATAGCTCGCTGTTTGGCTTTGTCGATCACCTGAAGGTACGTCGGCATGATGGTCAAGATGTCATTGCTTGGGACGTGTTACAGCGGATTAAAGATGATTTGCTCGGCTCAGACATGCTAGCCGTCGAGTTTTACCCACCACAAGAGGAAGTAGTCAATGATGTCAACAGGCGGCATCTTTGGGCTGGGCATCTGGGACTGGTGGAGTATTACAGAGAGATTAGTCTCAGACGACGAGAGCAAGACCGCTGAAGCAGCCAAAGTACAATCAGCAAGTCAAACCTCCTTCACCAAAGCGTAAATAAAGTTAAAAGGAGCGGCAAATGACCGATAACGCACCAGAACAGTCGCTAGAACAAGCCGTTGCAGCGCCTAGCCGTGACCTGCTAGCAAAGGATGAGATCTTGCTGTTGTTGGCAAGACGTTACCAGGAACACGACCAATCGCTCTTACAAATGGGTCAAGTTATAGAGCGCATTGGAGCAACGCTTGACCGTACCGCACTGCTACAAGAACAGAATACGATCGCCATTGCTGAACTGCGTGCCATCCTGCGCGAACGGTATAACGGCAACGGTCAAAGCGGAGACTAAGCAAATCGCTTAACGGCATACAATCAGCAAGTTAAACCTCCTTCACCAGCACTGAAAACTAATGGCTTACAATCAATTCAGCCTCAAACGGGCGGCTCAAGACTTCAGCTTAAAAATCATCGAAATCGAAAGCTTTTTGCCGCCCCTTGAACCCGTCACGCCCAGCCCACTTTTAAGGGATACGCTCCAACAGACCATCCCGTGGGCGATCGCTGTCAATAATGAAAAAGCTCGGTCAGAAGGAATCATTAACCCTGTTTTACTCGAATTAAAACGAGTGCTGCCTGGTCAAGTAAGCGTCTTTTCGGGTGAAGAACTCAATGTTGATCCCAGTCGCGAACTCACGGGATACTGTGACTTCCTCTTGAGCCGCTCACCTGAACAACTGTTTCTAGAAGCACCAGCGGTGGCAATTGTTGAGGCAAAGAAGGCCGATATTGGTGCTGGCTTAGGTCAATGTGCAGCTGAACTGGTAGCGGCACAATTGTTCAATCAACAGAACAGTCAACCAAACATCACTGTTTACGGCGCTGTCAGCAACGGCACCCAATGGCGCTTTCTCAAGCTCGAAGGGCAAACACTCACAATCAACCTGCTCGACCACACATTGCCCCCTGTAGACGGGGTGCTGGGCGTGCTGGTGTGGTTGCTCCAGCATGGTTGAGCCTTGATCCACTCCCACAAGCAGCAAAGCAGTTTCACTTTTCACGGTCAGACGGCAAGTCAAAACTCAACGCCACAGGGTCGGGTGCCACTGCCTGCTTCGGACTAGCGTCCACAGGTGGAGTAGGACGGCTCAACGGTGGTTGCGTCGGAGTCGCATGGACATAAGCTTCCACCGCTTGCAGTTGAGCCGCGGCATTGACTGCCACCCACTCCCCACGAGCGAAACGCCTCAGCTCAAAGTGTAAATGCGGACCACTAGAAAGCCCTGTGCTGCCCACCTTACCAATAGTTTGCTTGGCCTGCACAATTTGACCTTGCTGCACCAGGATCTCTGACAGGTGACCGTACAACGTCTCGTATTGCGCGTCAGGGTAACGGACGATCACCGCGTTACCGTAACCGCCCTTCCAACCGGCAAAAACCACGGTGCCTGAGTGCGCTGACTGAACTGGCAGACCCGCAGCCGCTGCCAAGTCAACGCCAGCATGAAAGCGGCGATCGCCCGTGATGGGGTGAACACGCCAACCGAACGGCGATGAAAACGGTGCCACTTCCGGGAGTGGGTAGTAAAAACTTTTGTCAGCCGGATCGAGTCGAAACGCCCAGGCAGGGAGCGCCACGAGCACAGTTGCCGCCGTGAAGAGGAGTGGGAGTCGCAGTGGGTAGTCGGTAAGCATGGAGTGTGGACAGAAGCATTGGCGATCAGTGCAATTGTACTACAAGGCAGAGGGCACGACTGAGGGGCGAAACCACTCCCCTGACTCCCACAGAGGAACTGTCAAACGGCGACTACAGGCTCTTTAGCGTTGAGGCAGCGCCCCTAGATGCACACGAACAAAGGCAGCTCGAAACGCTGAAAGTCAAAGGTTACAGCCAATCTGTCACTGACGTTGTGCTCAGAGACCTGTGCAACAAAGGGTGTCTTGAGCCAGGCGAGTACCTGGTGAGTTGCTTCTGGTAAAACGGTACAACGGCAATGGGCAAAGCGGGGACTAGGCAAACCCTGACTCAAAGGGGACTGGACGACTAGAACGCATGTGCTAGAGTGTGTGGTCTCAGGGGCATCGAAAGTTAAGCACAATCACCACCGTTGCTATGCTGTATGCCCCTGAGCGACACTGTCCCAGTCGCTTGCAGATTCCGATGGCTGCTGAAAGTATTCATGCTGGGTTCCCTTCGCCAGCCGAGAACTATATCGAAGGGACGCTGAGTCTGGATGATTTGCTCATCAAGCATCCTTCAGCTACGTTCTTTGTCAAGGTGGCTGGTGATTCGATGCTAGGGTGCGGCATCCATCACGGCGATCGATTGGTTGTGGATCGGTCAATCGAAGCCAAACCGGGGCACGTCATCATTGCCGTGGTCAATGGCGAATTGCTCGTTAAGCGGCTGCAACGCTCCAAGGGTATGATCACGCTCGTAGCTGAGAACCCTGACTATCCAGACCTGGTAGTCACCGAAGCAATGGACTTTCAGGTGTGGGGCGTGGTCACAGCGGTCATTCATTTGTTATGAGAGTCTTCAGTCTCATCGACGGCAACAACTTCTATGTCAGCTGCGAACGGGCCTTTAACCCCAAGCTCGAACGACGTCCAGTAGTGGTGCTCAGCAACAATGATGGCTGTGTCGTCAGCCGTTCCAATGAAGCAAAGGCGCTGGGCATCAAGATGGGTGTGCCGTTGTTTCAGATCCAAGCATTGGTCGAACATCATGCGATCGCCGTGCTGTCCTCGAACTACAGTCTGTATGGCGACATGTCACAGCGGGTCATGACTACACTCGCTCAGTTTAGCCCTGACCAGGAAGTTTATAGCATTGATGAGTGCTTCCTCAGCATTGACCAGGCGAGTCCCACAGCTTTACTGGAGTACGGGACGGTCATCCGTCAGACGGTGAAGCGTTGCACTGGGATACCCGTTTCGCTGGGCTTTGCGGCGACGAAGACTCTGGCAAAGCTGGCTAATCGACAGGCGAAGCAAGGAGACTCAGGGGTCTACTACCTGTCAGCAGAACAGGTAGATAGCGTGTTAGCCGCAACGGAGTTACGGGATCTCTGGGGCATTGGACGCAAGCTCAGCAAGGCACTGGCTCTGAAGGGCATCCACAATGGCCTAGACCTGAAGCAAGCCAACCCAGTGGTCATCCGGCAGCAGTTCAGCGTGTTGGTGGAACGGTTGGTCAGAGAACTGAATGGAGACTCGTGCCTACCCCTGGAGACTATTGCCACTGGCCGTCAGAGCTTGATTGTGTCCCGTTCGTTTGGTCAGCCTGTCTTCACGCAGGCGCATCTACATGAAGCGATCGCGTCGTATCTGAGCAAGGCGGCTGAAAAGTTACGGGCACAGTCCCTCACTTCCGGGATGCTTAACATCTTTGCCGCATCCAGTCGCTATCAAGAGGAGCCGTACAGTGAGTCAGTCAGCTTTAACCTGCCTGTCGCCACGAACAGCACTGTCGAGCTGTTGCCCTATGCAGCTACTGCTGCGAAGGCGTTGTTTCAGGACGGTCAACGTTTCAAGAAAGCAGGTGTTGTGCTTTTGGACTTAGGCCCTGAAACTGAGCAACAAACGAGCTTATTTGACTCGCTCAGCAGCGAGAAACGAGAGACTTTGCAGCGATTGATGCAGACGATGGATCAGATCAATCGCAAACATGGCACAGGGACGCTCACGTTTGCGGCGACGGGTCTTGAGCGGCCATGGTTGATCAAGGCAGAGCATCGATCGTCGCGGCACACAACCTGCTGGGATGAATTGGTGATTGTGAAGTCAATTTGACCGACCAACCACTTTAGAACAGAGGGGCGGCAAGTTAAGTTAAAGCCTCTCGCCGTGGAGAGCGATGTTTCCATTCAATTGGTTTCCCCAGCGAGTGGGGACCTCTACCACGGGGGAGAGTACGATCATTACTTTGTAAGTTTCCATTCAATTGGTTTCCCCAGCGAGTGGGGACATTCTTCTCGAAAGACTCGCTCTCAGGGCGAGAGCGGGGTGTTTCCATTCAATTGGTTTCCCCAGCGAGTGGGGACACGCTCGATTTTCAGCATGAGCAGTGGTTAGACAGGTTTCCATTCAATTGGTTTCCCCAGCGAGTGGGGACTCTACTAGGTCCCTGCCAGCGTCCCGTCGAAGGCGTGGACGGTTTCCATTCAATTGGTTTCCCCAGCGAGTGGGGACTGTATGGGTCGGCTCTCCAACGGATGCAAGATCTGATCGTTTCCATTCAATTGGTTTCCCCAGCGAGTGGGGACACAAAAGTAAGTAACCTAACTGAACAACCTAGAGGCGATATCTCTAGTTTCCATTCAATTGGTTTCCCCAGCGAGTGGGGACTTATTAAGGGGAATGCAAGCGATCATGGATCGTTAGGCAGTTTCCATTCAATTGGTTTCCCCAGCGAGTGGGGACTTTTTGAGGATGATCTGCAATCTGATGAAGCCTACTGGTTTCCATTCAATTGGTTTCCCCAGCGAGTGGGGACTGACTTGTTTCAAGCCACAGAAATGCAAGCTTGGTATGAGTTTCCATTCAATTGGTTTCCCCAGCGAGTGGGGACAAAAAAGCGCTTGTTAAGCGTGGCTTCACTGCTGAGCAAGCTGTTTCCATTCAATTGGTTTCCCCAGCGAGTGGGGACGAAGTTATTTTAGAGGGCAAGTCTCGGATTCTCTTCGAGTTTCCATTCAATTGGTTTCCCCAGCGAGTGGGGACGTAAAGACCATGACACACACACAACTACGTCAGCTACTCAAGTTTCCATTCAATTGGTTTCCCCAGCGAGTGGGGACACAAGAGATCGGAGATCAACCCTACCGCCAGCCTCAAATGGGTTTCCATTCAATTGGTTTCCCCAGCGAGTGGGGACTGGCTTTGAGATACAGCGCGGCGATCCCAATCGCGATCGAGTTTCCATTCAATTGGTTTCCCCAGCGAGTGGGGACTTGCCATCGCCCAACGATCGCCGGGTTTGAAGCTTGGGGTTTCCATTCAATTGGTTTCCCCAGCGAGTGGGGACTCACGAAGCTCCAGGCATATCGCAAAGAGCTGCTGAGCGTTTATAGTTTCCATTCAATTGGTTTCCCCAGCGAGTGGGGACTGGTAGCGAGGGCATGAATCAGTTAGAGGCAAGCGTTAAAGTTTCCATTCAATTGGTTTCCCCAGCGAGTGGGGACTGGCGATGTACCAAACAAAGAACAAACTTGTTTAACTAGTTTCCATTCAATTGGTTTCCCCAGCGAGTGGGGACATATTCGGAGCTTATCCGAGCGAAAGGACGAAACGCGCTTAATGAGTTTCCATTCAATTGGTTTCCCCAGCGAGTGGGGACAGAACACGCCGCGACTGGCGATGCCGAAGTGGTGGTTGGTTTCCATTCAATTGGTTTCCCCAGCGAGTGGGGACGTTATCAACGTGAGTAAGCGTTTCTTGCTTTATCTCATGTTTCCATTCAATTGGTTTCCCCAGCGAGTGGGGACAAGGGGACTGTTGATGAAACGAAGCTGCCGGACGGCTGTTTCCATTCAATTGGTTTCCCCAGCGAGTGGGGACTTGCCATCGCCCAACGATCGCCGGGTTTGAAGCTTGGGGTTTCCATTCAATTGGTTTCCCCAGCGAGTGGGGACTTGCAGAATTGGTCGAGGAAGGCTTGTTATCACTGCCTGAGTTTCCATTCAATTGGTTTCCCCAGCGAGTGGGGACCCGCCTGATTGTGGCGGACTAAACGCATCATCAAAGGCGTGTTTCCATTCAATTGGTTTCCCCAGCGAGTGGGGACCTACCGCAGAAGTGCAAGGAATCAGGCTGGACTCTGTTAGTTTCCATTCAATTGGTTTCCCCAGCGAGTGGGGACTTCAATCAGCTTGTCTTTCTCGTCACGCGTCAGCTTGTTTCCATTCAATTGGTTTCCCCAGCGAGTGGGGACTTGCGGAGCGCCTTAAAACAGCCATCGAAGGGTTGGGGTGGTTTCCATTCAATTGGTTTCCCCAGCGAGTGGGGACAAACTTGTCTTCAGTAGCGGTCTAGCGGCAGAACTTGGTTTCCATTCAATTGGTTTCCCCAGCGAGTGGGGACAGCCGAGTGGGACAGCATTGAAGGCAACTTCAGCAAGTTTCCATTCAATTGGTTTCCCCAGCGAGTGGGGACCAGTTCATAAAGCCAGATATGGCACTTTGGCAAGTACAGTTTCCATTCAATTGGTTTCCCCAGCGAGTGGGGACCTGTCAGCCCTGCCTCATGCAGAGCCGCGCGATCGGTATTGTTTCCATTCAATTGGTTTCCCCAGCGAGTGGGGACAATCAATTGGGGTTACAGTTACCCCGTCAAGATCTACGGTTTCCATTCAATTGGTTTCCCCAGCGAGTGGGGACAGTACTAGCCGCTATCTACCTGGTAGCAACGAGCAAAGTTTCCATTCAATTGGTTTCCCCAGCGAGTGGGGACTCGTGATTATGGTTACTTGTTCCCTCATAGCCGCTCTGGTTTCCATTCAATTGGTTTCCCCAGCGAGTGGGGACTGTGATACTTGGCTCCGTCGCACTTTGATCAGAGAGTTTCCATTCAATTGGTTTCCCCAGCGAGTGGGGACGCATATATGACAGGCGGTTATGACTCGCCAGACGAGTTTCCATTCAATTGGTTTCCCCAGCGAGTGGGGACTTGCGATCGTCGTCAGTGCTCGCCCTGCCTGCATGGCGAGTTTCCATTCAATTGGTTTCCCCAGCGAGTG
>Ga0209591_10008303_pt1 | contig 11314 bp, 9 predicted proteins | sample MAT01_FD_187207 | JGI IMG/M metagenome (GOLD analysis project Ga0209591, IMG submission 187207) | Freshwater microbial communities from Lake Fryxell liftoff mats and glacier meltwater in Antarctica - MAT-01 (SPAdes) (version 2) | ecosystem: Environmental > Aquatic > Freshwater > Ice > Liftoff...
CTCCACCTTCGCCGTCGGCGCCGAGACCGGCGGGCCGATGCTCGTCGACGCGGTCGCCGCCGCCGCCGCTCCGGGGGTTCTCGACACCTGGCAGTTGAGCCTGATCTTCGGGCAGGGCCGCAGCGACCACGCCAACCTGATCGACGGCGGGGTCCCGAGTGTCTTCTTCACCGACTCGACGGGCCCCTGCTACCACTCGGTGCACGACGAGGTCGACGTCGTCGACTTCGACAAGCTCGAGGCGCAGTACCAGACGGCGCAGCGCCTCGTCGCCGACCTCGCCGACCGCGACGACCGGCCAACCCTCGCCACCGGGCTCCCGCTGGCCACCTACGAGGACGCCGTCGTCGTGGCCACGCTGTTCGACCGACTGCTCGCCGACCTGGCCCTGTTGACCCCGCCTCAGCAGACGGCGTTCCTCGGCCACCTGGCGACGGTGCAGGGGATCGTCGCCGCCGGACCCGCGGCGTTCGACGACGCGGCGATGCTGGCGATGCTCCAGGCCACGGCACCGGTCGTGAACGACATCGTCACCAGCGGTCCCTGCGACGGGTTCCTCGACGCTCCCTGATGCCGGGCACCACGAGTCCGTGAACCCGCCCTCGTAGGATCTCGGCCCATGGACGGGTCGGATCGCGCACGACGACAGGTGTGGCGACCCGACGCCGACACCCTCGTCCTGGGGACCGGGTTGGCCGTCTCGGTCCTGGTCTCGATCTGGCTGACCTGGGGCATCTGGGGCACGGGTGTCCCGGCCGGTGACGACACCGCCGCCCACGTCGTACGGGCCGAGTACGCGATGGAGCACTTCTTCAGCGCCGGCGGCCTCGACGGCTGGCAGTCCAGCTTCGGACTCGGCTATCAGCAGTTCTTGTTCATCGGACCCGGGTTCAGCCTGCTCGTGGCCACGATCCAGGCGCTCACGCTCGGCACGATGTCGGCGCTCACGGCCACCAAGGTGGCGACGGTCATCTCGTTCGCGCTCGTGCCGCTGTCGGTCGCCTTCCTGGCGTGGGCCTTCGGGCTCGGTCGGCGGGCCGCCGGCGTCGCCGCGGTGCTCGCGCTGGCCGTATCGAGCGCCTACGGCGGCGCCGGCCTCGCCAGCGTCTTCGGCAGCGGGCTGCTCCCCAACCTCCTCGGCAGCGCGCTGCTGGGGTTCGCGTTCGGTGGCGTGGTGCTGGTCGTGCGCCGCCCCTCGGTCCGCCGGATCGTGTTCGCCGCGGCCATGGCCGCCGCACTGGTGGCCACCCACCCGATCGCCGCCATCGTCCTCGGCTTCCTCTCGACGGCCCTGGTCCTGGCGGCGGGCACCGAGTGGTTCGCCTGGAACGCGGCGGCCCTCGGCCGGCGGCTGGCACCGTGGCTCGATCGCGTGGCACCTGCGCCCGACGTCACCCGCTCGCCGACCGACGCCACCGGTGCCACCGATGCGCCCGATGCGACGGACCTGACCGATCCCACCCAACCGACGGGCCGCTGGCTGGTGACGGTCCTCGCCGCGCCCGTGCGCCGGCTGGCGGCCCTTGCGATGGCCGGCACCCTGGCGATCGGGATGGCCGGCTTCGTCCTGGTCCCGCTCCTCGCCCACGGCGACCTGCGGGGCGAGAACTCGGCCTGGTCCGACGTCGCCCTCGGTCCCCGGCTGGTCGGGATCTGGCGGGGTGAGTTCCTGTACCGACCGTGGGTCGCGCTCGTCGTGGTGGCCGGTTTCGTGTTCGTCGGCCTGCTGGCCATCGGTCGGCGGCGCGGCGCGCTCACGCTGCTGCTCACGCCGGTCGTGTACCTCGTCCTGGCCCGGGCGTTCATCACCCTCGCCGCCGACAACATCGTCGCCATCCAGCTGACCAACCGGTCCATCGCCAACGTCGGGCTGCTGGCCGTGCTCCCTCTCGCGACCCTGCTGGCCGCGCCCCGAGGGTTCGCCACCCGGGTGGCCCTCGCGACGGGCGCGCATCCTCGACCGGACAACCCCGCCACCCACGCCGGTGACGCGCTCGTCCCGGTCGTCCTGGCCCTCCTCGTGGTCCTTGTGCCGTCCGGCCTCGACCGCGACACGGCGAGGGTCGTGACGCCGACCCCGTCGCTCGAGGCGATGGCCGACCAGCTCCACGCCCTCGTGCCCGAGGGCGCCCGCTTCGCGACCCAGCGCCTCCCGGCCCGCGAACGGGACCTGACCGGGATGTCGCACCCCGACCTGTGGCTGGCGTGGGCGACGGGCGCCAACACGCTCAACATCTACAACCTCGAATCGTCGGTGGTGTTCGAGCCGGTCTACGAGGCCGAGCACCTGACCGACCGCCCACCCGATGCGGTGGCGGCGCGACTGTCCCGGCTCGGTGTCAGCCACCTCGCCCTGCTCGACCCCGCCGAGGCGGCCGACCTGACCCGCTCACCGGCGTTCGCGACGGTCTGGACCGACGGATCGATGGCGATCCTCGCCGTCCTCCCCGACCCCGGTCAGCCGTCACCCGCCGGCCTGCTCACGGCGCCGGTGCCGGCGGAGGCGGTGCTGGTGCGCGCCGATCCGCAGCACCTCGTGATCGAGGCGGCGACGGTGCAGCCCACGACGGCCACGGTCGCTGTCGCCTGGTCGCCCAAGTGGCGCGCCGCCGTGAACGGCAGGCCGGTCGCCACCGGGGCGACGGCCGACAAGCTCCTCCAGCTACCGCTGCCGGGCGGGCCCGCGCAGGTGACCCTCGACTACGGCCTCGACGACGCCGACCTCGGCGGCCGCGCCCTGACCGGCGCCTCGCTCGCCGTCGCCATCGCCGCACTCATCGGTGACCGTCGCCGACGAACCGGTTCCCGCAGCCGGGCCGACGGCGCCGATTGCGCCGAGGCGTCCGGCGAAACCACCGGGGGCGACCCCGTGTCGGACGCGGTGACGCGTGCCACTATGGGCCGATGAAACGACTCACCGGGCTCGACGCCACGTTCTTGTACATGGAAACGCCGTCGTCGCCGATGCACGTCGCCAGCCTCTTCATCCTCGACCCGTCCGACGCGCCGAACGGCTTCTCGTTCGACCGCCTCCGCGAGCTCTACGAGCAGCGCCTCGACCTCGCGCCGCCGTTCCGCCGTCGGCTCGCCGAGGTCCCTTTCGGGCTGCACCACCCGGTGTGGATCGAGGATCCCGACTTCGACCTCGGCTTCCACATGCGGCACATCGCCGTGCCCCAGCCCGGCACCCCGACCGAGCTCAACGAACTGGTGGGGCACCTGGTGGCCATCCCCCTCGACCGCAGCCACCCCCTCTGGGAGGTGTGGCTGATCGACGGTCTCGAGGACGGACGGGTGGCCGTGCTCAGCAAGGTCCACCACTCGGCCATCGACGGCGCCTCGGGCGAAGAGCTCATGGTGGCCATCCTCGATCTCGGGCCCGAGATCGAGCAGAAGCCCAAGCCCGCCGAGGAGTGGACGCCCGACAAGGTCCCCACCGACACCGAGCTCGTCGGGTACGCCGCGGTCTCGTTGGCCCAGACCCCCATCCGCGCCGTCAAGGCGCTGCAGCGCACGGTCGGGGTCGCCCTCCAGATCCGCGGCACGAACCGCCAGCCCGACGTCACCCCGCCGCCCGCTCCGTTCACCGCACCGCGGACGTCGTTCAACAAGCCCCTCACCCCCCACCGGGCCCTGGCAACCGCGAACCTCTCGCTGCCCGAAGCCAAGATGGTCAAGAACGCGTTCGGCACCACGGTCAACGACGTCGTGCTCGCCCTCTGCGCCGGTGCGCTGCGCCACTACCTCGACATCCACGACGAGCACCCCGACGGCCCCCTCGTGGCGATGGTGCCGATCTCGGTGCGCGGTGACGACCTCAAGGGCACCATGGGCAACCAGGTCTCCTCGGCGCTCACCACCCTCGCCACCGACATCGACGACCCGGTCGAGCGGCTCCAGGCGATCCACGACGGCATGCAGTTCGCCAAGGGGCAGCAGAACACCATCGGCGCCGACACCCTCCAGAACTGGGCCGAGTTCGCTGCGCCCGCGGTGGCGGGACGCGCCGCCCGCCTCTACTCGCGCACCAAGATGGCCGACCGCCACCGGCCGCTGTTCAACGTCACCATCTCCAACGTGCCCGGCCCGCCGTTCCCGCTGTACGTGGCCGGCGCCCGGGTGATCTCGAGCTACCCGATCGGGCCGATCTTCGACGGTGGCGCCATCAACATGACCGTGATGTCGTACCTCGACTCGCTCGACTTCGGGCTCAACGTCTGCCCCGACATCATCGCCGACCCCTGGACCATCGCGGACGGGTTGCACATCGCCCTCGACGATCTCACCAAGGCGGCGAACGAGCTGTCCTCGAGCTGAGCGAGCGTCGTCAGCCGGCGAACCGGAAGCTGCCCTTGTCGGCGACCTTGGCCTCGTAAAGCGCTCCATCCGCGGCATCCACGAGCTCGTCGATCGACACCGATCCCGGTGGTGCCGCGGCGATGCCGACGGTCGCCCCGACGCAGACCGCGTCGCCGGACACCTCGATCGGCAACGCGACCTCGTGCGTGATCCGGGCCGCGATCTCGGCCAGGTCCTCCGCGCCGCCGATCCCGCGGCAGATCACGGTGAACTCGTCGCCGCCGAGGCGGGCGACAAGGTCGCCGGTCCGCACGACGCGCTGGAGACGACGGGCGACCTCGCGCAGGACGACGTCGCCGACCCCGTGGCCGAGCCGATCGTTGACCGGCTTGAACCCGTCGAGATCGATGTAGAGGACGCCGACCAGCAGACCCGACCCCGGCTCGTCGAGGGCGTCGACCAGCTCGCCGTAGAAGCGGGACCGGTTGGCGAGACCGGTGAGCGGGTCGTGGGTAGCCGCGTGGCGCAGGGTGGTCGATGCTCGCTCCCGTTCGAGCACGAGCGCCGTGAGCGTGGCGAGCTGCTCCATCAACATGCGCGACGTGTGGTCGATCTCCTCGTCGTCACGGCGCCACAGGACCAGGCAGGCCTCGATGCCCTGCGGGCCCGCCACCGGCCACGCCCAGCACCAGCGGATCGGGCTGCCAGTGGCCGCGATCGTCCCGGCCAGGTCGGGGGGGAGGTCGGTGGCCGGCACCGACTGCGCTGCACCGGTGCGGCGGGCGACGGCCCACGGGGTGGTGGGGTCGCCCGAGTCGACGGTGAGGGCTTCGGGGAGCCCGTCGGCGCGCACCGATCGCTGGAACCGGTCCGGGTCCGGTTCGAGGAGCACGACGCCCTCGGCCTCGAGGGTGTCGGCCCCCATGACGTCGATGAGCAGGCGGAGCGTGTCGTCGACGTCGGTCCCGCCGGCGAGCGACTCGAGCACACGGTCGAGGAGGTGGCGCTCGTCCCACCGCCGGACGTAGACGACCAGCCCGCGGATGCCCGGGTGGGTGACCTGGGCGTTGGCCGTCACCTCGGCGATCAGGAAGGTCCCGTCCTTGCGACGGACCCGGAACTGCATCGGGCGCTGCAGGCCCGTCGCCGTCATGGCGTAGCCGACCGAGTCGAGCGCGGCGGCGTTCCACCCGAGATCGAGGTGGTCGAGCAGGCTGTCGCCGACGACCTCCTCGGGCCGGTACCCGAAGAGGTGCTCGCAGGCGCCGTTGATCCACTGCACCACGCCGGCGTCGTCGACCACCATCATGACGATCGGGGCGCCGTCGACCACCAGCCGCAACAGGTCAGGCTCCGCTGGCAGCCCGCTGGGAAGTCCATCCGCCACGTCGAGATCCTACCGGCACCTCACGATCGGGCGCCGATGCCCGCCCGGATCAGCCGAGGGCGTCACGCACCTGTCGACCCCAGTGGGCGATATCGGTGTCGTCGTCATAGGTGGTGCGGGGCCAGAAGAAGCCACGCAGGCCGTCCTTGCGGTTGCGGGGGACGATGTGCACGTGCAGGTGGGGCACGCTCTGGCTGACCCGGTTGTTCAGGGCCACGAAGCTGCCGGCGGCACCCAGACCCGACTCCATCACCCCGGCCAGCGACCGCGCCCGGGCGAAGAGCGGTCCGACGAGGTCGGCGGGCAGGTCCGCGAGGGTCTCGACGTGGGTTCGCGGCACGAGCAGGACGTGGCCCTTGAACAACGGCCGGATGTCGAGGAAGCCCACGCACACGCCGTCGTCGAGCACGACCTCGGCGGGAGCCGCGCCGGTGACGATCGCGCAGAACCGGCAGGTGGGATCGTGGAGCTCGTTCGTCGTCGTCACCCACCCATCCTGCCGTGTCGCCCGCCCCGCTCGGCGAGCCGCCCCGCCGTGAGTTACGCGGAGATGAACGTTGGTCGGCATCCGCGCCCCGAGCGGCAGACGGGTGTTTGATGGATCTCGGTGATCCGACCCGCACGAGCGACGCCCCCGAACCGCAGCCTCCCCGCTCCCCCGAGCGGCGTCAGGACTGCGCTGCGGTGAACCCGGGCGTCGCGGTGCCTCACGTAGTGGGAGTCCCGTGACCGACCTGCTTCCTCCTCTTTCCGCGCGCCCGTCCACCGATCGTCACGACGACGAGCGGCAACCGGAGGGCCGGTCGGCACCTCCGCTGCTGCGGGTGGTGCTGGACACCTCGGTGCTGATCTCGGACCCCGAGTCGCTGTTCGCGTTCTGCGACGCCGACGCGGTGATCCCGCTGATCGTCGTGGAGGAGCTCGACCAGCACAAGACGAGGGTCGACGACGTCGGACGCGCCGCCCGGGAAGTGATCCGCACCCTCGAGGACCTGCGCATCGCCAACGGGGGCGACATCCGCAACCCGGTCGCGCTCCCCGGTGGCGGGACCCTCCGGATCGAGACCAACGGGCTGATGCTCGACGAGGTCGCGGCCAAGGGCCTCGACCCGACCAAACCGGACAACCGGATCCTCGCCGCCGCGCTCGGACAGGCCAAGCACGCCGAGACCGTGGTGGTCACCAACGACGCCGCCCTGCGCATCAAGGCCGCCCAGGTCGGCCTCCGGGCCATGGAGCACCAGCGCCGCCGGGCGCGCAACGACGACCGCCGCCCGGCCGGGTGGACCACCATCGAGGCATCGGCGCAGTTCATCGACGAGCTCTTCGCCTCGCCCGATGGCCTCGACATCACCGACCTTCTCCCCGTCGACGCGGCCTCGGTCGAGGGGCTCGACACGAACGAGTTCGCGGTGTGCCGGGCCGGCAGCCAGTCGGCGCTCGTCCGCCACGTCGACGGGCGTCTCATCCCCCTGCACCGCTCGATCGAGGCGTGGGGCCTTCGCCCCCGCTCGAAGGAGCAGCAGTTCGCCCTCGACCTGTTGCTCGACCCCGCGATCCGGGTGGTGGCCCTCGACGGCACGGCGGGCACGGGCAAGACCATCCTGGCGCTCGCGGCCGGGCTCGAGCAGGTGATGGAGCAGCCGCACTACGACAAGCTGTCGGTCTACCGACCGATCGTGCCCGTGGGCAAGGCCGAGCTCGGCTACCTCCCCGGCGGCATGGAAGAGAAGCTCGATCCGTGGATGACCGCGGTCACCGATGCGTTGGTCGCCCTCACCGAGACCCGGTCGCACGCCGACGCCCGCTTGCTCCTCGACGAGATGACCGACCGGGAGAAGCTCTCGCTCGAAGCGGTGACCTTCCTCCGGGGGCGTTCCCTCCACGGCACGTTCATCGTGGTCGACGAGGCGCAGAACCTCGAGCCGACGACCTTGAAGACCATCCTCACCCGCGTCGGCGAGGACACCAAGGTCGTGTTCACCGGCGACACGAGCCAGATCGATGCGCCGTACCTCTCCGAGCACAACAACGCGATCTCGGTGCTCATCGACGCCTTCGCCGGCGAGCGGTGCTTCGGGCACGTGCGGCTCACGCACTGCGAGCGGTCCGAGGTGGCGTCGCTGGCCGCGGTCCGCCTCTGAAGCCTCTGGATCTGACGCTGACCGGCGTCGGGTCAGCCCAGTTCGCAGGCGGCGGTGAAGCTGGTGATGAAGGGCAGCTGAAGCTCGGGGACCCCGCTGCCGCCGTAGGTGAACGCACCCAGGAACACCGCGAGGGCCTCCGGGTCGGAGTTGGCGATCTCGGCCTCGATGCAGTCGGCCTGCGCCACGGTCAAGCTCGGCGTGGTGACCCGCACCTGGTTGGTGATCAGCTTGGCGACGCGAGGCTGGTCCACACACGCCGTAACCGCAGAGCCGAGCGCCGCGACCCGAATGGCCTCGTCGGTCGACGCGTCCGGCCCGTTCAACCACTCGTACACGGCGGTGTCGACGCACTTCCCCTCGTCCTCGTTTATGCCGATGCGACCGGGCTCGAGGCGCATCTCGTCAGGGAGGTCGCTGATGGGGATGTCACGAGCGGTCGGCGGCTTGGCGACCGACACGGTCGGCCGCTCGGCGAGCGTGTCCATCGCCGACGGGCGGCTGGCCGGCGTGGTGCCCGATGCGATCGGGTCGGTGGTGGCCGGGGTGGTCCCCCCGCACGCACCGGCGCCGAGCGCCAGGACGACGACGCCGATTCCGACCGCCATACGCTGGTTCATCTGCTCGCTCCCGAGATCGCGCGGGCGGGGCGATCGGACGGCCGAGTCGCCGTCACCGCCTCTTCCGCCTGGTGGCCAGCGACCGTAGCGCCACACGGCGGCGAGGTGCCATCGCGGGTGGACCGACACCGGACTCGGCGCCGGTCCACCCGAGTTGGCTCAGCTGCTGAGGCCGCAGGCGGTGTCGAGGGCCTCGATGAACGGGGCCTGGATCTCCTCGGCGCCGGGTCCCTCGTAGATGAAGGCGCCCAGGAAGATCGCGAGCGACTCGGTGTCGGCCAACGCGATCTCGCTCTCCAGGCAGCTCGCCTGGGTCTCGGTGAGCTGGGGGGCCTCGGAACGGATGCCGTCGACGATGGCGACCGCGATCGTGTCCTGATCCACGCAGGCGGCGACGGCGCCGCCGACCACACCGGACAGGGTGGCGTCATCGGTCGCGTTGGACGGGTCCTGCGTGTACCCGTAGATGACCGTGTCGACGCAGTCGCCCTCCTCCTCGGTGAAGCCGAGGTTGTCGCCGACGCCACGGGTGCCCTCCGGGAGCTCGGTCTCGTCGATCTTGGAGACCGTCACCGGCCTGGTGACCTTCGTGGTGGTGGAGTCCTCGTCCTCGGTGGTGGTCGTCGACTCCTGCTCGGTGGTCGTGGTCGACGGCGCCGTGGTTGTGCTGCTCGCTGCCGTGTCGGTCGTGGTGCTCCCGCACGCCGTGGCGCCGAGCGCCAGGGCCGCGACACCGACCAGCGCCAGCTTCTTGATCATCGCCATGTCTGTTTCCTCCCGAGCGCGGGGGTGGCCCGATGCCGCCGTCGACGCCTCGATGTCCGGTGGGGATCGTAGTCGCCACGTTCTCCGCGCCTGAGCACCGATAGGGTCGACCCCGATGGTCGATCAACCGGCAGCGCGGCCGCCGAACGAGCCCCAGCCGACCCGGTTGGCGCCGGCGCACCCCCGGCGCGCCATCATCCTCGCCGCCCACGACCGGGCCCTCGATGCGGGCGCCGACTCCTACGTCGACCCCGCCAGCGGCTACACGGTCCTCACCAGCGCGTTCCTCCTGGCCCGCGGCGCCTGCTGCGACTCGGGTTGTCGACACTGCCCATACCTCGAGTGAGCACCAGCTCGGCTGAGGTCCCCGGCACTGTCGGAGCCCCTGCGTAGGGTCGACTCATGGCTTCCACCCCTCCCGGCGCCGCGCCGCCCGTCTACGGGCTCGACATCGAGACCGACACCACCATCGACGGGCTCGACCCGCTGGTCGCGGGCGTGATCGCCGTCGCGGTCGCCGGACCGACCGGGGTCGCGATCTTCGACGACAGCAACGAGGCGCTCCTGCTCGACCGCCTCGACTGGCACCTGGCCTCGATCGAGCCGGGCGTGCTGGCCACGTGGAACGGCGCCAACTTCGACCTCCCCTTCCTGCACCTTCGGGCCCAACGCCACGGCGTGGCGCTGGGCCTGCGGTTGCGCCCCGACCCGATGCTGGCCCTCCCCCGCGAGCCCCTCGCCGGCCACGCCCACACCAACCGGGCCTGGTGGCACGGCCACGCCCACCTCGACGCGTACCGGCTGTACCGGGGCGATGTCGTCCCCGCACTCGGGGTCTCGGGCGGCCTCAAGTCCATCGCCCAGCTCTGCGGCCTGTCACCGGTCCAGGTCGACGCCTCCCACGTCCACGAGCTGTCGTCGGCCGACCTGCGCGCCTACGTCAGCAGCGACGCCCGGTGCACCCGCGAACTGGTGCTGCGCCGCTGGCCCACCGCCCGCTACTCGGTGGACCGCGGCGGCGATCCCGACGCACCGGCCCTCCCCGACGAGATCGCGACCCGCGTGGCCGAGAACGTAGGATGACTCCGCATGCAGCTGCCGCGCGAGCGCCGCGATCGCGGCCGGGGAGGGATCGGGTGAACGAGCCAGGCGCCGGCGAGGACATCCCCGCCAAGCGGGCCACCTCCACGTCGACCTTCGGGGTGAGCCGCCGCGAGAACCACGACTCATCCGACTTCTACGCCCGCTTCGCCGCACCGGTCCTCAGCACCGACGACACCGTCAACCTTCCGGGGCCCGTCAACTGGATCCACCACGGCGACGCCCGCGCCCCCGAGAGCGCCGACCGCCTCAAGCCCAGCTCCATCGCCCTCGTCGTCACGTCCCCGCCCTACTTCGCGGGCAAGGCCTACGAGGAGGAGCTCGGCCAGGGGCACATCCCCGCCGACTACCTCGACTACCTGCAGATGCTCCGCGATGTGTTCGCCATCTGCGTGGACAAGCTCGAGCCCGGCGGGCGCATCGCCGTCAACGTCGCCAACCTCGGCCGCAAGCCCTACCGGTCGCTGTCGGCCGACGTGATCTCCATCCTCCAGGACGACCTCGGGCTGCTCCTGCGGGGCGAGATCATCTGGCGCAAGGCGGAGGGCGCATCCGGGAACTGCGCGTGGGGCTCGTTCCAGAGCGCCTCCAACCCGTCGCTCCGCGACCTCACCGAGCGGATCATCGTGGCGAGCAAGGGCCGGTTCGACCGCGCCATCGACCGCAAGAAGCGGGCCAGGCAGGGGCTCCCCACCGCCAACACGATCTTCAAGGACGACTTCATGGACTGGACGACCGACGTCTGGAACATGGGCACCGAGAGCGCGGTGCGCGTCGGGCATCCGGCGCCGTACCCGGTCGAGCTCCCGCAGCGCCTGATCGAGCTGCTCACCTACGAAGGCGATGTCGTCCTCGACCCGTTCATGGGGTCGGGCTCGACCGCGGTGGCAGCGGTGCGCACGGGGCGCCGCTACGTGGGGTTCGACACCGACGCCGACTACGTGCGCGCCGCCACCGAGCGCGCCCAGGTCGAGCTCGACCAGCGCGAGGCCGGCGCC
>Ga0209591_10008309_pt1 | contig 11309 bp, 9 predicted proteins | sample MAT01_FD_187207 | JGI IMG/M metagenome (GOLD analysis project Ga0209591, IMG submission 187207) | Freshwater microbial communities from Lake Fryxell liftoff mats and glacier meltwater in Antarctica - MAT-01 (SPAdes) (version 2) | ecosystem: Environmental > Aquatic > Freshwater > Ice > Liftoff...
CAGCGAGGATCCGCGCTTCACCGGCTACGTCGCCTGGCGCGGCCTCGTCCCGATCGAGCGTCTCGCGGCGTCCGCGCTGGTGCCGGACTCGGCGGTCTGGATCGGGCCCGGACACTTCCTGACCCGCTACAAGATCCGTCGCGGCCAGTTGCTGAACTACGTGGCCATGGCCCGGACGAGCACCTGGGTGGAGGAAGGCTGGGCGGTGCGCTCCACGGTGGAGTCCCTCCTGTCCGAGTTCCGGGACTTCGAACCCGGCGCCCGGTCGATCCTCATGGCCACGCCGCCGGAGCAGTGCTTCAAGTGGGGAATATTCGACCGGGATCCCCTGCCCTCCTGGACGACTGGCCGCGTGACCCTGCTGGGTGACGCGGCCCACCCCACCACGCCATTCCTCGGGCAGGGTGCAGCGCTGGCGCTGGAAGACGGGCTGGTGCTCGCGCGTGCCCTCCTCGCCGCCGGGTCTGTAACCGAGGCCTTGGCCCGTTACGAGCGGGCGCGAGTGGCCCGGGCCAACTTCGTGCTGCTCGCCTCCCGGGAGAACGGCATCAATCTGACCACCACCGACCCGGACCGGTACGACGAAGCCACGCACCGGAACGAGGAGTCCCTGGACCTGGCCAGCTACAACGCGGTGACGGTGCCCGTTTGAGTCCCGATGCACTGCTGCCCGGGCCTCTCGATATCGTTGGCGATGTCCATGGCGAGTTCGAGGCCCTGCAGGCCCTCGTCAGCCTCTTGGGCTACGCCACCGACGGCTTCCACCCCGACCAGCGGCACCTGATTTTTGTCGGTGACCTCTGCGACCGGGGGCCGGACAGCCCCGGCGTCCTGCGCTACGTGGCCAGCCTGGTGGCCGCAGGTCGTGCCCAGTGTGTCCTGGGCAACCACGAACTCAACCTGCTGCGCGGTTCAATCAAGCCAGCCAATGGCTGGTTTTTTGCCCAGGACCACGACCGGGGCGAGGGCAGGTTTCTGGCGAGCCAACAGGCCACCGCCGCAGAGCGGGAACGCTTTCTGGAATTCATCGCCACCCTGCCGCTGGCCCTGGAGCGCCCCGACCTCCGGGTCGTGCACGCGGCCTGGCACGACGAATCCCTGGCGGCGCTGAAGCGCGAGCGGCCAGAACGCGGAGTGCTGGAGCTGTATCGCCAGCACGCTGCGGCGTCGGAGCGTTGGGCGCAGGAGTCTCGGGTGTCGGCGCAGGCGCAGCAGGAATACCGGGACTTCGGCCGCTTGCTCCCGGACGAGAATCAGACGCTGCCCCTCCTCAGCGCCATCGGCACCCTGGACGAACAATTCCAGATGTCCAATCCGGTCCGGGTGCTGACGTCGGGGGTCGAACGGCTTGCCAGCTTACCGTTCTTCGCCAGTGGCAAGTGGCGCATGGTCGATCGGGTGCCCTGGTGGCAGGACTATGCCGACGACGTGCCCGTGCTGTTTGGCCACTACTGGCGCTGGGCCAGTCCGGACAGCGCCCGCCTGTACTCCAGGGGTGAGCGCGACCTGTTCGCGGGGGTGGCCATGAACGAGTGGGTAGGTCCCCGGCGCAACGCCTTCTGCGTGGACTTCTCGGTCGGGGTGCGGTATCGCGAGCGGCACTTGCCACGGAGCAGGCCTTTCCGGGGCCGACTCGGCGCGGTCCGCTGGCCGGAGCAGGAGCTGGTCTTCGACGACGGTGAACGCCTGCGGCTCAGGGCGTAGGGCTCAGGGCCCGGGGCTCAGCGCTCAGGGCTCCGGTTCGGCGGACCTGGGGGCATCCAGCCCACAGCCGCGGCCGTGCTCATCGACCACTCCCGGACACAGTTCCTGCGCAGCTCATCGAGCGGGTAGAACGTGCCCCGCCAAAGAATGCCGCCCCGGGCCAGGGTGAGCACCGTCGACCAGGCGATAACCCCGGCAAGGGCCAGCGCCGCGAGCGGCGCCAGGAAACCTTCCAGGCCGCTGCCGCCGGACACCCGCCGGGCCGAAAGGCCCACAGCAACCAGCGGCAGCGCGGCAGCGATGCCCGCCAGGGGCAGCGTCCAGGACGCGAGGGGCAGCACCAGCGGCAGGTAAGGCAGCAGTGTGCTGGCGAGGATGAGGAACACGGCGACTGCAGCCACGGCCCCGCGCCACTCGCAGCCCGCGAAGGCATTTTTCTCCAGCCCGCGCAGCGTCGCGAGGAGGCCGTTCTGCCAGCGCACGCTGACGAGGCCATCGGCATCGAGGCAACCCTGGGCAACTCCATGGCGCCGGAGGAGCAGACCCAGCTTGAGGTCGTCGGCCACCTCGAAGGCCAGCCGTTCGTGACCACCAATCCGTGCATAGGCATCCCGCTGCACCAGACCGAAGGCGCCGACGCCCACGAAGGCCCGGGACTTCGGCACGGATAACCTCGACGGATCCAGTTTTGCGCTGAGGGTCAGCGCGAAAGTCGCCAGGAACGCGCGCTCGAGAAAGCCGTCAGCAATGAACGTCGGCAAGGCCACGAAATGCCCGAGCCCGTGGGCGGTGGCAAAGGCCACCGAACGCTTCAGGGCGTCCGGCGCAAACACCACATCGCCATCAGTGAACAGCAGCCACTCGCCAGTGGCGCGCCGGGCACCCTCATGCACCGCATGTATCTTGCCCAGCCAGCCCTCGGGAAGGGTCCTGATGTCCAGGACGGTGAGTCGCGCGTCCTGCCGGGCCATGCCGTCGAGCAATGCACCGGTCGCATCTTCCGAGCGGTCATTGACCGCCACGATCTCCAGATCGGGGTAGTCCTGGGCGAGCAGTGACGAGACTGCTGCCACGACTCCGGCAGCCTCGTTGCGACAGGGAACGATGACGCTGACCCTCGGCCAGATTACGGGCAGCGGGCCGCGCCACTCGCGCAGTGTCGGCAAGCCCTTCCGGAACGACCTCTGCCGTAACAGCAGCCCGAGGTTCAGCACAATCAGCAGGCTCAGCAGAGCACCGTAGATCATGGAAGAAGGCCTCAAATCCCGTGGAGCCAACACCAGCCCGACTGGCGTGAGAATCTCTACGTACTATAGCCGACCAAACACCGTGGCGGACACAGGCAGCATGGGACCGCTGGTCACTCTGAAGGTTCACGTAGCCCTGCGCAGCGCGGCGGCTGCCGGCGCCCTGTCGGCTAGTTGCTCCCTGGATCTGGACTGCACGACGACGACGGTCGAACTGGGCCCGACCGGCTGGGCCTGGCAGGGCCAGCGCTTTCCCTGGCTGGAAACGTGCAGGGCAAGAACCATCTACTACTGGAATGGCGAGGCCTTTGCCCCGGTCGCCCGCTTCACCACGGCGCTGATCAAGCTGGTGCCCACCGAGTGGGGGCCGCCCACCTTCGAGATCGATGGGATCAAGATGCTGCCGACGGCCACCGTCTCGCCCTACGCGGATGCCGAACGCAAGGTCGGCCTGATTCAGCCCGGGGGCAAGGTCATTCTGGACACCTGCGGCGGCCTCGGCTATTTCGCCGCCTGGTGCCTGCAGGGGCAGGCGAGGCAGACACTGTCTTTCGAGAAGAACCCGGATGTGCTCTGGCTGCGGAGCCTGAATCCCTGGTCGCCCCGCACTGACCAGACCACCGGGGGCCGACTGGTACTGACCCTGGGCGATATCGCGGAACAGATCACGCGACTGCCAGCGACGTCCGTCGACGCCATCCTCCACGACCCGCCGCGCTTTGGTACCGCCGGAGAACTCTACTCCCAGGTCTTCTACGACCACCTGGCCAGGGTCCTCCGGCGCAAGGGCAGGCTCTTTCACTACACCGGCTCACCCAACAAACTCACCAGTGGGCGCGATGTCGCCCGCGAGGTCGCAAAGCGCCTGCGGCTTGCCGGGTTTGTCACCGCGGTCGAAGGCGATGGCATCCTGGCAGTGAAGGACAGCTAGGCTGCGCGAGCGGCTCAGCCCAGCACGCCAAGTTCACGCAACCTGGCGATCACGAGGTCCGCGGCAGCCTCCGGCGAACAGTCTGTCGTGTTGACCCGCAACTCGGGGTTCTCGGGCGCCTCGTAGGGCGAATCGATACCGGTAAAGTTGCGTAACTCGCCCCGGCGCGCCTTGGCGTACAGGCCCTTTACATCCCGCTGCTCGGCCACCGCCAGCGGGGTGTCAACATGAATCTCGACAAACTCGCCGGGTGCCATCAGTCCCCGGGCCATATCCCGCTCCGCCCGGAACGGCGAGATGAACGCCGTCAGCACAATCAGGCCAGCATCGGCCATCAGCCGCGCCACTTCCGCCACCCGCCGGATGTTCTCCACCCGGTCCGCATCCGTGAAGCCCAGGTTCTTGTTCAGGCCGTGGCGGATGTTGTCGCCATCGAGCAGATAAGAGTGATTCCCGAGGGCGAGCAGCTTCTTCTCCACGAGGTTGGCGATCGTGGACTTCCCGGACCCGGAGAGCCCCGTAAACCAGATCACGGCAGGGCGCTGGCGCTTCTGTGTAGCCCGCGCCGCCTTGTCGACGTCCAGGTGCTGCAGGTGAATGTTGTGGGCGCGGCGGAGAGCGAAGTGCAGCATGCCCGCACCGACCGTGTTGTTGGTCATGCGGTCAATCAGGATAAAGCCGCCCGTCTCGCGATTGATCGTGTAGGGATCAAAGGCCACCACCCCGTCCAGCGCCAGGTTGCACGCCCCGATTTCGTTCAGCTCGAGGGTCCGGGCTGCCAGGTGTTCCAGAGTATTGACGTTCACCTTGTACTTGAGTTCGGTGATCGTCGCGCTGACAGTGCGCGCGCCAATCTTCAGGAGGTAGGGCCGGCCGGGCAGCATGGCGTCTTCGCCCATCCAGACCAGCATGGCCTCGAACTGATCGGCCACCTCGGCCGGACTTTTGGCGCTGCTGAGCACGTCGCCGCGGGAGATGTCGACCTCGTCCGTCAGGGTCAGCGTCACGGACTGCCCGGCAACGGCCTCGGCGAGGTCCCCGGTGGTTGTGACCAGCCGGGCAACGGTGCTTTCCCTGCCGGAAGGCTGGACGCGGATCCGATCACCCGGCTTGACCGAGCCGCTGGCGAGGGTCCCGGCATAACCGCGGAACTCGGAGTTGGGCCTGTTTACCCACTGCACCGGCAGGCGCAGGTCGCCCGACTGCTGCCGTGCCTCATCGATCTCCACAGTCTCCAGCCAGGGCAGCAGTGCGGGGCCCCGATACCAGGGCATGCGCTCGCTCGGCGCAATCATGTTGGCACCCTTGAGCGCCGAGAGAGGAATCGCCGTGATATCCGTCAGCCCGATCTGCCGGGCAAACTCGCTGTACTGGCCAACGATGTCGAGGAAAACCTTTTCGGCATAGCCCATCAGGTCCATCTTGTTAATGGCGAGAACGACCTTGCGGATCCCGATCAAACTGACAAGGTAACTGTGGCGCCGCGTCTGCGTGAGCACGCCCTTCCGCGCGTCGATCAGAATGACAGCGACGTCTGCCGTAGAGGCGCCGGTGATCATGTTGCGGGTGTACTGCTCATGGCCCGGCGTGTCGGCCACGATGAACTTGCGCCGGTCAGTGGAGAAGAACCGGTAGGCGACATCGATGGTGATGCCCTGCTCCCGCTCGGCGCTCAGCCCGTCCACCAGCAGTGCGAAATCAATATCACCGCCCTGGGTGCCCCACTTCCGGCTGTCGGCCTCAATGGCGGCAAGCTGATCTGCGAAAAGCATCTTGGAATCAAAGAGCAACCGGCCGATCACGGTGCTCTTACCGTCATCGACGCTGCCGCAGGTGATGAAGCGCAGCAGGCTCTTGTTCTCGTGCTGGCGCAGGTCTTTCTGGATGTCGGTCGTAAGGAGGTCGGAGTCTTGCGCCATGTCAGAAATATCCCTCTTGTCCGCGACGACCTCGCGCAGGATGTGCACGCTCTCGGCTTCGAGCCGCTGCAGATGGGTAAGCTTCATTCTCGGCATTATATGACGGGCGACCACCCTACTTCAGCCCGCCGGTACCGGGCGCTATCGACTACGCTTCAAGCACTCGCGTCAGCCGGGCAAAAAACTGTTCAACAGAAAACGGCCGCACTGTCGCCACCCGCCGCCTCGCGGCCCAAACGGGATCGGGGAAGTGCGCATCGTCGGCGAAACGGGGAATCACGTGCCAGTGCAGGTGGGGCACCTGGTTGCCGAGTGAGGCGAGGTTGATCTTCTCCGGGCGCAGCGTCTCCCGCAGGGCCCTCTCGACGGCCAGAACCACCAGCAGCAGATGGTCGCGCTCCGCCGCGTCCAGATCGGTCATCTCGGCCACGTGCGCGTGCCAGATGACCCGCAGATAGCCCGGATAGTCCGGGTCCCCGGCACTGACGACGCGCAGCCTGGCATCACGCCAGATGGCCGGCGTGTCCCGGGTTGCACAGAGGGGGCAGTCTGCCGGTGCCAGGGTCATGGCCCCAACGATACCGGGGATCAGGTACCCGCGGGTCCCGGGACGTTCAGGCGGTTTTGCCGGCGTCAACCAATAGCTTGAAGTGACCGGAGTCTTCGGAGAAGAGCGTCTCTGCGAAGCGTTCGTCGAGATCTTCCAGGCGCAGCATGCCCGTCGCGCCGGTGTCGATGTCGTCCATCGGTACAGGGACCGGGGCCCGGGTCGCCTTCGGATCTGCGCGGCGCTCGGCGGTGGGTGCGGGAGGAGCGGGTGTAGCGGCCGGAGCCTGCGTTTCGGCAGTCCGGCTGATCTGCAGGCGACGGGTCATCTCGCTGGCAGGCAAGGGCTCGGCCGTCGGCAGAGGCACGGGCTCCGGTGCGGGCGGTCTCGCCACAACCCGGTCGGCAGCGCGACGCGTTACAGGTTTTGGAGACAAGGTGGCAAGGTCCCCAGGCCCCAGGCTGCCCATCGGCTTCCAGCCGAGCTGCTCTGCGACCTGGCGCACGAGTTCGGCATCGATCTTGTCGAGCTGGCGGGCCTGGGCCTCGCCGAGAGCGGCATCCATCAGCGTGTTGATCAGGCGCGGCACACCGGCCACGTACTGGTAGACGCAGGCAGGCGCATTGACGGCCAGCCAGCCCTCCCCTCCGCCACCGGTTGCGGTCAGGCAGTGACGGAGATAGCCCGCCGTCTCCAGCAGCGTCAGGGGCCGAAGCTTCATCCGGAAGCTGAGGCGCTGGCGGAGTTGAATCAGGCCAGCGACGTCCAGCAGCGAGTGCAGGGTGTGCGGTCCCTGGAGAATCAGGGACACTGGCGTCTGCTGCTCGCCCGTGAGGTGCACAAAGCGGAGCAGCCGGCGAGCAAGATCAACGTTGAGGCCGGAAACATCGAGGGCGAGGATCAGTTGCCGCCCACTGGGGCGCTGCGCCAGCAGTACCTCGCGCAGACGTGCCAGAGCCGGAACGCCTGCCGACTCGGGTGACGTGGCGCCGAGCCCGTCCAGAATGGCAGTGTGAAGTTCAGCAGGTTCTGCGCTGCGCAGGTCCACCGGCAGCAACTGGACATCGCTGGCGGCCGGCGCGAGCGCCTGCCGGATGAAGGCTGTTTTCCCCACGCCCGGCCCGCCCGACAGCACGGCAACGCCGCCGGGAAAGGTGACCGCGTGGCGCAGTCGCGCCAGGGCGTTCGCCTGGACGGGGTTGGCAAGGAAGTACGGCGGATCGGCAAAGGTGCGCATCAGGGCGAAATACTGACCGGGATCGCGGGCCGGCGCGTTGATGCTGGTCACAGGTCGCGGGGCACTGAACAGACCGAACAGTGAACGACATCACTATAATGGCCACCCATCGCTTTGCTGGTACTTGCCTGGTGACCCGACTGACAGTCCTTCTCGCCCTGCTGGCCCTGGCCGTGCCAGTCCCGGGCTGGTGCGCCGCAGATCCCCTGCCCGGGTGGCGGGACTCCCCCGTGCGGCAACGCCTTCTCGCCTTCGTGACCACCGTAACGACGCCGGGCAACCCGGGCTACGTCACGCCGACAGAACGCATCGCCGTGTTCGACGACGACGGCACGCTGTGGCCCGAAAAACCCCGGGCACAGGGTATGTTTGCCCTGCAACGCCTGCGGAGCCTCGCCGGGAACCACCCGGAATGGCAGAAGACGCTGCCCTTCAAGGCGGCACTGGAACTCGGCAGCAAGTACCTGGAAGAGGCGAGCGACGAGGCGGTTGTTCAGTTGCTTGCCGCTGCGTACTCCGGACGAACCCAGGAGACCTTCCGGCAGGACGTCCGGGAGTACTTCGCCACTGCGCGCCACCCTCGTTTCGATCGGCCCTACACGCGCCTCGTGTACACGCCGATGCGGGAGCTGATCAGCCACCTGAAGGCCAATGGCTTCCGGGTCTTCGTCAGCACCTCCGGCAGTGCAGACGTGGTGCGGGTCCTGGCTGAGGAACTGTATGGCATTCCCGCCGACGACGTCATTGGCAGCAGTGTCGTCACGGTCTTGCGCGAAGAGAACGGTCGCCTGGTGCTCCGACGCCTGGGCAGCGTCCACGTCCTGAATGACGGGCCCACGAAGCCTTTGGCAGTCGATCTGCAGATCGGGCGGCGCCCGATCCTTGCGATTGGCAACGTTGGTTCCGGCGGCGACATCGACCTGCTCCGCTACAGCCAGAGCCAGGGGCCGGACGTTCCGAACCTGCAGGTGCTGATCAGGCACGACGACTTCGAGCGGGAGTATGCCTACGACGAACCCGATGCCGCCTCCGTCAAGGCAGCCAATGCCAATGGCTGGCTGCTCGTGAGCATGCGTTACGACTGGCTGCAGATTTTCAGTGCGCCCTAGCTACGGAATTTCGCCAGGCGTCCCTGGACCGGCCGGCGCCACTTTCAGCCCCGGGCGTACCAACTTTGCCGTCTACAGCCGCCAGGCCACGGGCATGGAGTTACTCCTCTATCGCAGCGACGCTGACGCTGAGCCCTTCCAGACCGTCGAGCTGACAGCCCCTGAACATCGGTACGCCTTTTTCTGGCATGTGGCCGTGGAGGCCCTGCCGGGCGGCACTCTCTATAACTGGAGAGTGACTCAGCTGGACTCAGCCGGAGTCCGGCAGCAGCAGGAAGTTCTGGATCCTTTCGCCCGGTCGATCACCACCGCACGCTGGCGTCGCGCCGACTGGGTGGCCGGGAGGCCCCTCGGTCTCCGGGGGATCGTGGTTCCCGTGGCGGATGAGCCAGGCCCGGCGCCCCGGGGTCTGGACGGCGCGATCATTTACGAACTTCACGTCGGCGGCTTTACGCGGCATCCGTCGTCCGGAGTCCGCCAGCCCGGCACGTTCAGCGGGTTGCTGGAGAAGATCCCCTACCTGCAGGACCTGGGGATCACCCATGTCCAGCTGCTGCCGGTCACCGCCTTCGATGAGCAGGATGTTCCTGAATCCGTCGCCGCCATTGGCCTGAAAAATTTCTGGGGTTACAGTCCGATCGCGTTGGCGAGCCCGCACCCCGGCTACACCTCACACGGGGACCTGGCCGGCCAGGTGGACGAGTTTCGCGGGATGGTGCGCGCCTTCCACGCCGCCGGCCTTGGCGTGCTCCTCGACGTGGTCCTCAACCACACGGCCGAAGCCGGCGCCGCCGGTCCCAGTATCAACCACAAGAGCCTCATGCCGGACACCTTCTACCATCAGGACGACGCCGGCTACCGGGACTACACCGGTTGCGGCAACACCATCAATACGAACCACCCGTTAGTCACGCAGATGCTGACGCAGACGCTGCGCATCTGGGCCGGGGAGCGCCACGTGGATGGCTTTCGCTTTGATCTCGCCAGCGTCTTCGTGCGGGGCACCGACGGCGCGCCGCTCGCCGAGCCCCCCTGTCCCTGGGCCATCGAGGAGGCCCTGCCCGGGATCCCACTGATAGCAGAACCCTGGGACGCCGCGGGCCTGTATCACGTGGGCTATTTCCCGGGCCACGCCTGGCACGAGTGGAACGGTCGCTATCGCGATGCACTCCGGCGCTTCCTCCGCGGCGATACGGGCCTGACTGGCGAGATTGCCACCTGCCTGGCCGGTAGCAGTGACCTGTACCAGGCCAGTGACCGGCGTCCCGTGCACAGCATCAACTACATCACCTGTCACGACGGTTTCACGCTCAACGACCTGGTCAGCTACCGGGACAAGCACAACGAGGCCAACGGTGAAGGCAACCGGGACGGTTGGGAACACAACCTGAGCTGGAACTGCGGCACCGAAGGCGACACCCTGGATGAAGTCACGCGCCAGGTCCGGGGCCAGCACGCCCGCAACGCCGTCGCGCTGCTGCTGCTTTCCCAGGGCGTGCCGATGCTGCTGGCAGGCGACGAGGTGCTGCGCACCCAGGGTGGCAACAACAACGCCTGGTGCCAGGACAACGCCGTGTCCTGGTTCGACTGGCGCCTCACCGAAACCAACGGGGACATGCTGGATTTCGTGCGGCAGATGATTGCCCTGCGCCGCCGGCACCCGGCACTGTCACGCCGGCAGTTCCTGACCGGAAAGCCGGACCTTGGTATCGGCAGGCCCGACATTAGCTGGCACGGCGCAGAAGCGGGCAGTGACCCGTGGGATTCAGGCTCCCGCTTTCTGGCCTTCACCCTCGCCGGCCATGACGCAGGGGAAGAAGACCTCCATGTCCTGATCAACATGTCGGACCGGAGTGAGTCAGTGACAGTGCCGACGCTTGGCGAAAGACGCTGGCATCTGGCCGTGGACACCGCTCGCGCATCGCCCAACGACATTATCGTCCGGACGGCCCAGACCGCCTGGACGGCGCCGCGCTACCTGAGCCAGCCCCGGAGTGTGGTGGTTCTGGAAGCGCGCTGACTCCGCGTTGACAGCCCGGCCCGGCGGGCCTAGCCTCGGAACGACGCTGCCTCATTACCAGCACAAATCAAGGAGAGCGCTGCATGTCCGTCGCCAAGGTTTCCGAGCTCAGCTGCACGTCATCCAAAAGCTTCGATGACGCCATCAACAAGGGTCTGTCCCGGGCCAACAAGACGCTGCGGAACATCCGCAGCGCCTGGATCAAGGAACAGCATGTGCGCGTGTCCAAGGGCAAGGTGGTCGAGTACCAGGTGAACATGCTGGTTACGTTCGTGCTCGACGACTGACGCTTGCTCCCCTGGCGGGAGCGGCGTGGGGTAGTTTTCCAGCAGCACGTTCCTGCCGCTCGCTGCGGCAAGGATGCGCCCGTTCAGCACTTCAATCAGTGCGGCGAGACGCTTCTTTCTTCGGTGAGACCCACATGCGAACCACCGCACGACACACCACCACGTCACTGCGATCCATGACGTTGACAGTCACAGGCAGCTCGAAGGCGGCGCCGAACTCGGGGAGCGGGGTCACTTCAGCGATGGCCCGCAGGCTGGTACCGGCCTTTTTCAGGTAGTCCACCGACATGCCCTTAGGGATCCACCGG
>Ga0209591_10008310_pt1 | contig 11309 bp, 8 predicted proteins | sample MAT01_FD_187207 | JGI IMG/M metagenome (GOLD analysis project Ga0209591, IMG submission 187207) | Freshwater microbial communities from Lake Fryxell liftoff mats and glacier meltwater in Antarctica - MAT-01 (SPAdes) (version 2) | ecosystem: Environmental > Aquatic > Freshwater > Ice > Liftoff...
GTACCTCACTAGGTCGATAACTGCTATATATATAGGACTCATATTTGATTTTTGAACAAACTCAGTACAACTCAAAGAGATTTCTTCCCTACTCCCTACTCCCCACTCCCAGCCTACGCAAATAATTTCAGAACTCAAATCGGATTGCTATAGTTTTTAAGCATCAATAGTTAAACAAATGAGAAAATGACACAGATTAATTTTTCATTGCCACATGAATATGTTCTTAGAAAAGCCAAACCTTTTGATATTTGGTTGATTCTATTTTTCATGGTTAAAGCCAGACTTGATGCAACCCAACTCAAATTGCAACATTTTTGGATAATTGAATATGATGGTCGCTTAGTGGCATTTGGACAACTACGAAATTTTTCTTTTGCACAAGAATTAGGTAGTTTATATGTCGTCCCAGACTGCCAAAATCAGGGGCTAGGAACTTTTTTAGCAGAGCATTTATCTACTCAAGCTACTCAACCTCTTTATTTAAAATGCGTAAAAAAGGAATTAATAAATTTTTATGTAAAAAGATGTTTTGTAAATGTTAATTACGAGGATTTACCGCCGTCACTTAAATCTAAATTTTTTCTATCTCAAGTAAGAAAGAGATTGCTCAAGGGTTTTGTAATTTTCATGAAATACGAGCCATAATTATTTTTTTAAAACAAATTGTATTTATTTTAAGTCAAAAAGGTTATTTTAAGATGGGATGCTATTACTATAATTTGCTAAGATGTTCTGCTATTGTTTTGGTCTATAATCTGCTGACTAATGCTCCATCTCGATCTCAGATTATTCCAGATAGCACATTGCCTAACAACACAAGTATAAGGTTAGAAAATAACACTAGAATTATAGAAGAAGGAACAACAGTAGGCGATAATTTATTTCATAGTTTTAAAGAATTTTCTATCCCTACCGGAAGTACAGCTTATTTTAATAATTCAATTGGTATTGAAAATATTATAGGCAGAGTCACTAGCAATTCAACTTCTAGTATTGATGGATTAATTCGTGCTAATGGTTCAGCAAATTTATTTTTAATCAATCCTAATGGAATTGTTTTTGGTCAAAATGCCCAGTTAAATATTGGTGGTTCTTTTATTAGCAGTACAGCAAACAGTATCAGGTTTGCTGATGGCTTCCAATTCACGGACAGAGACTCGCAAACTACACCGATGCTGACTATAAGCACACCGATTGGACTGCAATTTGCGAATAACTCTGAAGCAATCCGTGTCGAAGGGATAGGACATAGCGTAATTGGTTCACCATTCTCCCCAGCAGTCGGACAAAATGCCTCTACAGGTTTACGAGTTGAGCCAACAAAGACAATAGCATTAGTTGGGGGAAATGTGATTTTAAATGGCGGCATTATAACAGCCGAAAGTGGAAGGGTTGAACTAGGTAGTGTGGGAAAGAATAGTTTAGTCAACCTAATACAAACATCCTCTGGCTGGAATTTATCCTACGAAAATACAGCTTCTTTTCAGGATATTCAACTATCAAAACGTGCTCTAGTTAATGCTAGTGGCGTTAGTAGCGGTTCTATCCAGGTACAAGGACAAAAGATTACACTTACTGACGGTTCCGTAATTTTAATTCAAAATCAAGGATTATTGCCAGGAGGAACGTTACAAGTAAATGCTTCCGACTCCTTAGACATAAGTGGCACTGATCCAGTTGCTAAAATTGCCGGTAGTTTACGGAATGAAACTATAGGACTCGGCAAATCTGGAGATATAGAAATATCAACTACAAGATTAATTCTTCGGGATGGAGGGCAAATAAATTCCTTGACATTTAGTCCTGCTAACAGTGGCAATATAATTATAAATGCAACTGACTCTGTAAATTTAGTCGGAGTTTCACCTCTCAATCCCGGTGTTTTTAGTCTTATTACTGCTGGAACATTTGGTTCTGGAAATGCCGGCAACATTGTGCTATCAACGCAAAGACTTATCGCTACAGGTGGTGGTGCAATAGGATCTTCAACATTAGGAACTGGTAGAGGAGGAGACGTAACGATAAATGCAACTGACTCTGTAATGGTAGAGGGATATGCACCAATTACCTTTCAACCAAGTATTTTATCTGCTACAACTTTGAATGCTGGTAACGCAGGTAATTTAACAGTCAATACATCAAGATTAATAGTTCGAGACGGGGGCAGGATTGATTCTTCTACCTTAGCAAGTGGTGATAGTGGAAGTGTTACTATAAATGCTTCAAATTCCATAGATATAAAAGGTGTGCCTAGTTTTCAAAATCCTAGCTTAGTAATTTCATCAGCTAATATCGAGTCCCAAATCATACGGAATTTATTCGGACTTCCTCCCATTCCTTCTGGTAACTCAGGAAATATAGCTATTAATACTCCTCTTTTGAATATTACTGGTAACGCTCTGATTACTGTCCGCAATGACGGTCTTGGCAACGCCGGGAGTATTCAAGTTAACACCAATGGAATCAATATTACCAATAACGGAGGAATCAGTGCCACCACTGCGATCGGAGAAGGAGGGGACATTGCAGTTCAGTCAAACATTCTTCAATTAAACAATGGCACTATCTCTGCAACTGCTGGTCAACAAGGCACAGATGGTGACGGTGGCAACGTCAATGTCAAAGCAAATATTCTAGTTCTTGCAAAAAACAGTAGTATTACGGCCAACGCTTTTAAAGGACGAGGCGGAAATATCGATATAGATGCCATAGGATTCTTCATTTCACCTAACAGCCGATTGGAAGCCAGTTCGCAGTTAGGAATTGATGGCACAATTCAAGTTGACGCTCGGTTCACTAATTTTAATTTCAATAAAGTACAGCTAGAAGGAATTTCAGAGACTCCACAAATTGTATCAGTTTGCCAAGGACGTTCAGGCACAGCAGCAAGTAGTTTTGTAATTATTGGAACTGGTAGCCCACCACGTACTCTTCAAGATCAATTATCTGAAAATAATGGATGGAAAGATGATTCGATTTCAGTTCAAGCAAGTGATAACTTAGAGAAACTAAAACCGCCAATTCAGGAAGTAAAACTAATTGTAGAAGCCCAAACTGCGGTAATAGAACCATCAGGAGATGTCAACTTATTGGCAGAACCGAATAAAGAGATTGCTGTTGTTTCGTCGTCGCCTGATGGTTCTTGCTTTGCTCAAGACTTTGCTCAAGATTCTGTATCAAAATTTTTACCCGAAACCAGAGCGATATATGAAAATCACTAGACGCGGGTACTTATTTTTGTGGTTCACAGGTTTGTTAATGGCTGTTGGCAAGCCATCCCGACTCATGGCTCAGGGTGGAAATAAAAATGCACAACGCAATCAGGCGCAATTTTTGACTGCTCAAGGACATAAACAGTTAAATCAGGGGCAGTATTGGGAGGCTTTTGCGACTTGGGAAGAAGCTACGAAGATTTATCGTCAACTCCGCTTAGATGAAGGTGTTACTGGAAATTTAATCAACCAAAATCTCGCCCAACAAGCTTTGGGGTTATACTCTAACGCTTGCGATACCATTTTGTCAGCTTTAAAAATGGATAAGCGGATTTTTTCTTCAACGCTTAATCCATATAGAGAATTTGATGAAAAAGCACTTTATACAGCAATTCATCAAGTAAATCCAACGTCAGTAAATTTACTGGGATTACTAAATCTGGGCGATGTTTTACGTTTAGTCGGTAAGTTAAATGAGTCGGAAATAGTTTTAAAGGAAACGTTATCGCTCACTCAACAAATGAAACCAAAGGAGGAAGTTAGTTCAATTTTACTTTCGTTGGGAAATACTAAACAGTCGATGTACGAGCGAGCGCAAGATCAGTATAAATGGGTAGAAGAACCAGTTTTTAAAAAAGAAACCGTTGCTCTGATTCAGCAAAATGCACTCTTCTCGCTTGATTATTACGAACAGGTAAATAACATAGCAGGTGCTTCTCAATCTCTCAAGCTCAAATCTCAACTACACCGCTTGAGCTTATTATTAGATTTTCATAAATGGTTGACCACAGAATCTAGGTCAGGTAATAAGAAAACAGTCAAAAATAATATTTATCAACAGATTCAAGCTTCAATAGACCTAATTTTGAAAAACTCTTCAGCATTTTCTGAATTATCTATTAGCCAATCTGCTTATGCAAAGCTAAATTTTGCTGAAAATCTAAATAAAACTTCAAATAAACAATTGCAGTCTGTAGCTGTAGAGTATGCAGAATCTGCTTTACAAACAGCTAAGAGCCTTAAGAATCAACGCTTAGAATCATACAGTTGGGGTACTCTAGCCAAATTGCAACCAGAACAATCACAAACATACTTTGAGCAAGCTTTAGGGTTTGCTCAGTCAGTTCAGGCGTGGGATATTGCCTATCAATGGCAGCAAAAATTGGGTGATTTATATAGTCAACAAGGAAAATCTGAAAAAGCTTCTAAAATTTACGAGGCAGCTATTAGTAGCTTAACACAAGTTCGTACTAACCTTTTATCTAGCAATCCTGATACTCAGTTCTTCTTCTACGAACAAGCGGAGCCTGTGTACCGTAATTATATGCGATTGCTACTAGCAAATTCTAGCCCTAATCTAAAGCAAGTACTTCAGACGAATGGACAATTACAAATAGCACAGTTAGAGAACTTTCTTCAATGTGGCAAACTTGACCTTGTGCCTTTGAACGAGCTTCAAAATTTACCTAGTACTACTGCAATAATTTACATTATTGATTTAGACACAACTATAGAAGTAATTGTCCAATCCCCTGACCAATCCCTTCACCATCATTCTGTTGATTCAAAGCAAATTAGAAGTCATGTCATTAATCTGTTAAATATTTTACAGTCTGCTAGATTATCCTCTACTGATAATCCTGAAATTACCTCACCTTATCAAAGGCTTTATAAGGTGTTGATTGCGCCAATCAAGACATATTTACCCTCATCAGGAACGCTGGTGTTTGCTTTAGACGCTTCTTTCCAAAGCTTACCAATGGGATTGCTTCATGATGAGAAAGACTATTTAATAAAGCGATACAGTATTGCACAAACTTTGGGTTCCAAAGTCCGACCACCTAAATCTTTGTCCCAAGAGCGGTTAACAGCTTTAATTGCTGGACTCTCAAAGCGCAGTCCTAGCTTCAATGACCAGAACGCTCCCAAAGGTTTAAAAGCGCTACCAGGAGTAGCAGAAGAGGTAGCAGATGTGAAGAAACAAACTACTTCTTCAAAAATATTGCTAGATGAAAAGTTTACCAGTTTACAGTTTCAGGAAGAACTGAGTAAAAAAGGCTTTCCAATCATGCACATTAGCACTCACGGTCAATTCAGTTCTCAGACTGAAAGGACGGTATTTTTAGCTTATGATAAAGTAATTAACATCTTAGAGTTTGACAGGTTCATAAAAGATAAAACTCAGTCCAATGAAAATGCCATCGAGTTATTAGTTCTAAGTGCCTGTCAAACAGCAAAAGGAAATAAAAAGTCAACGCTGGGAATGGCTGGAGTAGCAGCACAAGCCGGCGCACAGAGTATAGTCGCCAGCTTATGGTTAGTAGATGAAGGTTCCACTGCTCAACTTATGGAAGAATTCTACGAGGGTCTGAAAAATGGCTTGACTAAAGCAGAGGCTTTACGTCTTGCACAATTGAGTTTGTCATCCAATCCTCGATACACTCACCCTTATTTTTGGGCGGGTTTCGTACTCGTTGGAGGATGGCTGTAAGGGCGGACATTTTATGCTTTAAGTTAGTTACAAGTTTGGACAACTTGTAGTTTTTTTCTCAGGTAACTTATGTTTGTGGTAACACTCTATGATCTTTAATCCTTCTTGCACACGATTTAATTCATTGGAATTACCAGTGCTTTTCGCCAATTGAGCTGCTTTGGCATATTCACGCAGGGCTTCATTAGGTAGCCATGCTTCTAAATACCGTTCTGCTAATAAGCGATAAACAGCGGGATTTTGACTTCTCTTTGAAACTAATGCTTTTAATGTTTCAATCGTTTCATTCAAAAGATTTCTAGACATATATATAGCGTCTAAATCCGAAATAGCAGCTTCATCTGGATGTAGTCCTAATTTATTAATCTGCTTCACCCTTTGTGCAATAGCATTTTGTTCTTCTTGGGTCAAAACACTAACTACTAATGGCTCGGAGGAACTCGTAGGGGTATCACCCACGTTTGCAAGCACAGTAAACTTGTAGGTGTTCCCAAACTGTAATTCCTTTTCTTCTTCTGGGTAGGACAGTGTGGTAATTGTTTTATCGACTGTTGTCTCCCAGTAAAACTCGTAACCACTGACAACTACTGTGTAGCTAGTAGCTTTAGAAACAGCAGACCAAGAGATTGGAGGTCTGGTACTTAACATTGAACTCCCATAGGGACTAATTAGCGTTGGTACATTCTGCTCCTCACCTGAACCCCTAGTATTCTTGCACCTACTTGGGTTCAATCCTGTACATAACTCCACTTTTTCCTTTGGCAATACACATTCGTCGGGAGCATCGAAAATCTTACTCTGCTTAAAATCTAGAATTTTTCCATTCAAATAGCACAGAGCCATGACTGTTGTGTGTCCATTAACTGGGTTAATACGATCTCCTGGACACAGTGGACTACCTGCTGTTAAGAAACGATCTCCTGGACTAGCAACTCGACCATTAGCCTTACACTCACGCCTCGCTACTGATTTAACTTGGCGACCCCATGCACTGCTGCAACCCAAAAGAAGTATCATTGATACAGTCATTAAAACTCGGAAGATGTAGATTTTTTCTCGTACTCTGTTTGTTGATCTGTGTGCAATCAGCATCAAAACTTATCATACATATATTTGTATTTTAATAGCATATAGTAGTTTGAGGGTAAGACAAAGTGTTATGCAAAGATGTTAAGATACAGCGCTAATAATTCGTGAGCGCGGAAAAATAATTATCTTTGAGCGGTTTAATTTTAGTATTTACGAGAAGGAGATTTTAGCCTAATTCTTTCTAATACTTGCGATCGCCAACTGAAAACCTCTGGTTCTCTAGATTCAGTTAGCAAACAAGCTTCCCAAGAAAGCCAAGCATAATCAACATCATCTAGCGCTTCTTGCACTTGTGCCAACAAACAGTGAGTAGATGTTCTTTGTATATCTAACTCTTTCGCTTTTTCTAAATATTTTTTCGCCTCAATATATTTTTTTTGCTCAAATTTCGCCCAGCCTAAATTTTTATACAAAACTGCTTGCAGTTCAGGTTCTTTAGCTTTTTGTAGTCCTTCAGTAGCTAAAGCAATTGCTGTATTATAATCACCATTAATAATCTTTAATCTGGATAAATTATTGATAGCTATTATAGCTTGGCTATTACTTTTTATAGCCAGATGATATTGTTCTTCTGCTAAATCGTATTTCATTTGATCATCATAAAAAATTCCTAACCCATAATGTCCTTCCCAATTATTAGGGGTCAATCTAAAACCATTTTCGTAACTATCAGTTACACACTTGTATTCCTGTAATTGTCTACACACAATACCTAAGTTGTTATAGATTTGTACATTTCTGTTATTATATTTAATTGCTAATTCATAATATTTTTTAGCTAATTCTAGGCTATTTGTACTGCGAAGCCCTTTGTCAAAGTAAAATTCAGAAACAGAAGATTTGACTTGGGGATTAATATTTATAGCTGAGTCAAAAAGATTTTGTGCCAATAGAGAATCATTTGCTGCTTCTGCCTTTTTTCCTTGGGCTACTAGATTGTTAGTTATCGCTGGCAGAAGTATTTTGAAAAACCCAACAACTCCGAAAGCAATAGATGCAACTATTACACTAATTACGAATGTTTTAGACTTTCTTAGTCTATAAAGTTTACTTTGCTGAGGGAGTTTTTTTAGCCGTTGCAAAATTATTTCAGTAGTCTGCGGACGCTGCCCTGGAAGGAAAGCCATTAATTCATCAAGAAAATCAGCAAAGGGTTTATCAATCTGCGGTGCTTTATCTCTCCAAATTAAGTTTCCTGTTTTTTGATCTGTTGATAGATTACTTAGAGGAGTTGCAGTAACTAGATTTACAAAAGTACAACCCAAGGAGAAGAAATCCGATTGAGGTACTGCCCGACCATTGATTTGTTCTGTTGGAGTGTAACAAGGCGTGATGACGGACGTAATTTCATATATTCCTTCCCTACCTGCACTAGTTCCACCACTTCCACTAACTTTTGCCAAGTAAGTGTCAGTCACTCGCCGTGCAGTACCAAAATCAACTAATGCCAGTTGACCATTTGGTTGGAGAATTATATTAGAAGGTTTGATATCTCGATGAAAAAAATTAGAACGGTGTACTGCATCAAGAATTTCAACTAACTGCTTAAGCCATTCTAATGCTAGAGATTGTGAAATTTTCCCATTCAATTCTATCCATTGCTCCAAGTTTTGTCCCTGAAATTTATCCATAACTAAGCAATGCAGCGTTAAAGGACTGTTTTTAGGAACAAAAGTAAAAAAATCATCTAAAGTACTTTCAGGAATATTTGGATGCTGAATTAGTTGCAAAGTAAGAGATTCCTGCTCAATTAATTTAACTAATTTAGGGGATTTCCATTTCAGAACTTTGAGGACTCGTTGCTTACGTACAGGGTTCCAACGAGTACCAGCATCATCTACTTCAAAAACTTCAAAATAATTAAACGGATCATCGGTAAGTGGCCTCAGTGGTTCGACTAGACGAATGCGGTCGTTGATTAACAGCGAAGTGCCACAAAAGAGGCAATGTTCTATGTCAGCAGGATTTTGACGTTGGTCACAAAGGGGATTAATACAATAGGACGACATATAAAAAAAAATTATATATAATTATTAGCTACTCAGTAGTATACAAGTATTAATTGTTTAACCATAGCTTTGTATGAAATTGTGGACAATTAAATAACTAAATCGTAGATATCTAAGTAAATTAATAACGTTATGAACTTATGCAAAGTCTCATTCTACATATCTATCACTAATCTAGTCCTTGTTATTCAATTACTGGTTGCAAGTAAAAAAAATAATTTCAGTAAGTAATATTTAGTACTTTGTAGGTATAATTAATTACTCTATTTTTACGAATAAACGTAAAAATAATGTTACTTAAAGAAATTAATCGTCATTTTGCCTTCATTCCTCTACAAGTAACACTATTAGAAATTTGTATTGATACTTATTTCAAGTTAGGCAATTAAAAATGAAGAAATCTAGTAATATGGGATGTAATCCAAGATACTCTCTAAATTAACTTGAATCTATGGAACTTCCCTTACGGGACTTCACTATCTCAACAGGACAAGTATAATCATGGATTTTGGTGACTTCCGGGAACTAAAAGTTTCAGCTCCTTCTTTTTCATCGATCATAACAACAGTAGAAGAACCTCCAGAGCAAAGGTTTTCAGAAACAATTACTTTTGAAGAATCTTTGGTAGCAGTCAATGATTTAGTGTTTGCCAAACTTGGTAGACATCTATCTGAAGCTGAGATCATTGTTCTGAAAGGAGCTTGGAATAGTCGTGAGTTTGTAGAGATAGCAGAAAACTCACCTTACAGCGTTAATTACTTGCAACGCCGTTTAGCTCCTCAGTTGTGGGATTTGCTCTCCGAAATAATTGGAGATGGACAACGAGTGGGAAAAAGGAAGCTTCGGTATTTTTTGGAGCAAGTAGCTAAAAAGTATCCTTCGCAGTCTGCTTCAAATCGAAAGCAAGCCCCTTTTGACAGTGGCTTTATGCAGAATATTAAGGGTCAACCACCTAATGTATCTACTTTTTATGGACGTACACAGGAACTGGCTTATTTAAAAGAACTAATAGTACAGCAACGCTGTATATCACTAGTAGGAGTGTCAGGAGTTGGAAAAAGTGCATTAGCAGCAAAACTACTAGCAGAACTTAGTATAGAATCTCAACCTAGATTTGATTGTTTAATTTGGAAATCAGTTAGTCATGCACCACGAGTCCAAGACTTAGTAGCTGATTTAATTGAGCTAATTGATCCTCTAGAGCCATCCTCAATTTTACCTGAATATACGCAAGCAATGATTTCGGTGTTGCTGAAGCAATTGCAATCACGTAACTGTTTGCTGGTATTGGATGAGACTGATGCATTGTTCCATAGAAATAAATTAGAGCAGAGGCTAGAGTACAAAATACTCTTTCGTCGATTATTGGAGGAGCAACACCAAAGCTGTCTGCTTCTAACTAATCGAATTTTCCCTGAAGAGTTTAGTACTTTAATGAAGGCTAAACGTCCAATTCAGTATCTTAGAATTGAAGGTTTAGATTCAGAAGCAGCCATGCAGCTTTTATCTGCTAATGGACTAACGGATAAGGAGAAGTGTCAAAAATTAATCCATACCTATCGTGGCAATCCTTTGGAATTAGAGACATTAGTTGATAAAATTCACCACTACTTCGCTGGTAGTACTGAAAAATTTTTTAGCAAGTATACCACGTTTGTTAGCAGCGAGTTTCAAACAATGCTTGACGAAATGTTTGGCGAAATATTGAGTGAAACTCAGAGGCAGATCATGATTTATTTGGCAGAGAAAATAACTTTAAATTTAAAACCCGTTAGTTTTGAACAACTATTAAGTGATACAAGTCAAAGGGAGAAAACACCTGTATCTACTTCAGAGATGATTAAAGCATTAGAACAACTGGAAAAACAGTCATTAATTGAAAGCAGTAAAGACCCAACTACAAAAGAAATCAGTTTTACTCTTCAACCAATGATTAAAAAGTATATTGCGACAGATCCGATGGGGCTAGTCTATACATCTGATACTTTACCAACATTAGCGATGCCTACGGCGGCAAGCTACGCATCTTAACAGAGGTATCTATGATTTTAGGAAAACTAGAAATCAAAATCAACAAATTGTCAAAGTCTAACACAGTTGACAATAGTTGGCAACAATTTGAAATTGACTGTGACGGACGCATCATTTTAGTCACAGTTAAACCCAAGATTTACAAGAAACTGACCGATGCTGCCAGCAATTACCCACAGTGGGTAGGAGCGATGTCTAACGACAAGCCGCGAAGCGTCTACGCTGGTAAACTCGGTCAGGAAACAGAAAACGGGTTCGTGCTGGAGGAACCCAATATACAAGTTTTCGAGCGCAAGCCCAAGGCATAGGCAACAGCCACGCCGGGGCTGCTTAAGCTACAGGGTAATCAAACCCTATATAGAGGTGCTACTAGCCCTCAGATTACCCCAAAAGGATTGTTAACAAGAGTGGAGGTCTAAAAGTAAAAATCAAAATAACGCTATGTACCAGATGACCAGAAGTTCTGTAAGATCA
>Ga0209591_10008312_pt1 | contig 11308 bp, 13 predicted proteins | sample MAT01_FD_187207 | JGI IMG/M metagenome (GOLD analysis project Ga0209591, IMG submission 187207) | Freshwater microbial communities from Lake Fryxell liftoff mats and glacier meltwater in Antarctica - MAT-01 (SPAdes) (version 2) | ecosystem: Environmental > Aquatic > Freshwater > Ice > Liftoff...
GCGATGCGGGTGAAATGGCCGACGCCCCAGAGGTGGTTCACATGGAACAGCACCTTAGTCGTCATCAGCGTCGGCCTAAAAAGAGATTTGGCGCTTCGAGCTTGGGGTGGCCGTCCGGGAAAACGCGGAAAAGGTGGGCGGCGCGCCATTTCAGCTTGAGCGGCGGTTTTTCGACCATGTCCCACCCGATGGCCAGCGAGAGCGTGGCGCGGATGATGCCTTTATGGGTGACGCCGACGGCGAAATCAGGGCCGTTGGCGGCGAGGCTGGCAAAAAACTGCTGCAGTCTTTGCTGCACCTCGCGCGGGCTCTCGCCGCCGGGCGCGTGGAAGTCGATCCCGGCCTCGCCGCGCGCCGAAATGCGATGGCTGAGGCCGGTGGTGGCCTCGCGCGTGAGGCCTTCCCAGGCCCCCCAGCGGGTTTCGATGAGGCCGGGCTCGGGGCGCGGTTCGTGGCCGAGCAGGCGGGCGGTGTCCATGGTGCGGCTGAGCGGCGAGGCGAGCCATGTTGCGCCCTTCAGCGAGGCAGGCGGCTCGAGATTGCGGAGTTCGGCGCGGCCTGCGGGCGAGAGCGGGATATCGACGCGGCCCTGAAAGCGGCCTTCGTCGTTCCAGGCAGTGGCGCCGTGGCGGATAAGGGCGATGCGGGTCATGTCGCGATTTTGGCCAGAATGGCGTTTAGATGCCGGGCGGCGTGGGCGATGTCGCGCTCGCCGTGGACGAATTCGCGCGCGACCTCGCCCATGATGTCGCGGGTCTGGCGGTTCATCAGCAGGATACGGAGCGACTGGGCGAGGGCCTCGGGGTCGCCTGCCGGGCTGAGAAGCCCGCCGCGACCCTGTTCGACGACGGCAGGCACGCCGGCGGTATCGCAGGCGACGACGGGAAGGCCGCTGGCCTGCGCCTCAAGATACGAGAGGCCGTAGGCTTCCTTGAGGCCGGGCCAGAGATAGATGTCGGCGCGGGCGTAGAGGGCCGGCATGGCGTCCGGCGGGACGGCGCCCATGAAGGTGATGCGGCCCTTGGGGAAAGCGGCCTCCGCCTCGGCCAGCCCGTCGCCGTCGCCCGCCACGACATAGAACCATTTGAGATCGGCGATGCGGGCGAGCGCTGCTGCGATCAATGGGAAATTCGCGAGTTTTTTCCCTGGACGCAGCATGGCGGCGGAGAGGATCAGCGGGGTGGGGCCGCTTTTGCGCGGCAGGTCCTTGAAGCGGGCGGTGTCGATAAAGGGCGACAGGCGGTGCAGGCGGTCTGCGGGGATGATCTGCTGCAGCATCGCGGCGTCGTGCCCGGTCATGGCGATGACGGCGTCGGCTGTTTCGAGCGCGAGTTTTGCTGCAGCATAGGGTGCAGCAAAATCTCCCATAGCGCGCTTGGGCGCATGGCTCGCCTCGACGATCACATAGGGGATGCCGAGCGCCCGGGCGACGGCAGGGCCGAGATGGTCCGGGGATTTGTAATAGCTGAGATAGGTCAGCCAGAGAGCGGGCGGATCGGCGCGGTGCCGGGCGATCAGCCTTGGAATCTCAGCCTTTGCGGCCTCGGCAATGGCAGATTGCTGCGCGGCATTTCCGCGGCCTTCATAGGCGCGCAGCGACGAGGCCGGTTCGGTTTTGTAGGCGAGGGCCTCCAGCGCGCGGGCGAGAAGATTTGTCATGGCGCGGTCGCCTGAGGGCGGTGCGCCGGGGGCTGGCGGGTTCATGGGGGCGTAGAAAAGGACGCGCTTCATGGCGCAGCCATGCTGCGCAGCATTTCTACAATGGCATCGGCAGTGGGCGCATCGGAGAAGTCGGCCACGACGCTGGCGCGGCCGCTGTGGCCCATCGCAACGCGGCGGGCGGGGTCGGCGATGAGTTGTCCAAGCGCGGCGGCGATGGCGGGGGCGTCGCCTGTCGGGGCGATGAGGCCGTTTTCGCCGTGGACGATGAGTTCGGTGACGCCGCCGGTCGGCGTGGCAACGACCGCGAGGCTCTGGCTCTGGGCTTCGACCAGCACGTTAGGAAGTCCGTCACGGTCGCCGTCGGCGGCGATTTCGGGGGTGAGGGTGAAGAGGTCGGCGGCCTGCAGGGCGGTGCGGACCTCATCCTCGGTGACGCTGCCGCGCCACATGCAGCGGGCGGAAATACCCAGATTTTCCGCCTGTTTTTTCATGGCATCATGGAGCGAACCACCGCCGATATGGGTGAAGCGCCAATGGAGATCGGCGGGCAAGGCAGCGAGGGCTTTCAGGAGGACCGGGTAGCCCTTCTTTTCGACGGCACGGCCGACCGAGAGGATGGTGACCGGATCTGCAGGGTCGCTGCCGTCGCGCGGGGGGCGGGCCGGGGCCTCCGGCCAACCGGCGAGATCAAGGCCGTGGTGACCGAGAAAGGGCGGTTTTTCGGGGAAAAGGCCAGCGAGGCGGGCGTGGCCGTCGGCGGTGCAGGTGGTGGTGAAACTGGCGGCGGCGAGTTTGGCGGCAAGATCCCAGTCCGGGGTGGTCCAGATGTCGCGGGCGTGGGCGCTGAGGGCAAAGGGCAAGCCGGTGAGGGCTGACGCATAGCGGGCGACAGAGCCGGGTGTGTGGATGAAGTGGGCGTAGAGGGCCTTGGTCGTCTTGGGCAATTCGGCGGCGAGGACGAGGGCCTGGCCAAAGCGGCGGAGCCGGTTGCGGGTGCGGTCGCGTTTCCAGTCGGCTTTGAAGAGGGCCTTGGCGGCGGCGTAGCGCGGAGACCAGCGCAAGCGTCGCCAGGCGCGGAAAACCCGCGCCGGCTGCTCATGCAGATATTCGGGGAGATAGGTGACCGGTGCGGTGATGCGGGCGTGGACGGGGTGGGTCTTTTTGTCGGTGGGGTGGCGGAGCGACCAGAGGGTGAGATCGAGACCTCGGGTTTCGAGCGCTTCCAGCTCCCGGGCGATGAAGGTTTCGGAAAGTCGCGGCCAGCCTTTGAGGATGACGGCAATCATCGGTCCAGCCAGATGGCCGACAGGCGCACCACCGCATCCAGCCCGTCCATCATGCCGGGCTTGAGCGCGGCTGAGGGTCTGGGACGGTGCATGACAGTGCGGATTGCTTCTGCCATCACGGAAATATCGCGGACGCCGCCGCGTTCGGCGGGGTCTTCCAGCATGGCGGCGAGGCCCAGCTCCTGGGCGCGGGCGGCGCGGATCCATTGCTCGCGGCGGGGTTTCTCGCGGGGCACGATGACTGCCGGTTTGTCGAAGGAGAGAATCTCGCAGAACGTGTTGTAGCCGCCCATCGCGATGACACCACCGGCCCGTTCGACGATGCGCTCCATCTCGGCGTCGAAGACGGCGCAGGTGACTTCAGGCAGCGCGGCAGCGCGGGCGAGGAAGCTCTCCTGTGCGGCAGGGTCCATGAAGGGGCCGAGCATGAAAACGGCGGGCGGCAGATCGGCCCCGAAATGCTCATAGGCCGAGAGCGCCCAGTCGATGAGGCCCTCGCCATCGCCGCCGCCGCCGGTCGTGACGAGGACATAGGGGGCAGGGGGAAGCGCGAAACGGGGCTGGCTGCGGCCGATGGCAATGTCGCGCTTCAGGTAACCGGTATAGCGGGTGCGTTCAGGGAGACCGGGCGGCAGAGCGACCCCCGCGAGGGGGTCGTAGATTTCCTTCACGCCGTAGATCCAGACCTCGTCATAGAGATCGGCCAAGGCAGGGCCGACATTCTTGCGCGCCCATTCCTGGTCGAGCGCTTCAGCGTCGTCGAGGACGTCGCGAAGGCCGAGGACCAGGCGGGCGCCCATCTCCTTGAGGAGGGTCAACGTCTGGGTGAGTTCGCCCCTGAGGCCCAGCGGTTCCTTGTCGACGATAACAAGATCGGGGGCGAAAACGCGGGCTGTCTGCTCGATGATCTCGGCGCGGAGGCGAAAGGCATCGGCGGTTTCGACGGTCAGCTTGGTCGGCGTGTAGGCGCCGTCGCGCAGCTTGATGACGCCAGGGACGCGGACGAAGTCGACCCGCTCGGGGAACTCAAAGGCTCCGATGATGGGTGAGCCAGAAATGATGAGCGTGGTGAGATCGGCCCGCGCGCCGGTCAGCGCGCCGCCAAGCGCCCGGCAGCGCCGGAGGTGCCCGAGCCCGAAACTGTCATGGCTGTAGAGAAGGACGCGCGCAGGGGCGGCGGGCACACTAAGCTCCGGGATGGCGGGTGCGCGGAGTGTGCATATGCGCGGGCGATTGTCAGCCACGTCGAACAGGGGGAGGGTACGCCGCGCCCCCGCCGCCCCTGCGGGGCACCTCCCCCGTGAATGACGGGGGAGGAAAGATAGACGTGACCGCTGCTGCTTGCGTGCGTGCTTGCCGCCGCCTAACGATCTGGCGATGGAGCGGCGTCTATTTGTCTATATCTGGCAGCATAGCCTGCGCGAGCAGTTGCGCGTGCTTGCGCTCATTCTTGTGTCGCTGCCGTTCTATTTCCTGTCGCTGAACCTGCCCAAGCTCATCGTCAACGGACCGATCCAGGGGACCGGATTCGAGGCCGGGGCGACGCGGGCCTATTTCACGCTCGGTCTGCCCGACTGGCTGGGCGGAGCGACGCTGTTCGAAGGGGTTCAGTACGAACGCATGAGCGCCCTGTTCGCGCTGTCGTTCACCTTTCTCGGCCTCGTCTGCATCAACGGCCTCTTCAAGTACCGCATCAATGTGATGAAGGGCCGAATGGGCGAGCGCCTGCTGCGGCGATTGCGCTATGAGCTGATCGACCGGGTGCTGCGGTTTTTCCCGGCGCGCCTGCGCCGCACCAAGCCGGCCGAAGTCGCCTCGATGGTGAAGGACGAAGTGGAGCCGCTGGGCGGGTTTGTCGGCGAGGCTTTTGCGACGCCAGCGTATCTGGGCGGACAAGCGTTGACCGCAGTCATCTTCATTGCGCTGCAGAATGTGTTGCTGGCGATGGTGGCGGTCGGCGTGGTCTCGATCCAGGCCTTCCTCATCCCATACTTGCGCAAACCCATTCTTGCGCTGGGGCGGCAGCGCCAGCTTACGGCGCGCGAATTGTCAGGCCGGGTCGGCGAGATCGTCGATGCGGCAGCCGACATTCAGGCCAATGACACCTCGAACTGGGAGCGCGCCGATATCACGCGGCGGCTGGGGCGGATTTACGACATCCGGTTCGAGATTTACCGGCGCAAGTTCTTCGTCAAGTTCCTGAACAACTTCCTCGCCCAGGTGACGCCGTTCTTTTTCTACGCGGTGGGCGGCTATTTCGCGATTCAGGGCGAGCTGTCGATCGGCGCGCTCGTCGCAGTGATCGCCGCCTACAAGGATCTGCCCGGGCCGATCAAGGAACTGCTCGACTGGTATCTGGAGAAGCAGGACGCGCAGATCAAATACGAGCAGGTGATCGAACAGTTCGGCGCGGAGAAGCTGATCGATATCGAACTGCATGCGCCGAACGATGCACCGCCGCTGACCCATGGGGTCGAAGTGCGCGAGGCGACGGTTGCAGACGATACCGGTGCGCGGTTGCTGGACGCCGTGAGCTTCAGCGTACCTGCCAATGCCCATGTCGCGCTGACAGGACCGCCAGGCGGCGGCAAGGAAGCGGCGGCGGCGCTGATCGCGCGGCAGGCAAGCGCGCGGTCGGGCAGTGTGCTGATCGACACTCAGCCGATCGATACGCTGCTGCAGGCGGCGACGGGGCGGCGGATCGCCTATGTCGGACAGGATGCCTATCTGTTCGGTGCGAGCCTCAAGGACAATTTGCTCTACGGCCTGCGCAACCAGCCGCGCCGGGCGCTCGACCGCCAAGGGCCTGACGCTCTGCGGGCGAAGGCGCGCCATCTGGAAGACGCGATGGCGGGCAACGCGCCTTACGATGCGGAGGCCGACTGGATCGACTATGCGGCGCTCGGCTGCGAGGATGCGCGCGGCACGGATGCCTGCCTGATGCGCTTCATCGCGCTCGCCGGGCTCGATGGCGACGTGTTCCGCTTCGGCCTGCAGGGCAAGTTCGATCCCGACGAAGCCCCGATGGTGGCCGAGCGGCTTCTCAAAGCACGCGCGCTGTTCAAAGCACGCGAGATGAGCGGCGATGTCGATATCGTCGAACCGTTCGACGAGACGCTCTACAACAACCAGGCGACGATCGGCGAAAACCTGCTGTTCGGGGTGGCGGTGGGGCCGGCCTATGCGCCGCATAACCTGGCTCGTAACCGCACCGTTTCGGGGCTGCTCGACGAGACCGGCCTGACCAAGCCGCTGTTCAATCTGGGGCGCGGTATTGCCGAGACGATGGTTGAAATCTTCCGCGGCCTGCCTGCCGACCATCCCTTCTTCGCGCAGTTCAGTTTCATCGCGTCAGCCGACCTCCCTTACTTCGAGGCGCTACTGACGCGGCTGTCATCAGGCGCGTCGGGGACGGCTGAGCAGCGCGCACGGATGCTGGGTCTCGCATTCGATTATTCAGAAAGCCGCCATCGTCTCGGCCTGCTCGACGACAAGATGCGCGCGATGCTGCTGGCGGCGCGGCTGCTCTTTAATGAGCGCCTGCCCCAGCACGAGCGCGCCAAGATCGCGTTCTATGACGCCGCTGAATACAACGATGCAGCATCCGTGGAGGACAACATCCTCTTTGGCCGTATCGTCTATGGCGCGCCGGACGCGCAATTGCGGATCGGGCAGATCCTGCAAGCGGTGATCGCCGAGCTTGGCCTTGAAGACGACATCGCGCGCATCGGGCTCGGCTTCCATGCCGGGGCGGCGGGCAAGCGGCTCAGCCCCTCGCAGCGCCAGCGTCTCGCGCTGGCGCGGGCGCTGGTGAAGAACCCGGACATGCTGGTCGTCAACGGCGCGCTCGCCGTGCTCGACCCGCAGGCGCAGAATGACATCCTGAAACGGGTGATCGCGGCGCGGGCCGGCAAGGGTCTCGTGTGGACGCTCAACCCCGGACAGGACAGCTCGGGTTTCGACAGCGTGATCGCGTTCGAGCACGGCCGCATCGCGGGCACGATATAAGGAGAGTTCAATGAGCATCATCGACGAGGTCGAGGCGCTGCGGCGTATTCCCTATTTCGCGACGATGGATTCGTCGAAGCTCAAGCTGCTGGCCTTTGCCAGTCATCGGCTGCAGGTGCCGGCCGGCGGGGTGCTGTGCCGCCAGGGCGAGCCGGGCGATGCCGCCTATATCCTGCTGGAGGGCGAAGCGGACGTGAGTGTAAAGGCCGATGACGGCCACGATGTGGTGGTTGCTAGGATCCCCAAGAACACCTTCATCGGCGAGATCGCTGTGCTGCGAAATGTGCCGCGCACGGCAACGGTGATCGCGGCCTCACCGATCACCGCGCTGAAGGTCGACAAGGATGCGTTCTTCCAGTTGCTGCGCGACGTGCCGCAATTCGCCTTTGAGGTGATGCGTGAACTTGCCGAACGCCTGGAGGATACCACGGGCCGTCTGCGCGAGGCGCAGGGCCGACTGGACGCAGCGGGGATGAACTAGAGTAATTCGCCTATACGCATGAGCGACCGGGCGGTTTCATCACCGATGTGTGATGGCGCGAAATAAAGATCGCGTAACAGAGTCATCCATCTGCGAACCGCCTCGTAGGACTTAGCACGCGGCCGTCGAGCCGCACCACATGAGGAAGACCCCAATGAAGACCGTTTCGCGCGGTGTCATCGCCGCGATCACCCTTTCGCTGTCGCTTGCGTCCGCCCCGGCTGCCCTCGCAGGCAGCATGAAGGAGACGACTGTTGAGGTCGGCGGTGCCGCGATGTACCCGTCGAAGACAATCGTCGAGAACGCGGCTACCGCGCCAAACCTTTCGACGCTGGTCGCCGCCGTCACGGCTGCAGGCCTTGTTGAGACGCTCTCGAGCCCCGGCCCGTTCACCGTCTTCGCACCTACCAATGATGCGTTCGCCAAGCTTCCGGCCGGCACGGTCGACACGCTGGTGAAGCCTGAGAACAAGGAAACGCTGACCAAGATCCTGACCTATCACGTGGTGGCGGGCAAGATTGCGGCCGCTGACGTATTGGCCGCGATTGAGGCGGGCGGCGGCAAGGCCACGCTGACGACCGTTGCCGGTGAAGCGCTGACCGCCGAGATTGACGGTGGCAAGGTCGTGCTGACCGACGCCAAGGGTGGCAAGTCGGTCGTCACGCAGACCGACGTGTTTCAGTCGAATGGCGTGGTTCATGTCATTGACACGGTGCTGATGCCGTAACGCGGTTCAGCGGTCCGAGCCTCCCCTCTATTCCAAATCGGATCGCGGGCGACGCCGCGGCTCTTTCCCTCAAGAGCCGCGGCGTTCGCACGTTTGTTTGGCGTTTTGATTCAGCGCATCGCCTTGCCGAAAAACCGGTGGCCACTTTCTCGGGCGATGCGCTAGGCGGAATCGACATTCACGTCATCCAGATCATTGAGGCTGCGATGTGTGTGAAGGCGAGGAAGTGGATCGGCAAGCGGTCGTATCGGGTTGCGAAGCGGCGGAAGTTCTTGAGCTTATTGAAGCAGCGTTCGATGCGGTTTCGCAGCTTATAGAGTGTTGCATCGTGAGGGATTGGCGCCCTTCGCGAGCGGGTTGAGGGGATGACGATTTTGGCTCCCATCCCAGCGATTGTCTGCCGAAAGGCGTTGGAATCATAAGCCCGATCGGCCATGACGGCCTCGGGCCGGAAGCCATCGATCAGGGCGGGTGCAGCCAGAATATCGTGGCTCTGGCCCGCAGCGATCAGGAACCTGATCGGCCGTCCCAGGCTGTCGCATGCCATGTGGATCTTGGTCGTCAGTCCGCCTCGGGAACGCCCCACAGCCGGATCGAGGCCCCCCTTTTTGAGCCGGAGCCCCGGCCGGTCGTCGCCTGTTGGTGCGCCCTGACCAGCGTCGAATCCAGCATCAGATACTGATTGTGCCGGTCCTCGATCAGATCGGCGAAGATACGCTCCCACACCCCCGCCGCCGACCATCGGCTGAAGCGCTTGTGCGCCGTCTTCCATTTGCCGTAGCGCTCAGGCAGGTCATGCCAGTGCGCCCCGGACCTCAGCACCCACAGAACGCCGTTCACAAACAGGCGGTTGTCCGAACCCGTCCGCCCTGGATCGCTCGCCTTCCCCGGCAGCAATGCGGCGATCCGATCCCACTGCGCGTCATTCAGCTCGTACCGCTTCACAGCCATCAAAGACCTCCGCATCAAGCGGAAACCTATGAATCACGCATCGCGGCCACTGTGAATCCCGAATGTCGATTGGCCCTAGCGCTCGATGCTGACAAGGATGGGGACGTGGTCTGACGGCTGCGTCCAGTCGCGGGCGTGGCGCAGGATGGTGTGCGCGCTGATACCGCCTGCGAGGGCGCGGCTGGCCCACACATGATCGAGGCGGCGGCCCCGATCGGCGATCTTCCAGTCGTTATTGCGATAGCTCCACCAGGAATAGACTTTCTCGGTGATGGGCACGAACTGGCGCGTCACGTCGATCCAGTCCCAGCCGGCGAGGATCGACTTGAAGCGATCGGTTTCCACCGGCGTGTGGCTGATGACGTTCAAAAGCTGCTTGTGGCTCCACACATCGCTCTCGTGCGGGGCGACGTTGAGGTCGCCGACCACGACGATGCGCTCCGCCGACTTGCCCCGGCGCTTGGCCCAGTAGGCTTCCTTCTCATCCAGGAATTGCAGCTTGTGGGCGAACTTCTCGTTCACGCTGACGTCGGGAATGTCGCCGCCGGCGGGGATGTAGAAATTGTGGATTTCGAGCCCGTCGGCGAACCGCACCGCCACGTGGCGGCCGTCATCCTTGCCGCACCATTCGATCTTTGAGGTTTTCGCGAAGGGCTCGCGCGAGAGCGTGGCGACGCCGTGATAGCCCTTGCGTCCATTGATGGCGCGATAGGGAAAGCCGAGCGCCGCGATCGCGTCGTGCGGGAAGAGCGGGTCGTCGACCTTGGTCTCCTGCAGGCAGATGACGTCGGCTTCAGTCTCCGCGACGAGGCGGGCGAGCAGCGGCATGCGCAGCCGGACCGAATTGATGTTCCAGGTGACGAGCTTCAGGGGCGGCTTGGCGGGCATGGCCGATTTGTGGGCGGCGGCGCGCGGCGACGCAAGTGCCGCAGGTGACGGCAGAACGGGCGCGGCGTAGCTTCACCAAGGGAACTCACAAGGATGATCGCGATGCGCCGCGCTTTCTTTGCCGTCTTCAGTCTGCTGCTCGTTACGCCGGCGTTCGCCTTCGGGACGATCGAAGGGCTGGGGCAATCCTCCGAGCATGAGAAGATCACGCGGCTTGGTTTGAAGACTGCCGGGATGGACGCGGACACAATGGATTCGCTCGCGGGCAAACGCGGGGCGTTCGGCGCGGTCGGGGCGCCGGACCGACCCGACCGTGGGCTGATGTCGGTGGCCGCCCTACATTGCGATGACGGTGACACGATGGGGGCGTCCGGCTATCCGCAAGGCGCGGCGGCAGCGGAGGTCAAGCTACGGCCTGCCGTGACACGATGTTCGAAGCGCTTGAATCGGCGGTAGTGGCGGCGGGGCGGATCGTGCCGGAGAACACGCTAAGCATCGCGACCGGCGAGATCCCGAAATATGTCTCGTGCGTCTTTGACGACTCGTCGGGCCGCGCAAAATGCGATGTGCTGGAGGCGCTCTGCCTCGCGCTGCATGCGAGCGAGGATTTCTATTCGCACACCAACTGGGTAGATCAGTCGGCGCCCGGCGCGCTGACGGCGGATAATCCGCCGGGGCTGGGGATGAGCGCGCCCGCACCGTTTATCGATCCCGCCGTGAAGGGGCCGTTCCCCAAGGGGCTTATCAGCGGCTGCTATGACGGTTTTCCCGAGAGCCAGTATTGCTTCTATGACGGCGACTGGGCGCGCGTGAAACACGCGGTGCTGAACAAGGATACCGGGCCGATTGATCCGGCCACCGGCGCGACGGGACCGGGCACCACGCCGCGCGGGGCGGTGGGCGGCAATTTCGAACGTGCTGTCGCGGCGGCAGCAGCCGATGCCGGCGCGAAATGGACGTGGTTTGCGGGTGATCTGACCAAGCGCTATGGCGCGGAGCGTGGCGCGCTTATTCTCTGCGCCATCAGACGCGACGATCCGGACGATTGCGAGTAGGCGGCATGTCGTTGCGAGATCTAGGAAAGCTAGACGCGAAACGAAAGCTAGGCTTAGAAAGAACACCACTCGTCGTCGGTGCCTTCTTGGTTCTCTGGCTCCTTCTCTCGGCAATCCTTTTTGCTGGCGAGTGGGTCCGACGGAGCGGCGAAACCAACGATCCCAAATTCGACCCGTTTACGGCCATCCAAGGCACGCAATACGAATCTGAACCAGGCGCTTTCGTCACTGCGTTTAATTTGGCGTAATA
>Ga0209591_10008316_pt1 | contig 11306 bp, 8 predicted proteins | sample MAT01_FD_187207 | JGI IMG/M metagenome (GOLD analysis project Ga0209591, IMG submission 187207) | Freshwater microbial communities from Lake Fryxell liftoff mats and glacier meltwater in Antarctica - MAT-01 (SPAdes) (version 2) | ecosystem: Environmental > Aquatic > Freshwater > Ice > Liftoff...
AATCCAGGAACTGGTGGACAAGGGATTGTGCTTCAAGCTTGGCCATGCAGCAGAAAATGGCGCGGGAGCCGGGCTGGTTGTTTATTCCACGGCCATCCATGAGTCGAACCCGGAACGTTCTGCGGCCCAACATGCCGGTATTCCACAAGTGCGCCGGGCCGAATGTCTGGTGGCATTGGCCGATGCGCGTGATCTTCTGATTGTTGCCGGGACTCACGGCAAGACAACATCGACCGTCATGTTGACATCTGTGCTGAAGGAGGACGGGCGTGATCCTGGGTTTTACATCGGAGCGGATGCCCCTGCCTTTGGCGCAAGTGCCGGAGCGGGCCTGGGCGAAGCATTTGCCGCCGAAGCCGATGAGAGCGATGGCTCGATCCTTTTGTATCACCCTCACGGAACATTGATTCTGAATGTCGAAGAAGATCACCTGGACTATTACCGGGATCTTAACCATATCCTGGAAGTTTTCGGCCAGGTCGTGCAACAAACCAAAGGCCCCGTGGTGGTATGTGCCGACGATAGCAATGCCCTTTCGTTGGCCGCGTTGAAAAACGATGTCGTTACCTATGGATTAAAACAGCCGGCCCGATTTGAAGCTTACGACATCCTGTTAGAGGAACGGGGTTCCATGTTCCGGCTGCGCCGTGATGGAGTGGATCTGGGCGATCTAAGGCTCTCTATTCCTGGCCTGCACAACGTGAGCAATGCCACAGGTGTCATTGCCCTGGCCATGAGTTATGGCGTGGCTTTTGAATCCTGCGTCAAGGCCATGTCCCGGATCAGGGGTGCCAGCCGCCGTTTTGATGTGCGTTACCAAAATGAGGCCTATTTGATCGTGGATGACTACGCCCATCACCCCACAGAAATCCGCGCAACACTGGCAGCGGCCAAAAGAACCGGTCGCAAAAGAGTGGTGGCTGTGTTCCAACCTCACCGCTACTCCCGAACCCTGCATTTGAAAGAGCAGTTCGCCTCGGCTTTTGCTGATGCGGACCGCGTGTATCTCACGGAGATTTATGCGGCAGGAGAAAAAGCCCATCCTGAAATCAGTGGCGAATCGTTTTACCGCTTCGTCAAGGAAGTGGCCGGGGAAAAAATTCATTACTCCCCGAGCAAGGAGCAGTTGGGAATGGATCTGGCGGTTGAGTTGGGTGAAGGCGACTGCATTCTGACAATGGGAGCAGGAGACATACACAAGGTTGCGGAAAAAATGGCAAGTGATCTCAAATTGCTGGAGGAGTTACGTCATTACGTCGGACGTGAAAGTGTGCTCAGGCCCTATGAATCCATGCGTAAACACACCTCACTGAGGGTGGGAGGGCCTGCCCAATTCTGGTTTGAGCCCGCCACTGAAAAAGCGCTTTCCCGAATGTTCGAGGCCTGCAATGCCCGCGGATTGCCTGTCACCCTGATTGGGCGGGGAACCAACCTGCTGGTCAGGGATCAGGGTATTGAAGGAGTTTGTATTTACATGGGACAAGCCGCCTTTACGGAAATTTCCATCCAGGGCGACCGTATCCGTGCGGGGGCGGGGGCAAGGCTCAAGGATATTGTCTATCAGGCCAAAAAAGCGGGGTTGGGCGGGTTCGAGTTCATGGAAGGAATCCCCGGAAATCTGGGTGGTGCCATGAGAATGAATGCCGGGGCCATGCAGGCCTGGATCATGGAAGTCGTTGATTCAGTACGACATATGAGCAGACAGGGTGTTGTCACTGAAACGCCTGCGTCCGGAATCGCCGTCCACTACCGCAACGTACCACTGTTGGAAAAAGAGGTGGCACTGGGCGCCGTCCTTCGTGGAATTCCCAGAGGGGAAGCCGAAATTTCGGACATTTTGAAATCCTACAGCAAAAAAAGATGGTCTTCGCAGCCTGCGGCCCCAAGTGCGGGCTGTACATTTAAAAATTCCGAGCATATACCTACAGGTAAGTTGATTGAGGAACTCGGACTGAAAGACACGATCATGGGTGGAGCAAGGATATCTCCGGTGCATGGTAATTTCATTGTGAATGATGGAGGAGCAACGGCGGAGGATATCCTGGGTCTGGTGGAAATGATCAGGGAGAAGGCAAGGGTTGAACGCGGGATCGAACTTGAGTTGGAAGTAAAGGTGCTTGGTGGATAACATGATGATGAAGAAAATAACCGTGTTGAAAGGGGGGATCTCGTCCGAGAGAGAGGTATCCCTGCGCACCGGTGCGGCTGTTGAGGCGGCACTGAAAGCCATGGGATTCGGGGTTGAATCCGTGGATGTGAAAAGTACAGACCTGTTATTACCTGAAACGACGGAGGTTGTGTTTATCTGCCTGCACGGAACTTTCGGAGAAGACGGTGAATTGCAGGCGCAACTGGAATCACGAGAGATTCCTTTCACGGGTTCATCTTCCACGGCCTGCCGTTTGGCATTCAACAAATTGCGGGCCAAAGAAAAATTTGCCGAGGCGGGAGTTCCCAGCCCGCGGGGTGGCGTCTGGCTACAGGACACCCTATGGCCTTTCCCCTGTGTGATCAAGCCTGTGGCGGAAGGATCCAGTATCGGAGTACACATTGTGCGCTCGAATGAGGATCTGCTTCGGGCCAGGCTGGATTCTTTGGCGGCAGGCAAGCCGATGATGGTGGAGGAACTGATAGGTGGCCGGGAGGTTACGGTTGGAATTCTGGCGGATACTGCACTTCCCGTGGTGGAGGTCAGAACCAAGGATGGATTTTTTGATTATACGAACAAGTACACCGCAGGATGCAGCGAGCATCTGTGCCCCGCGGATTTTCCGGCTGAAAAAACACGTGAAATCCAGTCGGCGGCACTTGCGGCATACAGGGCTTTGGGTTGTCAGGTTTATTCCCGCGTCGATGTGATGGTTCCCGAAACAGGATCTGTACAAGTTTTGGAAGTCAACACGATCCCCGGTATGACCGAACTCAGCCTTTTGCCGGATGCGGCCCGGGCCGCCGGAATCAGCTTCAACGACCTTTGCCGCCGGATCCTGGAACTTTCTTTGGAGCTCCGTTCATGATACGCCGGGCTCAAAAACGCAACAAACGCATGCAACGGACGGTGTTGCATGTGGCGGTGAACCAAAAGGTGCAGAATAAAAAGCTCTACAACCGGGTACTCTGGCTGGGTGTGGGGCTGATACTGATGACCGTAATCGGGATCGGAGTCCATGTGGCATCCAACACCATCATCCGTAAGGCACTTTACAGTAATGATGATTTCACCCTCAAAACCATCGACGTGGAAATCCAGGGTAGTGTGACCAAGGCAGAAATTGTGGATTGGTCCGGAGTGCGCACGGGACAGAATCTGATGACCTTGAACCTGGCGGAGATTCGCCGGCGCCTGGGAAATATGCCCTACATTGCCTCGGTCCGGGTGGAACGTGACCTGCCTGACACTCTGCGCCTGGTCGTGGTCGAGCGTCAGCCTGTCGCCCGGATCAAACCTGACAGCCCCTCCGGAAGCCGGTTGGCCCAGCCGGTCTACTACATTGATGCTCAGGGCTATATCATGAAACCTAAAGCCGGTGAACGTCTGAAGCCCTTGCCCGACATCACTGGGATATCTTATGAGTATGTCCAGGAAGGCGTCCGCACGGAACGTTTTGAAATGATCAGTGCCCTTTCACTTCTGCGGCTGGCAGATTATTCAGCCCTAAAAGGAGAACTGGATCTCAGCAGGATACAGGTTGAAAGCAAAGGGTATCTGTTGCTCCGGACCCGAAGCGGCGGTTTCATCCGTTTCCGGACCAATATGCTGGATCAACAAATGCAGCGATTACAGGTCATTTTTGATGATGCCAGGCCCAAAGGACTTTTTATCCGCAGTGTCGATCTGACGCCGGAACGGAATGTTCCCGTGACTTATTTCTAAATAACTAATAAATAAAAAGAAAAAATTATGTTCTCGATCTTCAATAAAAACGACTCCGAAATCATTGTGGCCATGGAGGCAGGAACCAGCAAAGTGACTGTTGCCGTTGCCGAATTAAAATCGGACGGAACCCTTTTTCTGATCGATGTCGGTGAATCTGAATCCGCCGGCATCCGTAAAGGGGAGATAGTCGATTACTACCAGGCCCAGAAATCCATTACTGCGGCGATTGCTGAAGCCGAGAAAAAAACGGACAGTGAGATCGGTGAGGTTTTCATATCCCTGAGCGGTTCCCACATTGATTCGCGCACGGTGCGGGTCAAGACAACGATCGAGAACGAGGACCACCTAGTCTCCAGCCAGCAATTGGATGATTTGAACGAGATGGCGCAGACGACGGTGCTGCCTGCCGGTCAGATGGTGATCCATGAATTGTTGCAGCATTACTATCTGGATAACGGCCAGGCGACAACAGAGCCCCAGGGATTAAGTTCCCAGAGCCTGGAAGCCAGCTATCATATCATTCACGGCATGCAGACACGTCTTGAGACCAGTGCACGTTGTGTAGCGGATCTGGGCGTGGCGGTTCAGGGATGCGCCCTGGCTTCCTTTGCTGCGGCCCAGGCAGTCCTGACGGCAGAGCAAAAAGAATTGGGTGCTGTCGCCATCGATATGGGGGCCGGGGTGACGGACTATATCGTGTATCATAACGGGGCCGTCGTGCACACCGGCGTCATCGCCGTCGGGGGAGACCACATGACCCAGGATATTTCCCTTGGTCTGAAACTTTCCTTTCCTCGTGCCGAACAGCTTAAAAAACTGCATGGGCTGCTATTTTATACACCTTCGAGCGGTCCTGAAACAGTCACACTGGACCGGCAGATGAATGAAGATGAACGCGTCATTTACCTCCAATCCCTGGCCCAGATCATGGCAGCGCGGCAGCGGGAGACCCTTGAACTGGTGAAGTCGGACCTGGAGAAGAATGATCTCTGGCCTCTGATCTCCGGCAAAGTATTCCTGACAGGCGGAGCTTCCCGGGTTCGTGGGTTACAACGGATGGCCGCCCAGGTCTTTCCGGTGCCTGTGCAAACGGCCCATGAGCTTACGTTTGAAGGCGACCAGACGTACAGCAAACGACCGGATCTTTCCACGGTCCTTGGTCTGCTTCGTTACGCCCAACGTATCCGTATGTCGGCACCACGCCCCAAGGGCTGGAGAAAAGTGCAGGAATCCTTCAAGGATATGCTCGGGGCCGTACGCTTATTTTAATCAGGAACCGTAATCAACAATCACCAAGACGAGGAGTTTCTTATGATCGAATTCAAGCACGACAGTATGTTTCGCGTCCCTGAAGCCGGCGATTCCGGGGGGCAATGGATTATTGGGCTGGGTTCCTCCGGCGTGAATGTCCTTGATCAAATGGTCCTGGAAAACGAAGGTGTGCGGGGGCTGATGATTTTCGACACGGATGAAACCTCGGTCAGGGGCAGCGTTGTCCTGGAAAAAATGTTGATCGGAAAAAAAATGATCCGGGGCATGGGAACAGGTGGAGACCCGGAACTCGCCCGCCAATTGTTCCGGGCGGAAAAAGATGAAATCAGGGAATCGCTCAAAGGAACCCGACTTGCTGTTATCGTGGCCGGGCTTGGCGGTGGAACAGCCTCGGGGATGTTGCCGGAGCTGGTTGAACTTCTCAAGGAACTGGGAGCGGCCACTATCGTGGTGACAGCAACTCCTTTTGTCTTTGAAGGAGGACGTCGTCGTTCCCAGGCCAGCCAGGCGCTGACAACATTGCGGGCATCTGCGGATGCAGTACTTTGTTTCTCCAACCAGAGCCTCATGCAACTCACGGATGACAGCTCGGATCTGCGCACGGGGTTTTCCAAAATGAATTCATTGTTGGCCAAAGTTGCCATGACCCTGCGCCGTTCGGTGACCCAGCGTGGCCTCATGCAGGCCAGCCTGGCCGATATCCGGCAGATGGCGCATGATTCCGCCGTTGGTTCGGAAGATCATCTGCTCTGCCGTGCCGGCTTTGCCGCTGCGGGTGGAGATAATCGAGTCGAGGATGTGGTTGAGCATGTGCTGGCCAGTCCGCTGCTTCAGGATGAGCGTCTCTGGGTGCGTGGCCACTCCATGTTGGCCAGCCTCACCGGAGGCTCTGACATGTCCATGAGCGAGTTTCAATCTGTCATGCAATACCTGCGCAAACAGCTGCCGGTGGAGATACCGATGATCACAGCCGCCAATGTTGATAGCAACAAGCGTCAGCACCTGGAATTGACCCTGTTGATGACAGGCAATTGGGAAGAGATGGAAGAAAACGCGCCGCTTCTGAAAAAAGAAAAGCAGCAGGAACCTCTCGTCGTAGCCCAAAAGAAAAAAAAGGCCGTGGTGGAAAGGGCTCCTGTGGAAGCCGTCATCAAGGCAGAAGAGCTGCAGAAGGAAGAAATTTGGGAAGCGGAAGAAACAGTGGAAGAGCCACAGCCAATCATGGCTGGGCACCATGAGGACGAAGTGGAGAACTGCGAGCCGGAGTTTGATGGCTTTGCCTCCATCCGCTCAAGTTCCAAGGAGGAAACTCCCGAGCGCTATTTCAACCGTCAGGAAGAGCTGCCTCTGGACAAAAAAATTCCCCGGGGCCGTTTTGAAAAATCAGCACCCACCATGTGGGATGGCCAGGATCTTGATCAGCCGACCTTCATGCGGATGGGAATCAAAGTTAAAATTTAAACAGATCAATTTTTACCTTGGCGCGGGAACCGCGCCTGGAGAAATCTATGCGCTTCCCTCACCTGGCCGCACCTCATTCCAAACTTTTTTTCCTCCTGGTTGCGGCAGTCTTTGGAATAAGCTGCGACGCCTATTCCTCGGTCAAGTTGGGCTCGGATACGATGGTGGCTTTGGGTTATCCAGGACTTAAAGGTAAAAGGGTGGGGTTGGTGACCAATCCCTCCGGCGTCAATGCCCAGGGAGTTACAACGATCGATCTTCTGCGCAGGGCCCCTGGAGTCCGACTGGTGTCCATGTTCGGGCCTGAACACGGTGTCTATGGTGACATCAAGGCGGGAGACTATGTTCCCACCCGCAAGGATTTTCGCACCGGCCTGATGGTGCATTCCCTGTATGGAACAACCCGCAAGCCGACACCGGGCATGTTGAAGGATCTCGATGTCATCGTTTACGATCTTCAGGATGTAGGAGCCCGTAGTTATACCTTCATCAGCACCCTGGGACTTCTCATGCAGGCGGCGGAAGAAAACGGGAAGGAAGTGGTCATCCTTGACCGTCCCAATCCGCTGGGAGGAAATCGTATCGAGGGCGGAGGCGTCGATCCTGCCCTTCGTTCTTTTGTTGGGCAGTATGATATTCCTTATGTTTACGGGCTGACGGTTGGAGAGATGGCCTATTGGATCAATGATAACTATCTTGAACGACCCTGCCGTCTGACGGTTTTCCGCCTGGGTGACTGGAACAGGAACATGTCCTGGGGCGACACCGGTTTGCGTTGGGTGCCAACGTCGCCCAACATCCCCGCGTGGGAATCAGCCGCCGGTTATGTAGCTACTGGTTTGTTGGGTGATATCGGGATCACCAACGGGGCCAACGTTCATCCCAAACCGTTTCTGGTGGTGGCAGGGGAAAGAATCAACGAGCAGGCACTCGCTGCGTCCTTGAATCAACTCGGGCTGAGAGGTATCGGAATCCGTCCCACGGTGTTTTATCCCAGTTCAGGGAAGTTCACGAAGGTGGCCTTTCGTGGTGTCGAACTGACGCTGGATCCGCGTAGTCCGGAGAGTTTTTTGAAATTAAACTTTCAGGTCTTGGACGCACTGCGCGCAATTCAGCCGCAGAAGAATTACTTTGTCTCGGCGCCAAAGAATTCACTTTTGATGTTCGATAAGATCAACGGTGGTCCGCGTAACCGCAATGCTTGGTTGTCCGGTAAAAATGCCGATGCCATTGCCCGGACATGGAAAGCCAAAGAAGACTCCTGGAGACAGGAACGTCAAAAATATCTTTTATATCCTTAGATCACGGACGTTTCGGCCTGCCACGGCCCCTGTCGTGCTAAAACGCCTGTCTTGAAGCCGGTTCATCGAGCCGGCCTACAACTTTCCACCGAAAGTCATTGTTTTTTGCATGGCCTTCTATAGACGATTGGGCAGCTACCATGGAACTTGCCCTCATTGATGCCATCGGTCCTTTTTTTCGGAATCACCCGAAACGCCGTATCAATTGGTCAAAAATACCTTTTACCCTTCTTCCTTTCGATGGGCCGGATTACACTCTCTACTGGGAGAATGTGCGGAACGAACTCGGCGACTTTGCCGCCAAGGTTTCCGCTTTGGGTTACAACGCCGTCACCCTGGATGATGTCATCCATCTTTCCGATCACCCCTGGCTGGAACCGGAGATCCTTCAGCGCAATGCCGTTTTCCGTCAGGAATACCGTCACTTGTTTGCTTTACTGCGTTCCCACGGTTTGAAGATTTATTTGACCTCCGATTTCCTCAGCGTTTCCATGGCAGTGGAACAACGGCTGAAAGGACGCGTCGATGCCGCTGTTGATTGGTATGCAGAGGTGGTCGATGCCTGCATGGCCGATTTTCCGGAAGTGGAGGGGATTGTCCTGCGCATCGGGGAAAGCGATGGGGTGGATGTCACCGATCCCCTGCGCAGCCGTCTTTATCTCCGCAACGAGCAGGAGGTCAACCGCATGTTGCAGCGTCTGCTTCCGGTTTTCGAACGGAGACAACGCCGTCTGATCTTCCGCACCTGGACGGTGGGGGCTCATCTGATTGGCGACCTCATCTGGCATCGCGGCAGGTTGGCCTCGACTCTGCGGGGGATTGAATCACCGGCCTTTGTTCTTTCCATGAAATACGGCGAGAGTGATTTCTTTCGCTATCTTCCGATTAACCGCCATTTTTTCCGGATTGATATTCCCAAGATCATCGAACTCCAGGCCCGCCGCGAATACGAGGGGGCGGGGGAATATCCTTCCTTCATTGGCTGGGATTGCGAGCATTACGCACGGGAACTGGCCGGTGCCCGCAACATGCTGGGTTTTTCCGTCTGGTGTCAGACCGGGGGCTGGCATTCCTTTCGCCGTCGCGCATTCCTGGAACCGTCGGCTGTCTGGATCGACCTGAATGCCGCAGCCGCCATCCACATTTTCAAGAACGGAGCCACGGTGGAAGACACGGTTACTTCCTTCTTTGGATCGGATCGTGCTGCCGGGGCTTTGGAATTATTGCGACTCTCCGATGTCGTGATTAAAGAACTTCTCTATGTGGAAGAGTTTGCCCGTAAGAAGCTCTTCTTCCGTCGCGTCCGTATTCCACCTTTGCTGCACGTTTACTGGGATTCCCTTTTCATCAACGAGGCTGTCCGCACCATGCTTTCGCATTGGGTGTTGGATCCGGAAGCAGCTGTACGGGCAGGAGAAGCCGCTTTCACGCAGTTTGACCGCATGCAGGAACTGGCCCGTGAATTGAAACTGCCGGAGGATGACATTCTTTTCATGCGCGATACTTTTGCGTTGGTTCTATTGGCGCGGCGATATTATCTGTTGCCGCCCGACCCGGACTTTCCGGCCCGGATCAAGGCCGCCAAGAAAGCCTACAAAGCCCGCTGGCCCAGATCGTTACGGAATCGCTATCGTATCCGCACCGGGCTCAGGCCCTTCTTCCTGACAAAGCGCACCGCAACCTGGGTCATGCACCTGCTGGTGCGTGGGCAGCGGGGTTACCGTCCCGTGCTGGACCGGCTCTTCACCCTCCGGGCTTTATCCTGGATCTACCGCCTCTTCCGCGCCCGGCATGAAGAAGCGTTGCCGAAATTCGTCCGGAAAACCGCCATGGGAATTGACAGTTTGTTCAGGTAAAGACTTCGTTTGGTTGGTATCCGGAGTCTCCTGTCCGTCATAGCCTCGTCGATGTCGTAAGCAATGACCCCCCTATTCCCATCTTCCAGCCTGTCTCTGTTTTCCGTTTTAGCCGCAGTTTCCAAATCTCGGTTTTCTTCGCCTTTTCCGCATTGCAGGTCGGGGCGTTGACCCGACATTCTGTTTTACCTTTTTATCGGAGGGACGATCTCCGTGTCGTCCTCTTCTCTGTAAGGTTCCCCATCAACAAAGAAAAGCGTTCATCGGTTATAGAAACCACAAACGCCAGGAGAATCCTGCGGTTCGCTACCACGATTTGAACCTGAAAACAGCTCAGCTTTCCGGGTCGATTATACATTCTTGAAGGTAACGTTTCACATCGAACAGTTACTTTTTAGCTAATAACAGGGCCATTCAAGAACGTTGCTGTTCCCGCTGTTGCCTATTATTTTTTTAACGACTGAACTCCAATGCGCGCACGCACTGACCCCCCAACGCACGTAGTGGATTTAGCCTCACTGCCCCGAGACGACCCGGTGTGTCTGGTCGGAACCGCCGGATGCGGACCCGCATGTCCGGTGGTGTGGGGGCCTTGGCCAGCCTATCGGTCAGTCAGGGCGATCCGATCAGACCACTTCCTTATTTTCTTTAGAGGTTCCCGCCACTCCGACTGGTCTTCCAAAAATCAGGTAAATAATTCCGCCAATCACTGGAATAACAGTGATGCACAATATCCACAAATCTTTCTTGGGTGTCTTTGGATGATGCACGGCGCATTCGATTATGGGGTAAAGCCACAAGGCTCCAATCAACACGCTCTGAATTGATAGAAAAAGGATGACAAAAGGGATCCCATCTCCCTCTGGTAATATAGCAGTATAAATCATAAATATTATTCTCTAACGTCCGTTGAGAGACATCCCGCGTAGCGGGCTTGCGTGATCCACATGGTTTAGAATTATTCTGGTATCTTACTTAGATCCGGACCCATAAGTCCAACTGGTATTCCGCGCTCTTTAAAAATTTATTAACACGAGTTACCAGAATAGCGATAGATATTAGACCGATTAAAGGTAACAAGGCCAGGACCATTAAAATCCATTTTACCCATCCAAGTTGCACGGCAAAAGCAAACCGATAAAGGCAATAGATTTGAAAGATCACAACAGGTAGAACAACCAAGTCAAATATAGGATCCGCCATCCTTACTATCAGATTACCTATTATCATAGCCACTCATGACCACATCAGTTTTCTTTCCCATTGGCCAATAAGTTTGAGTTCCTGGGTTGTGGGCGTCGTTATCATATTTGTTCCGAACGTCCACCACCACCAAGGCGCGTAAGCGCCTTGAGTGGATGGTGTGGTTCTTCTATTTTAATGTGTTTTTTCATGTTTGCGGTCATTCAACGGGGTCATTCATTCAACGGGGTCAGTCGTTAACAATTAACAGGTTTCCAGCATCAAAAGAGCTCTCCGGACACCCTTCGGGGCCGGGACGTTCCACCTGCGCGGCTCTCGCCAAGTTCGTTTGTCTGC
>Ga0209591_10008320_pt1 | contig 11304 bp, 5 predicted proteins | sample MAT01_FD_187207 | JGI IMG/M metagenome (GOLD analysis project Ga0209591, IMG submission 187207) | Freshwater microbial communities from Lake Fryxell liftoff mats and glacier meltwater in Antarctica - MAT-01 (SPAdes) (version 2) | ecosystem: Environmental > Aquatic > Freshwater > Ice > Liftoff...
TACTCCCGGCTTAAACCAATCCCGATTTATCGGGACTAAACCGTCGTTAGGGTTAAACTGTACTTATTTTTTAATTTGAGTTCGAATCTCTCCCTGTTTTATTTTCTTCCGCAGATTTCCTGAAATTTTAAAAGTCTCAAAGTTTGTTCTTTGAGACTTTTTTTTATGAATACTCCCGGCTTAAACCAATCCCGATTTATCGGGACTAAACCGTTGTATTCGTTAAACTGAACTTTTTTTTAAAATTTGAGTTCGAATCTCTCCCCTGTTTTATTTTCTTCCGCGGATTTCCGAAAAATTTAAAAGTCTCAGAGTTTTTTCTTTGAGACTTTTTTTTATAAATATTTCCGGCTTAAACCAATCCCGATTTATCGGGACTAAACCGTCGTACGGGTTAAACTGTACCGAGAGTTCGAATCTCTCCTCTTCCGCGGATTTCCGAAAAATTTAAAAGTCTCAGAGTTTTTTCTTTGAGACTTTTTTTTATAAATATTTCCGGCTTAAACCAATCCCGATTTATCGGGACTAAACCGATATTTGTGAATATCCATAATATTAATTGAAAAGAAATATACTTCTATTGTAATAACCAAAGTTAAATGCTTAAGATTAAAAATAAACTTTAAGTTACATAAGATTATTGTTATTCAACAGTGCAGGCAGAAAAGATTTTATTAAATTAATTTTTATATTATGGATTAAAAAAAGCAATTTATTAAACGAAAAAAGCCGCTCTATAAATTACTGAGCGGCTTTTTAAAATTAAATTATTTGTGTGAAATTTTATTTCAGTAAAATCAGCTTCTTTGTATCAGTATAAGAAATTCCGTTTTTACCACTGAAAGTTAATTTATAGAAATATACTCCGGAAGTAAGATTTGAACCGTTAAAATCGGCAGAATATGTTCCTGAATTAACATTTTCATTTACTAAATTTGCAACTTCCCTTCCGATAGAATTATAAACTGTCAGATTTACAAATCCATTTTCAGGTAAACTGAATTTTATTGTAGTATTTGGATTGAAAGGATTTGGATAATTCTGATTCAGTGAAAAATCTTCAGTAACTATATTTGATATATTTTTAACACCTGTCAATCCTGTCCATAATTTATTTACACTGAAACCATCAACATTTGCAACAGGCATAGCTCCCGTTGTTCCCTGTCTTAATGCAATTCTTCCTAATGCATTGTCGTTTGCAGTTCCGGTAATTGGTCCAAGTGTTGATGTACCAGGCTCTGTAGCAGGAACGCCTGTGTTAAAGATATAGGCGTTTAAAACATCGTCAGTTGTTGTTCCTGTATTAAAAGTATATTTAAGAACTATCAGATAAGTTGTTCCATAAGAATAATTTCCTCCTGTGTAAAAGATTCCTCCGGCAGCTGCAGTAGATTTACTTAATCCAAATGCCAGATTTCCCAAACTATCTTTTGCCCAAAATCTACTTGTATATAAAGTTGTACTTGTAGCAGGCAATAATGCAAAGAAGTAGTCACCAGCCTGTGCAGATGCTACACTTATCATAAATGAAACATATAAATTTCCAACACTGTCAGGACTTGAAAAATTCTTGTAAGCATCCTGCCCTGTTAAATTTATCTTGGTTGCATTTCCTATATTTGATAATGCATAACCTGAATATACTAAACCGGGTGCAACTACTGATAAAACATTTGTACTACCTCCGCTAAATGAAACCCAGCCGTGAGCACCTAATGAATCACCTGCAGGATATTCAAAGTTTTCTGTTAGTAGCGATGTTCCGGAAGATGGTGATGCAGTAATTAATCCGTTCATTCCCGGATGAAAAGTACATGTGTAATTATAATTTCCTGCAACGGTAACTTTATAAATAAATGTTGTTGATCCGCTGTTCATCGGTGCAGCCCATGGAGCTGCTCCACCTGGAATAGTTGATGAAGTTGTATTATGATTACCACCAATCCATTGCCATTTTACAGTATCCCCGACATTCACAGATGCATTAGCCGGAGTAAAGAAATTACTGTTCACAGTAATTGTGGTAGTTGTACTCATTAATTTTGAATTACTGCAAATAATTATTATTAACAGTAAACTCAAATTTAAAAATAATTTGTAAAAATTTGAATTTTGTCTTTTTGATTTCATGATTTCTTGGGTTTATGATTTTTAAAAAAATACTGTGGTTATATTAGGGAAAATAAAACAAATTACCAATTCAATATTTTATTACTTAAATACAAAAAATTTAATAATTCTTAACATTCACCTTAAACATTTCCTAATAATTTTATACAGGTTTCCGATATTAATTTTTATTTTATGTGTTTTCCAGTTTTTTTGATAGAAAGATCTCTGCTACGATAAAAACCAAAGCTGCTGCAAGAAGATACTTCCACAATCCAAATCCGGATTTTTGCTCATCTATAATCTTTGATATACTTTCATTGCTCTTTATATATGTCGTATTTTCTAATCCGTTATTTTTATAATAGCTCATTAGCTCTTCTTTATTCATTTTTGCAGTTTCACTTTCAAGCGGATTACAATTCAGTGAAAATTGAAATATCTTCCCTGATGAATCTTCTATTACATATTGTCCGCTGTTTTTTGTGTAATCAGAATATTGAAAAAACAGATATTCATTTTCTTTTTTAAATAATTTATTAATGGATTCAGCAGATAATTTTTCCTTATCAGGTAAAGTGAACGCCGAAATGTTTTCAAGTTTTTTTAATTCAATCAGATTATTATTCCCTACAATATTTTCTCTTTTATACTCATAATTATTACTTAAATAAAATATACTTCTGATTATCAAAGGCAGAAAAATATTGTTAAGAGGAAAATCAGACATTTCATCACTTGCAGACAAAGATGCAATCATTAATTTACCTTCATTGTATTTTGATTCTGCCAGAAATGTTTTGTTATTATTGAATGTAATTACAGGATTTACGTTTGCTCCGGATAATAATTCGAAATAATTTATAATTACAGGTGATTCTATATTTACATTTTTGTCAGTAAAATTAAGGTTTTGATTTTTAAATACTTCAGATAATACAGGATGTTCAAAATCAATTTTCTCAAATTTAAGATTTGAATTTAACTGAATTGCATCGTTAAATTTATCTATACGGATAGATGTCAGATTATTCAGAAAAACACTGTTGTAATTTTTAATATCAATGTCTTTTCCTAAAAATAAAAAAACACCTCCACCGCCGGATATGTAATCTTTAATAATTACTGATTCATTTTCTGTAAATGATTTTTTACCGGAAATAAATACGACGTCAGAGTTTTTAATACTCTCATCAATTATCTGCATTTTATCAATTTTAAAAAAATTTTTTTTTTGTCCGGAGGAATCAGATAACAATTTACCTGAAGATTGTAAAGCAGTTTCAATAAACTTAAAATTAATATTCGAAAAATTATCATCGACAAAAAGGATTTTAAATTCTTCAGGAATATTAATATTGAAATAATATTTATTATCCTGAATAAGTTCGTCTTCTGCAAAATCGCTCTGAATAAGCTCCAGATAACCGCTTATGTAACCTGTTTTCTGAGGTTTGAAATTAAACACAACTTCCTTTTTTCCATAAGAATCAACATCAACTGATTTTTCACCTTTAAGCTCGTTGTTTATTACAAGGTTTATTGTTTTATTTTTTACATTGTAAGGCGAATAATTATTCAGATATATTTTTAATTTTATATCTTTATCCTTTTCAGGAATCTTTGTTGCAACAGAAAAACTATCCATCGAAAGATTCATTACTTCCCTTTGGCCGATATCTATTAAAAATAATTTTGCAGATTGAAATAGAGTATTTTTATTCTTTTGATCAAATGCTGATTGATCAAATGCTGATTGATCAAATGCTGATTGATTAATAAAGTTACTTTTCTGAAAATCAGAGATTATATATATTTCTTTCCCGGCAGTTTTAGAACCGGAAATTATATTTTCGGCATAATTCAATATTGAATTAGCAGATGTATACTTATCTGATGACTTTTTGTCTTTAACTGAATCAATTATTTCAGATTTATTGCTGTATAATATTTTTTGGTTTTTTAATCCAATGCAGGAAAAAGGAATAAAATAAAAATCATCTGATTCCTTATGAACATCAAGTATTTTTTTAACTGATTCTTTTGCCTGATTTAAATATAATCCGCTATTGTCTCTGGCATTCATGCTGAATGAATCATCAAAGAAAATCAGAATTTCGGATTTACTGTTCATATCAGAATTACCGGCAAAACCTTCATAGACAGGCCTTGAGAAGCTTAATACAAGAAATGCAATCACCAATATTCTGAAAAGAAGAAGTAATAACTGCTTAAGTTTAATTCTTCTCATTTTAGATTTTTGAATTTCTTTTATAAACATCAGGGTACTGAATTCAACTTTCTTTATTTTTTTGAGATTCAGTAAATGAATTATAATCGGAATTGAAATTGCAGATAATGCAATAAGAACGGATGGATTCAGAAAACTCATGAAAATTTAATTAAATTCTTGAAGTGTCTGAATAATTAAATTCAGACAGTTTGTATAAAATATTTTCTCATTAAAATAAATTTAATAAGTCATTTTGAAAATGCATAATTATTTAAATATTTACATATTTTAAATATAAATTAAACAAAATTTTATATATAATTTTACGATAATTATTCCAATATTGCAATTAAAAGAATAATGCTGACAATTATTTTTCTGAACGGAGAATTACCCGGCAAAAATATAATCGGCTGGTTTATTAAGGATTCGGATTTAATTATAGCAGCAGACGGAGTCAGTAATTATCTCAAAAAAATAAAAATTGTTCCTGATATAATATTAGGTGATTTCGATTCTGTAAAACCTGAAACATTAAATTTTTTCAAAAAGAAAAATGTCGAAATTATTAAATTAAAAGATCAAAGTACAACTGATTTTGAAAAATGCCTTTTGTATTGTCTGAAAACCGGAATAAATAACGTTATAGTATTCGGAGCAACAGGATTGAGAGCGGATCACAATATGAATAACTTCAGTATATTAAAAAGATATTATAAAAAAATTCAGATAAAATTTATAACAGAGGATTTTGAAATTTTCTTTGTAAGTAAATTATACAAATTTAAATATAAGGTAAACGAAATTGTTTCTTTGATAGGGATTCCTTTTGCAAATGGCATTAAAACAAAGGGATTAGAATTCAGGCTTAATAATGAAAACCTGAAATTTGGTGTCAGAGAAGGCTCACTTAATAAATCAACTTCAGAAAATATTACAATTGATTTCAAATCAGGAAATTTATTGTTATTTATAAAACATTTCATAAAATAAATTAATTCATTGAGAGTATTTTTTACAACAAATGATTATCTGATTATACTTGCATACTTTTTTGGTATGTTGCTTATAGGGATGAGAACAAAATCTTCGGAAGACTCTGTTAAAGATTACCTTGTAGCAGGCAGGACACTTACACTGCCGGCATTTGTTGCTACACTGGTTTCTACATTCTATGGTGGGATTCTCGGAGTTGGCGAGTTTACATTTAATTACGGCATATCGGGATGGTTCATGTATGCATTTCCTTATTATTTTTTCATATTAATATTTGCATTTTTTCTTGCAGGCAGAATAAGAAAAACTCACTTATATACAATTCCTGATAAATTATATAAAGTTTACGGAAAAAAAGTAAGTATTTTAGGAGGAATATTAATTTTCTTTCTTGCAACACCGGCACCATTTCTGTTTATGATGGGAATACTGATAAATATGATTTTCGGAATAGGAATTTCATTATCAATGCTTATTGTATTAGTATTTTCAACTATATTTTTATTCAAAGGCGGATTCAGAGCTGATGTTAGAGTAAATATATTAGAATTTTTTCTGATGTTTATAGGATTCGGAGTAATACTTCCTTTTTGCTTTAATATACTGGGAGGATTTGAATATTTAGAATCAAGATTGCCGCAACAATTTTTAACTGTTTCCGGCGGTAGTTCTTTTCAGTATTTATTTGTATGGTTTTTTCTTGGTTCATGGGTTTTAATAGATCCTGCTTTTCATCAGAGATGCTATGCTGCAAAAAATAAAAAAACACCTAGAAGAGGAATTATCATTTCTTTAATATTCTGGATTATTTTTGATTTCATGACTACTATGGCAGGTCTTTACTCAAAAGCATATTTTTCAAAAGAAAATTTACTTGAGCCTTTATATGCATTCCCGGCTTTAGGGGATAAATTACTTCCTCCATTGGTAAAGGGAATTTTCTTCCTTGGTATGATAGCCACTATAATGTCATCACTTCATTCATATATTTTTATCTCTTCCAATACTTTCGGAAGAGACATTTTTGCCAGATTCAAAAATGAATCCGGAGAAAATGTATTGTATAACAGAACAGGATTAGTAATAAGTGCATTATTTTCCTTTGCAATAGCTTATCTGATTCCGTCTGTAATTACTATCTGGTACACTATCGGCACGTTAATTATTCCTGCATTACTTATTGCAGTTGTTTCATCTTACTTTGAAAAATTACAGATTCATTCAAAATATATTTTTCTAGCAATGCTTTTATCCTTTTCAACATCGTTTGTATTATTTTTATTTGGTCTCTATTACAAAACAGGTAGCCAGCCTGCTCTTTTTTTAGGACTTGAACCGATTTATCCGGGATTAGTTATCGGGCTGTTAATTTATTTATTCGGATACAGCAGAAGAAAATTTCTTAAAGTAGAATCAGAATTTTAAACAGGTAAATAATTTTATAATTGTATATTAATGCAAATATTAAGAAATCTATTTTTAATTTTTTTAGTTTTTATTATAAAATTAAATTTTTCATATTGCCAGAATTCCACTTCAAAAAATGATATTAATAATGATTCTACCTCCGATTCAGTGTCTTTAAATCTTTTTGCAAAAGAAAATATTGATACAAATTTATTTAATGCATTCCCAAAAAAATATTCCCGGAAAAAGATAGCACTGGTATTGAGCGGCGGTGGAGCCCGCGGACTTACACAAATTGGTGTCATTTCTGAATTAATTAAAAATGATATCAGAATTGATATGATTGTCGGTACAAGTATGGGAAGCATTACAGGCGGATTTTATGCCTCAGGTTATAAACCGGATGAAATTGAAATTCTGTTAAATACTCTTAACTGGGATAGAGCTTTAAGTCTGACAAATAAGTATCAAAGAAATTCCCTTTTTCTTGAACAGAAAAAAATACAAGACAGAAGTCTGCTCACTATTCCGCTTGACGGAGTAAAGCCTGTATTACTTCCCTCTTCATTTTCAAACGGACAATATCTAAGTGAAAAAATTAATTCTTATGTATTAAATTCACGTTATCATTCAAAAGGAAATTTCAATAATCTGAAAATTCCTTTTACAGCAGTTGCAACAGATCTTGATAATGGAAAAAGGGTTATATTGTCAGAAGGAAATTTGAGTGAATGTATAAAAGCTTCATTTACATTTCCCTTACTTTATTCACCTGTAATAATTAAAAATAAAAACCTTGTTGACGGAGGTCTCACCGAAAATATACCGACTAATACTGCAAAAAAACTTGGCGCTGATTATATTATCGCTGTAAATTCTACCAGTCCCCTGAGAAAAAATGAAGAACTTCAGGATCCACTTAATATTGCCGATCAGATATTATCAATAACAATGACTCAGTTAAATAATCTTCAGTTAAAAGAGGCAAATATTATTATTACCCCGGAAATAGGAAATTATTCAGGAACTGATTTTTCCCGGATAAAATATCTGATAGAAAAAGGAAAAGAAAAAACAACTACAGAGATTAAAAAAATATTAAATGAAATTGATTCAATGGAGATTTCCGATTCAAAGTATTTTAATAATTTTATAATAAATCCGGAAATATCTGTAAATACGGATTTTCTCAAAGAATTTTTTACAGATACTTTAAAAATACTTACTGATAATAAATTTGAAAAATACATTTATATAGAAAAGAATCTGAGAATGATTTATAAAACCGGATACTATAAAAATGTTAATGCAGTTATCGGCAGAAATGAAAATTCTGGAAAAATAATCTACAATCTTGAATCAAATCCTGAATTAAAAGATATAAAAATAATAAATACATATCCTTTTTTAGACAGTTTAATAATTAGCTTCAGAAAAAATAATCTATATAAACCTCTGAATTATTTAGCCTGCAATAATTTTTTTGATGATATATTAGGAAAATTAAGAAATCAATCTTATTCTGTAACAGAGATTACGAAATTTTATTTTAATTATGAAACCGGTGTTCTTGAGATAAATTTGAATAAAGGATTTATAGATAATATAGTATTGACGGGAAATGAAATTACAAACGATAATGTGATTACAAGAGAAATTACGATATCTCCGAATTCTGCTTTGAAAAGTAATGAAATAAATCAAAGCATTAGAAATGTTATGAGTACTAATTTATTTCGTCAGGTAAGTTTTGATTATGATTTTACTAAGATGTTTAAGCCGTCTTTAAAAGTAAATGTAATAGAAAAAAATACTAAAGCACTTAGATTTTCTATGAAAATTGATAATGAATATAATCTGCAGTTACTCCTTGATCTTCGTGACGAAAATTTATACGGCTCAGGCATAGAGGCAGGATTTTTGGCAGCAGGCGGACTCAGAAACCGTGTATACCAGTTTGAAGTTAAATCCAATCAGTTTTTCTCTTTACCATTAACATTTAATCTGAATGCATATTATAATTACAGGGACATATACAGATATGCTCAGGTTATTGATTCCGTTAAAAACGAATATGATGTTATTAAAACAGGTGAATACAGAAATTTACGGGATGGCGGTTTAAGTTTTCTGTTCGGAACTCAGATTGAAAGAATTGGAACTGTTTATGCACAGACAATTTTTGAAAATCAGGGAATTAAAAGTATAACAAACAGTGAATTTCTTTCGGAAGATTTAAGAGTTATAAAATTAAAATTTGGTGTTTTGTTTGATACCCAGGATAACGTACCATTTACTTCAAGCGGAACACTTTTAAATTTTTATTATGAAACTGCGAATGATTTACTGGAAGGTAGTTTAAGTTATTCAAAACTGTATTTCGACGTTCAGCATTATTTTCCAATTAATAAATCTCAGTCAATAAAACCTAGATTTATTTTTGGATTTGCTGACAAGACTACTCCGCTAACAGAACAATATTCCATTGGGGGTGAAAAATCTTTTTTTGGAATGGTAAATGACGAATTAAGAGGAAGACAAATTATAGAACTTTCTATGGAATACAGATATCTGTTTCCTTATAAATTATTTTTTAATACTTATCTGGGAGTCCGGTATGATCTGGGAAATGTATGGCAGGTTACTCAGGATATTCGTTTTAAAGATTTGCGACACGGACTCGGTGTTACTGCTGCTCTTGATACTCCTATTGGTGAAGCAAGTTTCTCTGCAGGCAGAAGTTTTCTGATTAAGAAAGGACTTCAAAAAGATTCATTTATTTTTGGTCCTTATGAATTTTATTTTTCCATTGGTTATGATATTTAAAATTAATCCGGAGTAACATAACACATTAACTGACGTAATTACTTTAAATTATTTATTTAATCCAATAAACAAATTGAAATTTCTAAATAAATTCAGTGACGGAAGTTTAAGAGTGATTTTTACATTGATAGCTCTTTATTGCTTTGTATTTGCATCAATCATTTTCGTCAGAACAATTTTCACTGAGAGAATGACTACTGATGATTGTCTTTGGATTAAAGAATATAATGGATCTGTTGCTGAGGAAGGTGTTTATATAGATCAGATAATAGTTGGTGGCGTATCTGATGTTGCCGGATTAAAGAACGGTGATTTATTAATTTCAATAGACGGAAACAAATTCAAAGGCACATTAGATGCTCAGAAAATATTAAACAGTTATAATGCCGGTGAAAAAATCACGTATACAGTTCTCAGGAATAATCAGATTTTAAATTTAGATCTTACCGTTTATAAAGTTTTCAATGTTATCCAGCTGGTATTCGGATTGCTTGGATTCGGATTTCTTATTATCGGACATCTTGTGGGATATTCAAAACCAAAAGAGCTTACATCACAACTTTTTTTTCTTATAGGATGCACGGCATCATTAGGTTTCTCTACAATTGCTCTTCAGGGACAGCTTAATTTTGTCGGATTGACAATAGTCCACAGAATTCTCGGATTAGTTTTCTTTTACCCTTTGTTCATACATTTTTTCTTGAATTTTCCTCTGAGAATTGAATTTCCAAAAAGAAAATTAACTATTATTTCCATATATGGTTTTTTTATTTTACTGGCAATTTTTCAGGTTGCATTCTTTTTCACTGACCTAAATTCATTTTTCAATGTCTTAAGTACAATAATTTCAACCGGATATATAGTTACCGGGATTTTAATTTTCAGGAATTCCTGTAAAAAAATTAAAGATGAAAATCTTCTTAAACCACTTAAAGTTATTTTATACGGTTTCGTAATTGCCGGTGTAGGTTTTTTATATACTTTCTTAATACCGGTTGTATTAAAACTGCCAAATTTTCTTTTGAATCCATTAATTTACATTCCGAGTGCTTTAGTTCTTGCTATTCCAATTTCATTTGGTTATTCAATTTTCAGATACAGAATACTTGATACTGAATTTATTATTAAAAAAGGTCTGGTATTCGGGATTATCACTGCTTTTATTGTCGGAATGTATCTTTTAATGGTTTTAGTACTTGATACTATTTTAAATCAGATAATGCCTGAGAATAAGCAGCTTCTCACAATTGCATTAATTATTATAGTTACTTTTAGTTTTGATTTTGTAAATAAAAAAGCAAAGGAATTTGTAGATAAACAGTTTTACAGAGAAAGATATAATTACAGAAAATCACTTTTACTTTTTTCGGAAGAACTTCCTTATCTTGATAATATGCGCAAAGTTATAGAAAAGATCGGTAATTCAGTAAAAGAAACTATGGGTATTGATAATCTGAATGTATGGTTTAAAGATAAAGATTATTATAAGATTCTTCAAAGTGAATTTGAAGCAGATAAAGGAAATGAAAAAGTAATTCATAAAGGTGAAAATTTTGATGAAGCTTTTTCTGCTTTGTTTAAAAAAGATAAAGAACCAAAATTACTTAATGATGTTTATTTAATGGAATTGAAATTATCAGAAGAGCAGAAAGAAATTATTAAAAAAGAAAATTTAGTTTTATCAATTCCGATTTATATAAAAGGTTCACTTATCGGTGCTATGAATTTCG
>Ga0209591_10008326_pt1 | contig 11300 bp, 7 predicted proteins | sample MAT01_FD_187207 | JGI IMG/M metagenome (GOLD analysis project Ga0209591, IMG submission 187207) | Freshwater microbial communities from Lake Fryxell liftoff mats and glacier meltwater in Antarctica - MAT-01 (SPAdes) (version 2) | ecosystem: Environmental > Aquatic > Freshwater > Ice > Liftoff...
ATGCTTGAGTTATGAGTTTCGAGTTTCGAGTTTCGAGGAGAAGTCACTCGAAACTCGGGACTCGAAACCTCATCTTATGCCAAGGTCTAGTTCCGAGTAGAAGTCACTCGCAACTCGAAACTCAAAACTTCTTCTTACCCCAAGGATCCTTCAGCGTCGCCGTGCGGTTATATACCGGTTTGGTGGCGGTGCTGTCGGGGTCGACGCAGAAATAGCCCAGGCGCTCGAACTGCCAGCGAGAGAGTACGGCGGCCTTGGCCAGGTCCGGCGGGATCTTGCAGGCGGTCTTCACCACCAGGCTTTGGCGGTTGAGGTTGACCTTCCAATCCTGGCCCTCGGGGACGTCGGCGGGATTCTCGTGCGCGAAGAGATGGTCGTAGATGCGGACCTCGGCCTCGACGCAGTGACCGGCGGCGATCCAGTGGATGGTGGCCTTCACCTTCACGGCGGCGTCCATCGGCTGGAAGCTGGCATGCAGCGCGGTGACCACACCGGCCGCGTCCTTGTCGACGCTGGTGCAGGTGATGAAGCCGGCGTAGCGCAGGCGCACGGTGCGGCCGACGCCGAGGCGATAGAAGTCTTTGGGCGGGTTCTCCATGAAATCATCGCGTTCGATGAAGATCTCACGGGTCAGCGGCACGCGCACGCTGCCGGCGCTGGGGTCCTCGGGATTGAGCAGGCCCTCGCACCAGGTGGTGCCTTCGGGCACGCCGTCGATGATCACCGTGAGCGGTTCGACCACGGCCATGACCCGGGGGCTGGTGCGGTTCAGCTCCTGGCGCATGTGGTATTCAAACAGCGACCAATTGGTGACGCCGTCGCGCTTCGACACGCCGATGGCGGCGCAGAAGTTCCGCAGGGCCTCAGGCGGCACGCCGCGGCGGCGCAGGCCGGCCAGGGTGGGCATGCGCGGGTCGTCCCAGCCGCTGACGAGTTTGTCCTGCACCAACTCCAGCAGCTTCCGCTTGGACATCACCGTGAAGTCGAGGTTGAGGCGGGCGAACTCGATCTGCTGGGCGTGGTGCAGGCCAAGCTGCTCCATGAACCAGTCGTACAACTGCCGATGGGTGTCGAATTCGAGGGTGCAGATCGAGTGGGTCACCCCTTCGATGCTGTCTTCAAGCCCATGGGCCCAGTCGTACATCGGATAGATGCACCATTGGTTGCCGGTGCGATGATGTACCGCATGGATGATGCGGTACATCAACGGATCGCGCATCTGCATGTTGGGATGCGCCATGTCAATTTTGGCGCGCAGCACCTTGGCCCCATTGGGAAATTCCCCGGCGCGCATGCGGCGGAACAGGTCCAGGTTTTCGGCCGGCGTACGGCTGCGGAAGGGCGAGTCGGTGCCGGGGCTGGTGATGGTGCCGCGGCCTGCGCGGATCTGCTCTACCGTCTGGTCGTCGACGTAGGCCTTGCCGGCTTGGATGAGCTGTTCGGCCCAGCCAAACATCTGCGGGAAGTAGTCGCTCGCGTAACGGGGCTCGCCTTCCCAGCGAAAGCCCAGCCAGGCGACGTCGTTGGCGATTGCATCGACGTACTCCTGGTCCTCTTTCGAGGGATTGGTGTCGTCATAGCGCAGCCGGCAGACGCCGCCGAATTCCTGGGCGATGCCGAAGTCGATGCAGATGGCCTTGGCGTGGCCGATGTGCAGGTAGCCGTTGGGCTCGGGGGGGAAGCGGGTGACCACTTTGCCGCCCCATTTGCCGGTCTTCATGTCGTCGGTGACGATCTGGCGGATGAAATCGAGGTTCTCGGGGGCGGCGGCAGCGTCGGTCATGGGCGCGGATGGTAGGCCTGCACGGGGACTGCCAAGGGTGGACGGTTACGCGCCGAGGCTGGACCCAGGCGGCCGTGCTCCTTGAATCGCGGCATGCTCGTTCTCGCCCTTGATCTTGGTACCAGCTCTGTCCGCGCCGCCCTGTTCGGTGCAGATGGCCGGCGTCATCTCAGCTCCACCGTGCAGCAGACCTATCCACTGCGTACTGCGGCCGATGGCATGGCTGAACTTGACCCGCAGGAAGTCTTGGCCGCGACCCGGGCCTGTCTGATCGGCGCGTTGGCTAAGCGGCAGCGCACGCCGGCGCTGCGACGCCAGGCAGTGGTGGCCGTCGGCGTGTCCAGTTTCTGGCATGGGCTGATGGGCACCGATGCCGAGGGTCGTCCTCTGACGCCGATCCTGACCTGGGCCGACAGCCGTTGCTGCGCCGATGCAGCGCAGCTGCGCGCTCACTATGACGAGGCCGACTACCACAGCCGCACCGGCTGCATGCTGCGGGCGTCCTTCTGGCCGGCCAAGCTGGCCTGGCTGCGTCGTGCGCAACCGCGCGTCTGGCGCCAGGTGGCGCGCTGGTGGTCGCCGGCTGATTGGATGCAGTGGCGCTTGCTCGGGGGCGACCCCCTCGCGCTGGCGACCGCTCATGGCATGGCCACGGGCACCGGCCTTTATGATCCGACGGCAATGACCTGGGCGGCCGAGCCGCTGCTGGCGGCGGGGCTCGATCTGGGCCAGGTCCCAGTGATCAGGGATGAGCCGATGCGCGTCCCGTCCAGCGCCCTCGGCGGGTTGCTCAGCGATGCCTTGTGGTTTCCCGCCATTGGCGATGGCGCCGCCAACAATCTTGGCGTGGGTGCGACCGAGCCCAACGTGGCGGCGATCAATTTCGGGACCAGTGGGGCCATCCGTGTCGTCCAGCACGGCGGCGCGCAGACGCCGCTTGGTCTGTTCCGCTATCGCATTGATACCCAGCGCAGCCTGGTGGGCGGGGCGATCAGCAATGCGGGTGGGCTGCGGCAATGGTGCCTCGATACCCTGCGCCTTCCCGCTGCTGCCGGCCTTGAGGCAGCCATGGCGGCCAGGCCGCAACCCTCTCCGCACCTCGGGGTCTTGCCCTTCTGGTTGGCCGAGCGCGCGCCCACCTGGCGCGAAGACCTCAGCGGCGCCATCGTCGGTCTACGCCAGTCGACCACGGCCTTGGACCTCTACCAGGCCATCACCGAGGCCACTTATCAGCGCCTCGCCACCATCCTCGACCGTCTGCCGACCCGCGGCCGCCTGCGCGTCATCGTCGGCGGCGGCATCCAGCACAGTCCTGCCGCCGTGCAGCGCCTCGCTGATTGCCTAGGGGTGCCGCTGATCATCAGCGGCGAGCCCGAGACCAGCCTGCGCGGCGCCGCAGTGCTGGCCCTTGAGCGGCTGGGTGCGCGTCGCCTGACTCCAGAACTCGGCCAGACGGTGCGTCCACGCGCCGCCATGGTCCGGGCCTACGCGCAGCAACGGCACATGCTCGCGGCGCTGGAAGAGCGTCTATTCCCCTGACCAGGGCGTGATGCCGGGTGACCTAGCCAGCGGTTACGAGCCGGTTACATGCCGGCCCGTCACGACCGGATACGACCAGGGCATGAGCCCCAGCCACCGCCTCGTCTTCTTACTCCTCCTGGCCTGCGGCTTGGCCGCCACCGAATCCGCGTGGTGGACGGCCCACGCCCATGTTCATCCGCTGGTACCGGTGATGCGCACGCCGGCGGACGCGACGATCAGTGTCGAGAGCGTGGCAGTCGAGCTGGATGCCAAGGACCAGCTGGTGCGCACGGTGATGACGGTGCAGGTGCGCAACCGCGGCCCGACCAGCGCCGAAGCTGTGCTGCTGCTGCCGCTGCCGGCCGGGGCGGCGGTGCGCTCCTTCGGCTTCTCTGGCCCGGGCGGCGAACTGGAGGCCCGCCTGCTGCCGGCCGACGAGGCCCGCTCCATCTACCAGGCGATCGTCAGCACAATGCGCGATCCGGCCCTGCTGGAATTTGCCGGCGCGCAGCTGCTGCGCTCATCGGTATTCCCGGTCGAGCCGGGCCGGACCCAGGCGGTGCGCCTGAGCTTCGAGCAGGTGCTGGAGCTGCGCGACGGTCGCCTGGAGTGGATCCTGCCGCGCGCCGAGGCCTTGGCCGGTGTGGCGCCGTGGACCATCCGTGCGCGGCTGGCGGCGTCGGTACCCATCGGCGCGGTATTCGCGCCGATGCAGCGCTTCGCCGAGACCTCACGCGACGGCCGCGCGGTCGAGCTGCGCCTCGACGGCGCTGCCGATCCGGGCGCGATCCGCCTGTCGTGGTGCCTGCGTGGCGCCGCGCCATTGTCGGTGGTCGCTTTCCCCGAGGGCGACGGCGGGGTCTTCGCCGTGCTCGCCGAGGCGCCGCCGGCCGGTTCCGCCGCGCCGATTCCGCTCGAGGTCACCGTGCTCATCGACCGCAGCGGCAGCATGGCCGGCGACAAGTGGACGCAGTCGCGTGCCGCCGTCGCCCAGGTGCTGGCCGCGCTGGGATCCGAAGAGACCGCCAATGTCCTGCTGTTCAACGAGGGCGTCGATCCCTTCGCCCGCACCCCGCTGGCCATGAACGAGGCCGGCCAGCAGGGCCTGCGCCGCTGGCTGGAGGCGGCCCGCCCCAGCGGCGGTACCAACCTGTATGACGGCCTGGCCGCCGCCCTGGGCCAGCCGTTAAATCCCGGAACGCTGCCGTTGATCCTGCTGATCAGCGATGGGTTGCCGACCCTCGGCATCACCAGCGAGCTGGCCATCCGCCAACGTGCCGGTGAAAACCCCGCCGGTCGCCGGTTGTTCTGCGTTGGAGTGGGGCATGACGCCAACGCGCCACTGCTCGACCACCTCGCCGAGGCCGGCCGCGGCCGCGCCCGCCATCTGCCGCCGGGGGCGGACATCGAGCTGGCCGTCGCCGAGTTGGTCAAAGCACTTGGCCGTCCGGTGCTGGCCGCGCCCGAACTGATCGCCGAGGCCGGCCGCGTTCTCGACCGGCAGCCGCGCCACCTGCGCGACGCTTTCGCCGGCGAGCAGATCCTGGTCACCGGACGCTATGCCGGCCGTGCGCCGGTCCGCATCGAACTCGCCGGCACCCTCGCCGACGGCGCACGCTGGCAGCGCAGCGCCGTCCTCGATCCCGGCGCCGCCGATCCCTTCGCCTCGTGGGTGGCGCGGCTATGGGCGCAGCGGCGCATCGCCGAGCTGGTCGAACAGGCTCGCGACCTTGGCGCCGACGGTCGGACCGTCCCGGACCGGCTGAACGAACTTACCGCCGACATCGTGCGGCTGAGCACGCAGTACGGCATCCTCACCGAGTACACCGCCTTCCTCGCCACCGAAGGCGCACCGCTGCCACCGGCCGGACCGATGCCGCTGAGCCGCGCCGAGCGCGACCGCTGGGACGCCGCCGCCGCGCCGACGCTCAAACGCGCCGCCGCCGAGTTGCAGAACAAGGGGCTGGCCCCGCGTGCCGGCGCCCAGGCCCAGGCCTCGTCGATCAACAACGAGCGGCTGCGCGAAACGGTGCAGGCCGCCGCCGACAACCGCATCCTCGACGCCGACGGTCAGACGCAGGCCTACTTGGGCGTGCAACAAGCAGCCAGCAGCAGCCTGTGGCGCCGCAATGGTCGCTGGGTCGAGGTCGGCGCCGACGGCGCTCCGGCCCGGCGCATCGCCTTCGCCAGCGCCGAGCATCTCGCCCTGGCCGAGCGCCTCGCCGGCGCCGGACGCCAAGCCTTGCTCGCCAATGACGGCGAGATTCAGCTGCGCGATGGCGGTGAAATTCTGCTGATCGAAGCGGCACGCTGAATCCCCACCATCCAAGCCCCGGAGTCCAATATGCGTCTCATCCCCACCCTCCTCCTCATCTCCTCGCTCGGCGGGGCTTTCGCCGCCGAGACCGCAGCGCGGATCGCCGCGCCGGCCGAACGTCCGCTCATCCAGATCGCCATCCTGCTTGATGATTCGGGAAGCATGAACGGCCTGATCAACCAGGCTCGCGCCCACCTATGGGACGTGGTCAACCAGCTGGTCGCGACCAGCCGCGATGGCGTACGGCCACAGCTGCAGGTCGCTTTGTACCACTACGGCGACACCCCGGCCCTGGCCCAGCCGCTGCATCCGCTCAGCGACGACCTCGACGCGGTCTCGCAGCAGCTCTTCGCGATCAATGGCGGGGGCGGCACGGAATGCTGCGGACTGGTCATCCACAACGCGGTCACCCAGCTGGCCTGGAGCGACCGGCGAGAAGACCTCAAGTTGATCTTCATCGCCGGGAATGAGCCATTCACCCAGGGCGCGGTCGACTACCGCAGCGCCTGTTCCGAGGCGATCCAGAAGGGTATCCAGGTCAACACCATCCACTGCGGGCCCGCGCAAGCCGGCCTCGCTGGCAAGTGGGACGATGGCGCCCGCCTGGCCGACGGCAGCTACGCCTGCATCGACCAGGACAAGGTCACGCCGCAGATCACTGCGCCGCAGGATGCGCAACTGACCGAGTTGAACACCCGCCTCAACGCCACCTATCTCGCCTATGGCCACCAGCGCGTGGAGATGCAAGTACGGCAGTTCGACCAGGATGCCAACGCCCTGGCCTCGGCGCCGGCAGCGGCCTCTGCACGCATCGCCTCGAAAGCGGGAGCGGCCTACCGCAACGGCAGCTGGGATCTGGTGGACGCGATGGAAGACAAGAAGTTTGAACTGTCCGCCGTGGACAAGGAAGAACTGCCGACGGAATTGCGAGGACTCGATGCCGGGCAGCTGCAAGAGGCGGTCGCCAAGAAGGGTGCCGAACGTAAGGCGATCCAGGCCGAGATCGCCAAGCTGGCGGCCGAGCGTGCCGTCTTCATCGCCGCGGAGGAGCAGAAGCTCGCCGATGCGTCCGGCACACAGACCCTCGGCCAGGCGATGCGCACGACGATCGCCGAACAAGCCGGGAAGAAGGGTTTCAAGTGACCGGTCCAGCGCCTGGATCTTGCTTACCCCTGGGCTCCGGCGAGACACCCTGAGCACCGTGCGCGGCCACCTCCTCGTTGTCGAAGACGATCATGCCATCCGGACCGGGGTGGTGGCGATCCTTGAGCTGGCCGGCTTCCGCGTCAGCGAGGCCGCTGACTTCCCCACGGGCCGGCGTGCGGCGCTGGGCATGGACGTCGATCTGGTGCTGCTCGACCTGGTCATGCCGGGCGGTGACGGCCTCGACATCCTGGCCGCACTGCGCCAGCAGCGGCCGGCCCTGCCGGTGATCATCCTCACCGCCCGCGGCGCCGAGCAGGACCGCGTGCGCGGGCTGAAGGGCGGGGCCGACGACTACGTGGTCAAACCCTTCGGCGGCGACGAACTGCTGGCGCGGGTCGAGGCGGTGCTGCGCCGGGCCGGGGCCAAGGCGGCGCCGACGCCGGCGCTGCTGCAGCTGCCCGGGCTGGAGCTCGACCTCGGCCGGCGTTCGGCCCGGCTGGCCGACGGCGCGACCGTTGAGCTGACCGAGCAGGAGGCCGGGCTGCTGCGCCTCCTTGCCGAACGCCGCGAGCGCGTGGTGCCGCGCGAGGAACTGCACAGCTTGTTGTGGAAGGGCGGCAGTGTCGATCTTGGCAGCCGCGCCGTCGATATGCTGGTGGCGCGGTTGCGCGACAAGCTTGGTGGCGCCGCGCTGGGGGCGCGGCTCATCGTCACGGTGCGCGGCATCGGCTACCGCCTGGGCACCGACTGATATGCGCTGGCGCCTGCTCGTCATCCTCATGGTGGCCGTGCCGCTGCTCGCCGCCGGGCTGCTGCTGACCCGCGCTGTCCTGCGCGGCGAGCGCGAGCGTGCCGAGGGCGAGGTCCTGCGCCTGGCGCTGTGGCGCCTCGACGCCCGCGCCACCGCCCTGGTGGTCGGCGAGGCCAGCCGGGCGCCGGAATCCTACCGCTCGTTCTGGTCGACCAGCGAGGCTTTTGGCGAGCGCCTGGCGCGTACTGGCCGGGTCCTCCTGCCGTCGCCGCTGCTTGGACTGCCCGCGCCGCCTCTGCACCTGCATCTGCGCCTGAGCGACAGCGAGTTGACTTCGCCGCAGCTGCCGGTCGGTCGCGAACGCGATCTTGCCCTCGGCGGGCTGGTCGAGGCCGCTGACTTGGCCGAGGCCGAGAGGCGCCTCGCCGGTCTGCGCGGCGTGTTCGGCGGCGACCCCGCCCGGCTGCTCGCTGACCTGCCCGGCCCGCCCAGCACGGCCGATTCGATCACCATGCCCGTCCTCGAGACTGCGCCAGCGGTGGCGGATCCGCCCGGGAGCCAGGGCGATGCGGTCGCTGAGAAGAAGCCGCCAGTTCAGCAGCGGACCTCCGGCGCGGACGAATACCGCAACCGCGCCAGCAGCGTCGCCGAAGCTCAGTTCATGGCCCAGAATGAATACGGCAGCAGCCTGGGCATCCGCAAGCTGGCGGGCAAAAGCCAAGTGTCGCCGGTCGCCCCCGCCCCGGTCGCAGCGGCTTCTGCTGCTGCTGCACCGCCGTCCATCGTGCATGCCAGCGCCGCCGGGCTGGTCGAGGCGCGCTGGGCGGGGACGGACTGGCTGCTGCTGGCGCGCCGCGCCCGCATCGATGGTCGCGAGGAGTTGCAGGCGGCGGTGCTGCGCTGGGATGAGCTGCGTGGCCAGCTCGTTGCCAGCCTTGCCGACCTGCTGCCGCAAGCCCGCCTGCTGCCGCGCGTGCCCGGCGATCCGCCGGAACGTTGCCTCGCCGCCCTGCCCATCCGCCTTGATCCCGGGCCAATGACCGAGGTACCGTTGACCTCGGCGGCGCGCTGGACGCTGGGGCTGGCCTGGGGCGCGCTGCTCGCCGGCATCGCTGGCGCCGCGGGCCTGCTGATCACTGCGCAGCGCCTGGCCGAGCGTCGCGCCGTCTTCGTCAGCGCCGTGACCCACGAACTGCGCACGCCGCTCACCGCCCTGCGCCTACACGCCGATCTGTTGGCCGACGCCCGCGTCGCCGGCGACCCCGCCCTGCGCGGCCAGCGCGTGCAGGTGCTGCGCGCCGAGGCCAGCCGGCTGGCGCACCTGATCGACAATGTGCTCGACTACGCCCGGCTGGAGCGCCGCCGCCCGCCCGAACCCCGCGCCGTGGCCCTGGCCGAGCTGCTCGCGCCGCTGATCCCGCGCCTGTCGGCCCGCCTCGCCGCCGCCGGTGTGGAGCTGGTGATGGCCGAGGTCCCGCCCTGGGCGGTGCGCTGCGATCCGGCCGCGGTCGAGCGCATCCTCCTCAACCTCGCCGACAACGCCGCCAAGTACGCCGGCGGCACCGGCCCGGTGCGGCTGGACGTCCTGCTCGGCCGCGGCGTGGTCGAACTGCGCCTGCGCGACCGCGGTCCGGGTTTGGCCGCCGACGTGCGGGCGCGGCTGTTCCGGCCCTTCGCGCGCAGCGCCGAGACCGCCGCCGGCAGCGCCCCCGGCGTCGGCCTCGGCCTGGCCTTGTGCCGTCGCCTGGCCCGCGCCCAGGGCGGCGATCTGCGCCTGGACGAGCCGGTCGACGGCGGGGTCGAAGCGGTGCTGACGTTGCCGCTGGCCTGACCATCCCCCAGGATCAGCCCAAGGGTGTTCATCGCCTCCTTGTGAGTGTGGAAGGCGGTGGCGGGAAGGAGCCGAGCTATCCCTGATTCAACGTCGCGTGCGCAGGAACGGCAGCAGACGTACCAAAGCATGGGACGGAGCGGATTGCACCTGCGGTGCGAAGCACCTATACCAGCGATCCACGGCTTCTTCCGGCCCGGCGAGGATGACGTGACCTTCAGCGGCAAGGACGGTGGCGGGGGTCAATTTCACAGCCGGTTCCAGCGCCACGACGGTCAGGCCGGTACGGGTCTGCAGGTCCGCCTGGGCCAGGGTCTGGCCGGCCAGTTGGGCCGGCACCGGGACGCGCACCACGAAGAGGCCTTCGGCAACCACCAGCACCTGGCCGCAGTGCAGGGCGTTGAAGCAGGCGTTGGCCACCATGCTGGGCCGGCTGATCACCAGGTCCGCGCCTGAGCGGTAGAGTGAACTGACGTTCACCGGGGTCTCGGCGCGGGCGACGATTTCGAGTTCGCCACGCATCATCCGCGCGCGCAAGGTGATGGCGGTGTTGAGGGGATCGTCGTGAGTCGCCACCAGCAGCGCCGACGCGGTGGCCAAGCTGCAGCGTTCCAAGGCGGCGGCATCGGTGCCATGGCCGACGACGTGCTTGGTACCGTCGAGCCAGGCGGGGACCTGCGGCGCCAGGATGGTCACCGCCACGCCGCGCTCCTGAAGGGCCACCACGGCGGCATGCGCCACCCGTCCCGCCCCGGCAACGATCACGTGTCCGTGGGGGCCGCTGGTGCCGTCCAGCGACTTGAGGGCGGCCGCCGTCCCCGCCAGCACCAGCGTGTCGTCCCGATCCAGGCGATGGGTCGCGATGGCGGGGAGAGGTCGTCCCCGTTCCCAGATCGCCAGCACCTCCACCCCCTGCCGGGTCGGCAGGGCCAGTTCAGCAAGGGTCTGTCCTTCAGCGTTCAGCGCGGCGGCGGGCATGGTCACCAGATTCAAGCCGCCCAGCTCACCGATCACACTCTGGCGTGAGCCGCCGCGCACCCGCTGGGCCATGGACCGTCCCACCAGTACATGGGGCTGCACCACCAGGTCGGCGCCCGCCCGATGCAGGACTTCGGCCATCGCCGGATCATTGGCGGTGGCGACTACCGTGACCCGATCCGCGAGTTCGCGCAGGGTCACCACCGCCAAGGCGTTTTCGGCGTCATCGCAATTGCAGACGGCCAGGGTGGCGCGGTTGATGCCGGCCGCCCGCCAGAACAGGGGATCGTCAGGTTGGCCCGCCAGGACCCGTTCGCCACGGTCGTGCCGGGCGGCGGCATCCACCTCATCAGAGACCATCACCCAGGCGCTCAGCCCCCGGGCGGCCAGGCGGCGCAACAGCACGGCGGTACCTTTGCCGCCATCGGTGATGATCACATGGCCGGTGACGGTGTCCTCGATGACCCTGGGGATGCGGGCCAGGCGCTGGGATTCGACCCACGGCGTCCACAGCAATTGGATGAAGATGAAGGGTAGAATCACCGATTGGAACAGCATGCCGGTGACCATCACCACCACCGAAAAGGACCGGCCCACATCGCTGGTGAAGGTGATGTCGCCAAAACCCAGGGTGGTCATCACCGTGGTCGTCCAATACAGGCCGCTGACCAGGGAATACTGGCGACCCTCCCCGTGCATGAAGATGAAGAACAGCGTGGTGAACAACAGGACCAGCAGACCGGCCAGCGCGAGCATCCACCCCAGGGTCTTGAGGTTGCTGCGCTGGCTGCGGGAAGCCAGCAGCAGCTTGATGATCGACGTGTGGTGCGGCTGCATCGGTGGTCTCAATCCATTGGTGTCGACCGGTCCACAACGGCCGAGCCGGTGGACCGGCACCCAGCCATGCACCGGACCAGGGGGTCGCGCCTTTCCGGACTGGCGCTCAGGCCTTTTTGAAGAACAGCTCGTCCAC
>Ga0209591_10008333_pt1 | contig 11294 bp, 11 predicted proteins | sample MAT01_FD_187207 | JGI IMG/M metagenome (GOLD analysis project Ga0209591, IMG submission 187207) | Freshwater microbial communities from Lake Fryxell liftoff mats and glacier meltwater in Antarctica - MAT-01 (SPAdes) (version 2) | ecosystem: Environmental > Aquatic > Freshwater > Ice > Liftoff...
CAGACAACCGGCCGAGGCGTGGGCATAGACCGCCACTTCGGGAATTTGATGTTTGTCTTGACAAAAAGCGAGCATTTTACCCAGATAGTCGGCCAGTTGCTCGGGCGGCACGCTGACATCTTCAATCCCGGGCACCGGTTTGAAATCACCGCGCCGGCTCATCAGCAGATTCAGCCCCGCCTTGCGCACCGTCCAGACGTCGTTGACGCGCGCGGGATCCAGAACGCGTACAATCGGCCCTTTCCAGCCGCGGCTGCGCAGGTGATGCTCTAGTCCTTCGATTTTGCCGATTAGTTCCTTTTCGTTCTCACCGTAGAACTCAGTCAATAAGACAGCGGCAGGGTCACCTTCAACAAAATGGATCTTTTTTGCCCATTCAGGCTGGGCGCGAGCCAGCGCCAGCATCTGGCGGTCGAGCAATTCCGAGGCGCTAGGGTTGGTTTCCAAAATATCGGGGATAGCGGCGCACGCTTCAACGACGTTGTCAAAATGCACCACAGCCAGGGCGGTGCGCGTCGGCGTGGCCACCAGTTTGAGGGTCGCTTCAGTCATTACGGCCAAGGTTCCTTCACTACCGGTGAGCAATTGGGCCAAATTAAAGTGGTCGATGCAAACCGGATCGCTCACGGCGGGCCGGAAGCGACTGTCGAAACTGAGGCGGGCGCGCTGATCGGGCGGCAGTAAGGCCGCAGCCAGGCGGTCCAGATTGTAGCCAGATGCACGTCGCCAATGTTTGGGCCAACGGGCGATGATCTCATCCATCACGCCGTGCAAAATTTGCGGCACTTCGCGATAGATCCGCCCTTCGAGCGTATCGGCGCGCCCTTTGGCAGCCAGGGCGGATGGTTCGACCGGTCCAAAGGTGGCGCGTGAGCCATCGGCTAACACGACTGCGGTGGTCAAGACGTGGTCGGCCATCATTCCGTAGAGAATACTGTGGCTGCCAGTGGCATTGTTGCCCACGGTGCCGCCAATCGTAGCGCGATCAGCGCTGGCCGGGTCGGGGCCGAGCATCAGCTTGTGGGCGGCCAAGGCGCGATTCAAGGCGGCAACGTTGACACCAGGTTGCGTAGTCACAGTTTGCGCTTCGGGATCAACGGCGACAATTTTGTCCATATACTTGCTAAAGTCGATCACGATCGCGGCGCCCACGGCCTGGCCGGCCAACGAGCTACCGCTGCCGCGGGGCAAAACTGGAATCCGGTAGCGGGCGGCAATTTCAACTGCAGCCTGCACATCATCGCTATGCTTTGGGATGACAACCCCCACCGGCATCACCTGATACAGGCTGGCGTCGGTGCTGTAGAGCATCCGTGTGTAGCTATCGAAGCGCACCTCGCCCTGTAGCCGGCGACGCAGTTCGGCGATCAACGCTTGGTTTTCTTCAGCAATCGGGCGCATTTCTGGCGCGGTCAGGTGGCTACGGGTAGATGTAGATAAGGCGATAGACATCAGTAATGCCTTTCAATGGTGGTGAATATAAAATTATGCTGCCTTCACTTTACGCAATCGAGACAGAATGTCAAATCAGGATTACGGAGCTGCCTCCCGGGCAGTGATCGAACAGGTGCAGGCATTGCCAAGCATCGAATATTATTGCATTCTTTTAGCTTCCAGCTATACTATGCACACAAATCCAAAGAGAGGAGCTAAATCAATGACCGATAAAGATGTTTCTGAGGTAAGCCAAGTTGTAGCCATCGAAGCCGAGCGCGTAGACAGCCTGGCGCACACCATCTGGTCGCGCACACGGCCGGATAAAATTGGCTTCTTCCTTGTCAGCATCTTTCTCTTTATTCTGGCAATCACCTTAATGAAAGAGGGAGCCAAGGCGCTCACGCCCTTGGTCCGCGACAGTTTTCAAGTCAACACGCCCGCCAATGGGCTAGGATTTGGTTGGCTCTTTGCCTATGTGATCATGAGTGGCTCACCTGTCGCGGCATCGGCGCTCACCTTTTTCGATGCCGGCACACTGGATCAGTTGACAACTTTCACAATGATCACTGGCAGCCGCTTGGGTGCGAGCTTTATTGTGCTTTTTATTGGCTTTATCTATGTAATGCGCGGGCACGATCGGGCGGCAGGTTTGAGTATGGGTTTACTTTCGCTCACCGTCACTTTTACGACCAATGTGTTTGCATTATTCGTGGGTGTCAGCATCCTCTACTCGGGTGTGCTGGATAGCTGGCAGCTTGCGTCGGGCGCCCAACTCAACTCGGTGATCGAGTTGGTGATTGATCCGGTGGCGCAGATTTTTATGACCAACTTGCCGCGTTGGGCGCTTTTCCCTGTCGGCATGGGTATCATCATGACCAGCTTTAGCCTGTTTGATCGGGTGCTGCCGCAAATGGCTTTAAAAGAAAGCCAAGTGGGGAAGGTATCGCGCATGGTCTACAAGCCAATGGTGATGTTTGCCCTCGGCGCCGCGATTACGATGGTCTCGATGTCGGTTAGCGTTTCGCTTAGTATCTTGGTGCCGTTGAGCAATCGTGGCATTATCCGGCGCGAAAACGTGATCCCATATATCATGGGCGCCAACATTACCACTTTTGTCGATACACTACTGGCTGCCGTCTTGTTAAACAATCCGCCCGCGTTTACGATTGTGCTCGTAGAAATGTTGAGCATCACCATCGTGTCGGTGATTATTCTAAGCACAATCTATCATCGCTACGAGCGGGCTATGTTGGCCTTTGTGGCATGGGTTACCCTGCGCAATCGCAACTTGGCAATCTTCATGATCACGATCTTTGTCATACCCTTAATTTTAATGCTCATGTAAATGATTGACGATTTTTGATTTACGAGATAACCTCGCTGACGAATAGGTTTCGTAAATCAAAAATCAAAAATCTTCAATCGCGAAAGGAACTCCTATGCGTCTGCTGATTGCTGTCGCTGGTTTGCCCCATTCCGAGGCCGCGTTAAAACTGGGCGCCTATTTTCTACAAAGTCGCCAATTTACCGACGTCTCAACCGTGTTGACCGTTATCCGGCGTGAGGCCGACCGCCAGCCAACATTGGCAAACCTGGAACGGGCGCGCGATCTGCTAGGCGTGAAACCCGATCAGGCCCAGATTAAAATCCGCATTGGCCGGCCAGCCGAGGAGATTGTAAACGAAGCGACCGCCGGCAAGTACGATTTGTTGATCATTGGCAAAGCGGCCGCGCCGGGCTTGCTTGCCCGTTTTATGGGCTCGACTACCGTGCAAGTGGCCGAGCATGCGCCCGGCTTAGTGGCGATTGCCAGCGGAAAAATTAGCCCCGTGCGCCGCATCCTGGTTTGTGACAGTGGCGTGCATAGCCCTTCACTGCTCAATCGCTTTATCAAGCAACTGGGCGAATTGCTGGCCGATGGCGTCGAGATCACCGTTTTGCATGTGATGTCGCAGATTGCAGCCGGTCCCCAGGTGCGCGGTGAACAGTTACTAGCCAATGCCGAGGAACTGATTCGGGTGCATGCCCCCGAAGGCAATCTGCTCACCCAGGATATGCACGTGCTGCACCAGGCCCACGTGCGCGCCACGCCCAAGGTGCGCCATGGGTTTGTGGTGGATGAAATCTTGGAGGAAGCGCGCACAGGCAATTACGACTTGGTCGTGATCGGCGCCCATCAGCAAGAGCACTGGGCCGGCTTTTTGTTGGACGACCTGGCCGAACAGATCATCACCAAGATCGACCGGCCAGTCTTACTGGTACGCTAATGTACAACGATTTTTCAAATCGTTGTACTAGAAGGAGTATACTCAATGCCCGAACCGACCAACCCACCTGATTGTCGCTTTGAAGAGTTGAGCCATACCGCCGAAGTTGGCTTGCGCGTCTGGGCGCATACCCCGGCGGCGCTCTTTGCTTGTGCCGGGCAGAGTATGTTCAACTTGATCGGCGCCGAGAGCGAGCCTGCTAGCAATGTCACCCAACGCATGGTTAAGATCGAAGCGCCGGATATTGAAAGCCTGCTGGTCGATTGGCTTAGTGAACTGGTCTATTTGTATGAGACGACCGGCGAAGTTTATCTCGAATGTCAGGTGGACGAATGGACGTCGACTAGCTTGACGGCAACTGTCCACGGTTGCCTGCCCAACCAAGCGCCAGCCTTGCATGTCAAAGCCGTCACGTACTACGATCTGCAAGTGCGCCAGACGGGCGACGAGTGGATGGCCCAAGTCTACTTTGATATTTGAGCGAAAGTTATGCTTCCCAGCGCGCAGTAGCTGTTATAGGACTTACGTTGGCTTCGACAAGCTCAGCCAGCGTAAGCTCAGCCAGCGTAAGCTCAGCCAGCGTAAGCTCAGCCAGCGTAAGCTCAGCCAGCGTAAGCTCAGCCAGCGGAAACCGGAAAAGGAGCGTCACCATGATCAAACTTAGCGATTTACAACAACTCAATCCTTATGTCTGGGAAATCCCCAAAACCTATCGCGAAGATATGCGCGTCTCGGCTCGCATCTATGCTAGTCGGGCGTTGCTGGAACAAGCGTTGACGGATCAAAGTATCGTACAACTGGTCAACGCCACGACGTTGCCCGGCATTGTCGGCTATGCCATCGCCATGCCCGATGTGCATCAAGGCTACGGCTTCCCCGTCGGTGGGGTGGCTGCGACGCGCCTGCCCGACGGTGTGATCTCGCCCGGTGCGATTGGCTATGACATTAATTGTGGCGTGCGGCTGTTGGCCTCCGATTTAGACGCCGAAGCGATCGAGCCCTATCTGAACGACCTGGCGACCGATTTGTACAACACTTGTCCGAGCGGAACCGGCGGTGGTGGTCGGATTCGTGTCGACAGCCAAGCGATGGACGATCTGTTGATGCAGGGTGCGCCTTGGTGTATTAGCCAAGGACTTGCTACCGCGGATGACATTATCCGCACCGAGGCTTCGGGGGCGTTACCTCAGGCCGACGCAGCCAAGGTGAGCAGCCATGCCAAAGAGCGGGCGCGCGATCAATTGGGCACGCTCGGGTCAGGCAACCATTTTTTAGAAGTCGACAAAGTCGCCAACATTTATGATGAAGCAGCCGCAGAGGCGTATGGTTTGCGTCCTGGCCAAATTGTTGTCATGATCCACTGCGGTTCGCGCGGCTTGGGTCACCAAGTTTGCACCGATTATGTACGCACTTTTCAACAGGCGGTTCAGCGCTACGGTATTATCTTGCCGGATCGGGAACTGGTCTGCGCGCCGCTGAACTCACCAGAGGGTGAAGCCTACACGGCTGCTATGCAGGCCGCGGCCAACTTTGCCTTTGCCAACCGCCAGGCGTTGGCCGGCCTGGTCCGCCAGAGCTTTGAGAGAATCTTTACCCGTGTCGGTCTACCATCCACGCTACGCCAGGTTTACGATGTGGCGCACAATATCGGCAAGATCGAGACGCACACGGTCAATGGGCGCACCATGCAAGTCTGCGTCCACCGCAAAGGGGCCACGCGCGCCTTTGCCCCTGGCCATGCTGAGATCCCGCCAGATTACCGCGCCGTAGGCCAACCCGTGCTGGTGCCAGGTTCGATGGGCACGGCCAGCTACGTGCTGGCTGGCACCAACGACGCCATGTTGCAAACCTTTGGCTCTTCCTGCCACGGCGCAGGGCGCATGATGAGCCGCACGGCAGCGCGCAAAGAAGTAAGCGGTGAGCAGTTGAAACAGCAGCTAAACAAACAAGGCATCCGCATCCGATCTGGTAGTTTGCGCGGTCTAGCGGAAGAAGCACCCAGTGCCTACAAAGATGTCGAAGCCGTGATCGAGACCGTCGAAGGGGCAGGGATCGCCGTTCCCGTCGCACGCTTAGAGCCGCTGGCCGTAATCAAAGGCTAAACCATAAAGTGAGGAATCACAAAATGATCCAACCCAATCATCAACTCTCCCCGGATCGCTACTTTGATCCCGACCCAACCGTGCGCCGCATTGCGCGCGAATTATACGAAACCGTGGCGACGCTACCGCTGGTCTGCCCGCACGGTCACGTCGATCCACGCCTGCTGGCCGATGAGGACGCCACGCTGGGCTCGCCGGCGGATCTGTTTATCTTGCCCGACCATTATGTGTTGCGCATGCTCTATTCGCAGGGGATTGCGATGGAAGCCATGGGCATCGCACCACTGGATGGCGGCCTTGCCGAAACCGACCACCGCAAAATCTGGCAACTGTTCGCCGATCACTTCTACCTTTTCCGTGCCACACCGACCGGATTGTGGATCAATGACGAGTTACAGACCATCTTTGGCCTAACAGAACCGCTGAATGGCAAAACAGCCCAGCCAATTTATGACCAAATTGCCGATCGCTTAGCCGCGCCCGAATTTCGTCCCCGGCGTTTATTCGAGCAATTCAACGTCGAGGTGCTCTGCACCACGGATGCCGCCACCGACACCCTGGCGCATCACCAGGCGATCCACGCTTCGGGCTGGGATGGCAACATCTTGCCCACCTTTCGGCCCGACAATTTGATCAATTTAGACAGTGCAAACTGGGCACAAAACATTGCCACCTTGGGCGACGTAAGCGGCATTGATGTCCACAATTATGTCAGCTTTGTTCAGGCATTGGAGCAGCGGCGCGCCTTCTTCAAACAGATGGGCGCGGTTGCCACCGACCACGGCGCGCAGACCCCCTATACCGGTGAGCTTGCCCCCCAAGCCGCCGAAACCATCTTCCAACAGGCACTGAGCGGTGCGATAAGCGCCGACGATGCGGCGCGCTTTACCGGCCATATGTTGATCGAAATGGCGCGCATGAGCATTGAAGATGGGTTGGTGATGCAGTTGCACCCCGGTTCGCTGCGCAACCACAACGCGCGCTTTATCACCCGCTTCGGGCGTGATCGAGGGGACGATATTCCTGTCCAGACCGAATACACGCGTAATCTGCAACCGCTACTCAGCAAGTATGGCAACGATCCACGGCTGACGTTGATCCTCTTTACGCTGGACGAAACAACTTACAGCCGCGAGCTGGCGCCGCTGGCCGGCCACTATCCTAGCCTGAAACTAGGTCCGCCCTGGTGGTTTTTTGATAGCTATAATGGCATGCAACGCTTTTTTGAAGGGGTGATGGAAACGGCCGGGCTCTACAATACCGCCGGGTTTAACGACGACACACGCGCCTTCGCCTCGATTCCAGCGCGACATGATCTGTGGCGGCGCGCCAGTGCAAACTGGTTGGCCGGCCTAGTGGCACGCCACATTGTACGCGCGGAAGATGCCGGGGAGATGATCCTCGATCTGGCCTACCGATTGCCCAAGCGCGCGTACCGTTTGGAGTAAGGCAACCTGTACACCGATTTTTCAAATCGGCGGATACCGATTTGAAAAATCGGTGTACATTAAACGGAAGCTGCTCCCCTCAAACGCGCCAGCTCTTCACGCAGGCGCGCCACTTCAGTAGCAGCCGCTGCGGCGCGTGCTCGTTCGGCCTCGGCGCGCTGATATTCTGTTTCGGCACGTTCGCGTTCAGATTCAGCGCGCTGGTATTCAACTTCGGCGCGCTCTTGCGCAGCTTCGGCTTTGGTGGGGATCAGCTGACCAGTGGCGTCAAACAAGCGTAGCCAGGTCGCATTTTCGCGATGATAGACGCCTTCCCACAAGCCGAGATAGCCATCTAATTCTTGGCTCCACATCCAACCGCGTTTATCCAGCTTTAAGCGCGTATAGGTGGTTGGATTTAGACGCCAACCCAACAATTGGCGCGCGTCCGGATCGTAGCAGAAGTATTCTGGTGTGCGAAAAGTGCGCGCGTAGAGCGTTCTTTTATTGCCCAAGTCTTCGTCCAGCGTGGAAGGCGACATTAACTCTATGATCACGTCTGGCAGGCGTCCATTCTCTTCCCAAGCCACCCACTTATCGCGTAGATAACTGCCGTCCACGCCTTTGACAACGAAGAAGTCTGGACCTTTGTAATCACGATTGCGCACCTGCTGCAAACTGTAATAAACAAACATATTGCCGCCAATATAGAAGTCTTGGCGGTCGGACCAATGCTGGCCGACGATGTCATCCAGCAAATTGATCTGCAAACGATGCCAATTAGATTCCAAAGGTTCACCATCCGCGGAGGGCAGGTCAATGTTAGGAATATCTGGAATTTCATACCGTTGGATCACTTCAATAAATTGGCTCACGATCTCTTCTCCCCTGGGAAACTTGGCAGTGTGCGCGTCATTATTGTAGCATTGAGCCATCATTTTGTATAGAGAGTAAGCACACCACAGAGATGCATCCCAGATTATGAGTGGATATAGCGCGGATGAATCCCGCAGCTGACAATTTTAATTGTGGCAAGCGTTAGGATACACCGAACACATGTCAGCGCTGCGCCGCAACTGTCTCCACCTCCAGTTGGAGCGCGTAGCCCAGCGCCGACTTTACGGTCAACCGGGTGCATCTTGGCGTGCCGGCTTCGACTTGCAGAATTTCCACTCGCGGATAAACTGGCCACTATGCGGGATAGGTGGCCGGATCGGCGATGTGCTGAAAGACTTGCTCAATCGGCGACTTGATCAACCAGTGATCAACAAAGGTATAGCGAGCCATGATCTCTCCTCCGTTTGTAAAAATTGACGTATCAGATGCTTGATTGGAGTATAAATCGTGCCAGTGATCAACTTCTAGACCAAAAACTGCTCACTTTATGGGCCAAACAGAAGCTTGTACGCTGCGGTGGCAATTAAGCCCAAACAGTAGGCTGTGCTGTAATAGATGAGCAATAGTTGCCGGCCATAGCCAGAGCAACCCAATCGCCAACAAGGCGAGCAACGCCACCACATATAAATCTAATCCGATCTGCTCAAAAGCCAGGTTGGCAAAGACACCTAGCCCAATGAAAAGACCATTGATGATCAACAATCCAACATCGCCACGCGCCAGGGATGTGCGCCACGGGAAGAGCACTTGGAGAACCATCAACACGGCATTGGTCAGGACAAAGCCGGTAAAGAAGAGCCAGTGCGAAAACTCGTCATCGTTAAAGATTACAATGCGGCACAGATCAGTGGTCGGATCGGTGGCGCAAAAACGGCCGTGGAGATAATTGGTAATTTCATGATCACCATAGCTGGTGCCGGTCAAGTACACACCAAGGATAAAGATAACGCCTAGCGTGCGATGCCATAAACCTTGATACGCCGGGCTTGAATAAGCTAAATGCTGCTTAAGCAGATAAAAAGCGGTCAGACTGATCAGTGGCAGGATCAACATGTTGTTTAGATCCACCCAGCGCAGAAACTGATTCGGTGCGACATAGCCCAGTGTAAGCGTGCTCAACCGGTTGATCGAAAGCAGAATAATGACTAGCGTTTGTACCGTGAGCAAGATGTGGGTCCAACGCAGATCAGCAGGGTTTTGCATTGCATTGGCCTCAGTCGTGGTTATATGAACGGTCATCGATCATTCCTTGTAGTTTTAACTACAATGGCACAGCTAAAGATTGATTTTTATCTGTGTCACCTGTTAATAGATGTATTGATAGACCAGCGAAAAATAAGTTGCGAACATGTGCACACTACGACCGGTGATACAAGTATAAGTCTGGCCGCTGCTCACCCAACAGGTCGAAAAGTGTTCATCTTCTGTTCATATTTTACGGCACAGTTGAGGGCCGCATTTGAGTTTGGGGGTAGCAGTTTACGACTATTATTGGTCTGATGTATAATAAAAGTATAAAGAATCAGCACAGGAAAGGCTAACCTACAATTAACATTGAGCACGTTGTTTGTCCCGAGGATATCGAAGACAAACTAGCAGCGAAACATAAAGTGATGGTAGGGAAGTACGTCAGGTATTGCTTGGTCTGCCGCGCATTCGCTTCGCCGAAATCGGGAATATACCGGGCGACGATGTCTATGTGGCATTTGGACAGACCTATGGTGGGTGCTACCTCGCTGTTTTCTTTGTTTATAAACGCAATACAGCGACGGCGATCATCATTAGCGCGCGTGACATGGCACCGCCAGAACGGAGACAATATGGCAGAAAATAGCCTGAGTAGCATTTCACAAGCCGATTCGTTGGCAAAGATGGGTGAATTTTGGGACACGCATGACTTCACCCAATTCGATACAGATGCGCTTGATGTTGAATTCACAATTTCTAGTGCAGTATCCATCGAACCAGACTTATTGGCAGCAGTGGAGAAACAAGCCCGCTTACGTGGCATCGGCGTAGAGACGCTGGTGAATCTTTGGCTTCATGAGAAGTTAACTGAGCAAGCACAACTTGTTACTGCCTAAGCACAAACGCATGAACGAAGAAAATGCCCTACTGGACAAAAGGTAGCTAGAAATATGAAAACTATAGATGCGCTTAGCCAACCTAATATTGATAATCATGTGGCAATAGGCGCAGGAGTAACCATTGTCGCGGCATGGCAAGCAGCCGCCAATCAGCAAGACATTGAGCGTCTGATCGAATTGTCAGATCCAAACATCGAAGTGGTTGGCCCGCGCGGGGCCGCTTATGGGCATCAGATATTGCGTGATTGGATGGGTCGGGCTGGGTTAACCCTGGAAACTCTACGTGTCTTTGCCCGCGACCAGGTTGTCGTCGTGGCCCAACATGGGGTGTGGCGTGCCGTGGATACAGGAGCGGTCAACGGGGAAGCAAACCTTGCCTCACAGTTTCGCGTCGAAGACGGGCGAGTGGTCCAGTTTACTCGCGATGATGATCTGGCGATTGCGTTGAAAGAAGCGGGGCTTACCGATGCGGATGAGGTGAGAAGCGGCGAATAAATTCGCTGCAACTCGGACAAAACCCACCGACGTGGGTTATACCCGCCACGCGGTAGGTTTTGTCCGAGTCGTGCGTGATTTTAATTACGGCTCAAACTATTTTCGTCGTTGCGCCACAGTACGCAGCAGCAGATAGAGTAAGAAGCCCAACGGACCCATCATCAGGATGAAAAAGAGACAGGGTGAAGCGATCCATGCGCTGATCTGTCGCTCACGGCTGTCTAGATAGGCCCAACGGCCGACAAAAAGATCGAAGGCCAGAAAGTGGATCCAGCCGACGGCGACGCCGGCGGGGCTGCCGAGCAGTTCGGCCAGTCCGGCAATCGTCGGGTTGATCAAGTCGGCGGCAATCCCACCGCCGAGCATCTGGGGCACAATCAGTATGCTATAGGCCAGCGCCAGGGGTACGATTATCCACAATGTGGCCATGATTCGTTTGGTCCACGACCAATGCGGCAGGAAGATCATCAGCAGCCAGAACGGCAAGATGTAGAGATTGGCGAGTTGAAATAAAATTTCGGTCATCAGTTGATCCTCAAGTGGTGATTGCTAATTTTATCTTTGTCGGGAAACGGGATTAGG
>Ga0209591_10008339_pt1 | contig 11289 bp, 12 predicted proteins | sample MAT01_FD_187207 | JGI IMG/M metagenome (GOLD analysis project Ga0209591, IMG submission 187207) | Freshwater microbial communities from Lake Fryxell liftoff mats and glacier meltwater in Antarctica - MAT-01 (SPAdes) (version 2) | ecosystem: Environmental > Aquatic > Freshwater > Ice > Liftoff...
CGACTATGCGCAGTACGGCCCCAATTTCTCAGGCGTCTGGACAGAGGGAGAGTGCTGGCAATCCAACCCAGACTATTCGCCAGCGACACTTGATGCCTGGCGCCGAATGGGGCTCGGATTGGACGCTCCGCGCAAGCCCGAAGACCCCAAATGGGATGTGTGGCTTGAATTCAATCGCCAGCGCTTTCGAGACTGTGTTCGTAATTCTGTGGAGCGTCTCCACAAGGAGCGCCCGGGAACCCTAATCGCCTCCAAGCATCTGTACACCACTTTCGTCCCGGAAAAGCCCGAAATCCCAGTGGACTTCCTCATCAACTCCAGCATGAGCCCCCGCCTCGAAGCGCGCTATCTGGGCCAAACCGGCAAGGCCTGGGGCCTCCAGATCTCAGACACTCAGCCGATTATCCAACTGAAGCAAGAGGCCTCTATTGCGCTAGCCCAAGGCGGCGGCATCCAGCTTCACCTCAAGGCATTTGAACACTTGCACGAGGTCTCTCAATTTTGCCGTGAGCGGCAATCGCTCTGTCACAAGAGCCAAAGCCTCAGTGATGTTGCCATCCTCTTCAGCCGCACAAGCCTTTACCGAAAGTCGAACCAGCTTTTCGGCGACTGGGGCAAACACGTGGCTTCGTGCGCTGGGCTACTCGATGCCATCATCGAATGCCACCGCAGCGTTGATGTGATGCCTGATTGGGCCCCCCTCCGGTGGCCGGTCCTCGTAATTCCGGAATGGGAAGAAATCGGCGACTCACTAGCTCAGCAACTTGCCGGTCAGGTACGCGATGGGCTGAATCTCTTTCTCACAGGCGCACACAATGCGCGGAAGTTCTCAAGTCTCTTCAACTGGAGACTGACCGGGCCCGCTTCGCTCACTGGACTTTGGCAGGATGTCGATCCTGGAGCAGGGAAGATTATTGCCGAACGTTACTCGAGCGACACCTCGGGACGGAGTTCGAAGCCTGCTGCGATGCTTTTTGAAATCGGTAAAGGACGGGTGGTCCTGGCTCCAGGCCCAATCGAGACCCATTCGCCCGCCCTCCGCCAATTCGTAGGCCAATGCCTTGATGCGCTAGGCCCTGCGCAGGTCTCAATCAAGGACAACACCGCTCCCCTTGAAATCGCGATCCGTAAACAAGGTCAGCAGACCGTGCTCCACTTCCTCAATCAAGTCAGCTCGCTTCCATCCCAGCAGGTTAGGCTCAGACTCGCCCTTCCACCGAAGAAGATCCTCTGGGAACCATCTGGCCGAGCCATTGGATTCGACTGGCGCGATGGCAATGCCACCTTTACAACTCCGCCCATTCCTCTTCACGCCATGGCGGTCATCGATTGAATCCCAGACTCGCCGCCATTGCCAGCGCCATTCTCTTCTCAACCGGTGGGGCGGCCATTAAATCGACCTCACTCACGAGTTGGCAAATCTCAGGCCTGCGCAGCCTTGTCGCCGCACTTGCGGTCCTGATTCTCCTGCCCGAAACACGAAAGCACTGGACCTGGCGCAGCGGCGTTGTCGCCATCGCCTACGCGATCTGCCTGACATCCTTCGTGCTGGCTACCAAGAACACCACGGCAGCCAACGCCATCTTCCTCCAGGCAACGGCTCCTGTCTATCTGGTCTTGTTAGGCCCATGGCTTCTGCGCGAAAAAGTGCGGACCAGTGACTGGACGACTCTGGCCATCGTATGCGTCGGGATGGTCCTTGTATTTTGGGATCCCGGTGAGGCTCAGGCACTGGCACCGAGCCCCTTGCTCGGGAACTGGCTTGGTGCTCTGAGCGGCCTCACTTGGGCTCTGACAGTCTGTGGCTTGCGCTGGTTGAGTAGAGGTCAAGCCGGAAGCTCCATGACCCCAGTCCTAATGGGCAACTGCATTGGGATCTTGATTTGCCTTCCTCAGATGTTCCCGCTCACGCAGATCCGGTCCAACGACATTTGGTCGCTGGCTTACCTTGGGGTCTTTCAGGTCGGCCTCGCCTACTGGTGCCTGACGAAAGCAATGGCGAATCTGGGTGCCCTTGAGGCGTCGCTACTGATCATGGTGGAGCCGGCTCTAAATCCAGTCTGGACTTGGTGGCTTCACGGAGAGCGCCCCACCACGACTGCGATTGCCGGTGGAGCACTGATTATTGGTTCTGCACTCTTGAAAAGCTGGCGAGATCGGAAAAATGTGCTAAATTAGAGGTTTAGCCCAAGTTTGTGGGCCTGTAGCTCAGTTGGTTAGAGCGCTACCTTGACACGGTAGAGGTCTGCAGTTCGAGTCTGCACAGGCCCACCATTCCTTTCCTGTAATCCTTCTCAAGTTATCTGCCTGCGTAATTCATCTCGTAGTATTTCCGGTATTCGCCGCTCCGCACTCGTTGCAACCATTCGGAATTCGTGGCATACCAGCGAATTGTTTCAGCCAAGCCCTCCTCGAAGGGTACTTCCGGCTTCCAATTTGTTGCGTGCATCAGCTTCTCACAATTTAAAGCATATCGGCGATCATGCCCCGGCCGGTCGGCCACCGTCTTCATAAGGCTCTCAGGCTTCTCCGTAATGCTCAGGATTCTGCGGATGACCTCGACATTTGGCAATGCCAGACTCCCCCCAACGTTATAGACCTCGCCTGGTTCACCCTTCGACAGTACTGCCAGGATTGCCCGGCAATGATCGTCAACAAATAGCCAATCGCGGATTTGCATCCCGTCGCCGTAAACGGGCAGAGGTCGATCTTCGAATGCATTTGAAATCATCAGTGGAATGAGCTTTTCGGGGAATTGATATGGCCCATAATTGTTGCTCGCTCTCGTTACGCAAACCGGCAGCTTGTAGGTTGTGTAGTAGCTCAATGCCAGCAGATCAGACCCTGCCTTTGATGCAGAGTAAGGGCTTGAGGCGCGCAATGGATAATGTTCATCTGCCTCCAATGGTTCCTCAATGCTGCCGTACACCTCATCCGTCGAGACATGCAGGAATCGACCGATGCCATTGCGTCGGGCCGCTTCCAGAAGTGAGAAGGTCCCGTTGAAGTTAGTCTTGATGACTGGCTCGGGCGAAAGAATACTTCGATCTACATGGCTCTCAGCTGCAAAGTGAACCACAGAATCTGGTTTCACTTCGGCGAACAATCCATCCACAAAAGGAGCGTCGGCAATGTCGCCAAGTACAAATCTGTAATTGAGATTGCCCTTCAGTGCCTCAAGATTTTCGAGGTTCCCTGCATAGGTAAGCTTGTCGAGGTTTGTAATCTGCCAGTCAGGATGCTGACGCGCGACCAGCCGGACGAATGCAGAGCCGATGAATCCGGCACCGCCGGTTATAAAAATTTTCATGCTTTCAATTTCGTTCTTTCTCAATACTGATCATCCACACGAATACCAAACAACTATTGGAAGGGTTCACGATTCGTGCACGAGACGCTCGGTGGTGTAGAGGTTGCTGAGCCATCCATAGCCGTAGGCCCTAGGTGAGCTTGCCGCGGGCTGCGATCGGCCAGCTTGTTTCCAATGTGCCATTGCGGTATCCGATGGCCTGCTCCTGAAGGTTCATGGCGACGCAGACGTGGTTCATGAGGATCTGGAGCTTGTCGCCGATGTGGAAGGTGCGCTCACATTCGGTGATGTCGATGAAGCCGTGCTCCTCGTTCATCTTGTGGAAGAGCGCACCGGGGGCATTCAAGACTTTGCCGAAGCTCACGCCAGCGTCGTTCAGAAGGCGGTCTGAAGAAAAGGTCTTCGAGCCGCCATCGATCAGGATCTGGCCTTTGTGAGCCGTCGATATCACAGTGGCAATTATGGTGGCGGCGCACTGCTCAAGGCTGCAGGCCTTGCCAACGACGGTGTTGCGGTCGTTAAAGATGTAGGTGCCGGGGCGGATTTCGTTCATCGCCTCAATGCGATGGGACTGGAACATGGTTGGAGTTGAACCACCGGAAACAATACGAGGGGCGCGGCCAGCTTTTTTCAAAGTGTCGACTGTCTGATTCAGCAGAACGTTCAGAGCCTCGATCATGCCGTGGCCTTCTTCGCCGAGGTCCTTGATGTGGCCCGGATAAAAAGAGATACCGTCGTACTGGATGTGGGGCAGTTTTTTGATCGCGCCAATCATATCAATCAGTTCGTCTGGCTGGATGCCGACACGGCCGAGGCCGGCGTCAAACTCCACGAGGATCTTCGCCGGGACTTCGCCGTCTGATAATGCCTTGGCTGCTTCGAATGAATCGAGAGCTACCGTGAGGTTTGTGTGGCGGGCGACTTCTTTCAAGCGGGCCATCTTCGTGGCACCGAGGGTCGGGAAGGCGACCAGGAGATCCTGGGGGTTGGCCGCGAGCATGACCTCGGCTTCTCCGGGCTTGGCTACAGTAAGGCCTACTGCGCCAAGTTCAATCTGCTTGCGGGCGAGCAGGGGGCTCTTGTGGGTCTTGGTATGTGGACGGAGGCGAAGGTTGTGGGTTTGCGTGTAGTCGGCCATCCTTTGGAGGTTGTCCTCCATGACGTCCAGGTCCACTACGATTGCGGGGGTATCTACTTCGAAGATGTTCACGTTATTTGAATTCGACGTCGATGCGGCCACCTAAACCACGGTAGAGCAGGACGATATTTTTGGTTTTGTGTTTGCCGTCTATCGGGAAATAGAGCAGACCTTTAGTATCCACTTTGATCTCGCCGGCGGGAAGCTCTTTTTCTTCGAGGACCTTCTTCATCGGGTTGACCTTTTCCTTCTTGTCATTCTCTTCAACGGTTGGTGTCTCAATTTGAGTAGTTGCGTTGCCAATGCCGCCGCCGTTGCCGGGCAGGCGCATGGGGCCGCCGGTGCCGACGGGGCCACTCCAGACTGGGCCATTGTTCTGGCCCATGGCTCCTGAGGTGGGGCCTTTCTGAGATTTAATGACAAGACCGCCGGTGCCGGTAAGTTGGGCTGGAGCAAAGGGCTTGGTCTTCTGGCCATCGTCAGTGATAAGAAGCTGGAAGTCGTCGCGATCAATTTTGACGCCTTCTTCGACGCGGGGCTTGATAAGCACTTCGACGACGTAAATGTAGCCGTTCATTTCGTCGCCGAGGATCTGCTTGACGGCAGCTTTGTTGGCATAGACGGTGGCGATGATTTCCATGCGGTCGCTGGCACCGTGCGAGGTGGCGATCTTGGGTTGCTCGGGCTTGTCAGCGGCGCCGAGAAGGGTAGCTAATGCGAGGAGCGGAATCAGTTTCATTTATCTCTCCCTAACCATGATTTGACGGTGCGCGATACCTTCTCGGTTGCATCTTGTTGCACGAAGTGGCTGGCCTCGGGGATTGTGACGAGGGTGAGGTCGTCGATCCAGTTCCAGGTGCCGTTGAGTGCGGGAGCAAGCAGGGCAGTGTCCTTGAGGCCGTGGATGAGCAGGACGGGCATGGTGAGCTTGCGGGTTTCATTGCCTTGCTGGTAGGGTGGGCGCGGGTAGTTGCGCTGGTAGAAGGCCATCATGCCAGCCAGGCTCGAGCGCTCGAAGGCTTCGACGTAGAGCTTCTTTGCTTCAGGGTCTTTGACCCAGCCGGCGAGGGCGGCGGCGGAGAGCTTGGTGTGAGAGTCGGGTTCCTGGAAGCGACGCGCGTATTCGCTGGCCTTCTGTTGGTCGGGGTTGTTGGCTAGCTCGCGGCTCAGTCCATTGGGATGAGGAAGGTTCAGGATAACCAGTTTCTCTACCATCTGAGGAGCGTTAAGGGCGACTTGCCAGGCGATGGCCCCGCCCCAGTCGTGCGCCATGACGATAGCCTTTTCGCGGCCATTGGCTTTGATTACGTTCAAGACATCGCCCACCAGGAGGCGCATATCGTAGTTCTCGACGCCCGAGGGTTGGCCTGAAAGGTTGTAGCCACGGAGGTCCATTGCGACGCAGCGGTAGCCTGCGTCACCGAGGACTTGCATCTGGTCGCGCCAGGTGTACCAGAAGTCGGGGAAGCCGTGAACCATGACGATGAGTGGACCGTCCTGCTTGCCGTACGTAGCATAGTGGATCTTGACGCCGTTTGAGTCGGCGGTGGAGTGTTGGACCTGGATGGAAAGGAGAAGTAGGAGCAGGGGCGTCATGTGACGCTATTTTAGCTCGTCATCAAGGAGCTGGAGGAGATCGCTGAGCTTGCGCTTCTGATCTGGGAGGACTTTGACAGCGGCGAGTTGAGTTTGGAGGGAGTCGACCTGGTCGGCCAAGTGTAAACAAGCCAACACAGCGGCGCGGTTGGAATCAACCACGCCGCTGTTGGCAATAGTGCGCATAACGCTATCCACTTGCGAAGCAAGAGCTTCGACACGAGTAGGATCTTCACCGGTAACGACGGTGAACTGCTGTCCGTAAATGGTTACATGAACCGGCTTGGACAAGGCAGGGATCCTATTCGGCGGAAGGCAATTCCATTTGATCGAGGAGCTTGGAGATGCGGGAGGCCGCAGTCTTGTTCTTCGATTTGGCGGCCGACAATTCGGCAGTAAGCCGATCGATTTCCTTTTGCAGGGCGAGCTTATCCTTACGGAGGCTGCCTACCGCTTCAAGGGCTTTGACGACGCGCTCTTCGAGTTGGGAGAGCAGGTCGGCGTCTTGTTCGTTGTAAAGTTCTTCCGCCATGGGTTACCTATGCAGCTGTGGTGGTCTTGAGGGGAAAAGGCGTGTTGGCCGGTAGGGCCGCCCTTGCCGCCTCAACCAGAGCGTTGAAAGCCTTGATGTCTTGCGTCGCGATATCGGAGAGAACCTTGCGGTTGAGGTCGATACCGGCAATCTTGAGGCCATTCATGAAACGGGAATAGCTGAGACCGGCGGACTTGGTGGCGGCATTGATGCGGACGATCCACAGTCTGCGGAAGTCACGCTTTTTACGCCGACGACCGACGTAACCGTACTTCAGGGACTTTTCGACAGCTTCCTGAGCGGCTCGGTTCAGCTTGGACTTGGTCAAGAAGAAGCCAGAGGCTAACTTCATTGTTTTGTGGCGGTAGTCTCTACGACCTGTACCGCGTTTTACTCTAGGCACGTTTGTTCTCCTTCAATTTGTTGATTCATCTAGTTCGGGCGTTGCGGGCACGTGCGAAGAGCACCGCTTGCACCGGTTCAACAAGCAAACCTACGCTTATGCGTAAGGAAGCATGTCGGAAACAGCCTGGTGGTTGGCGGAACTGACAGTTCCGGACTGACCAAGCCGACGCTTATTGGCGTTGGACTTACCTGCAAATAGATGGCGGGCATTTGCCTTGCCACGTTTGAAGGCACCAGAGGCGGTCTTTTTAAAGCGCTTTGCGGCGCCTTTGTGGGTTTTGAGCTTCGGCATCGAAGTAATCCTTGTGTTTTGAGTAGACAAGAGAAAGGGCCACAGGGGTCTGCGGCCCTCATCTACTTCCCTAAATATTAACACGATCGGCGGCCAGACGCGAAGCGAGGGAGTGGGCAATATCGGGGTTGCGATCGTGGACGTTGTATTGCTCGGCGGGGTCGAAGTCGAGGTGAAAGAGTTCGGGTGGGTTTTTCCCGGCCTGACGGTATTTCCACGGGCCCTGGCGGATGGCCTGGAGGTCTGCGCCGAGGAAGTATTTGTAGTTGTCGCGCGGTGAGGTGGCCTGGCCTTTGAGGGTTGGCAGGAGGTTGTATCCGTCGTAAACGCGATCGGTTGGGACTTTTGCTGCGGCGGCGGCCGAGAAGGTTGGAAAGAAGTCCAGCGTGGAGACCATCTCGGAGGAGATGCGCCCGCCAGGGATGGTTCCGGGCCAGCGGGCCAGGAAGGGAACACGGTGGCCACCTTCGTAGGTGGTGCCTTTAGCCCCACGCAAGAGGCTTTTTGAGCCGGTGTGCCAGGGTTCGACGCCCTGAGCCAACATGCGGGGTGGCAGGTCGTGCCAGGGGCCGTTGTCGCTGGCGAAGACGACGAGGGTGTTGTTGTCGATGTTGCGGGTTTTGAGTTCGTTCAGGATTTGGCCGGCGGACCAATCCAGGGTTTCGATGGTGTCGCCGTAAAGGCCAGCGCGGGAGCGACCGCGGCGGCTGGCCGGAGCGCTTATCGGCAGATGGGGCATGGCGTACGGCAGGTAGAGGAAGAATGGGTTGCCTGAGGAGTTGCGGATGAAGTTGAGGGCTTCGCCGGTGTAGCGCTCTGTGAGTTGCGATTGATCGGTGACAGATTCGATTGCGTCGTTGTTGCGCCAGAGATGTAGGGGGCGATCCGTCTTAACCCAGGGCGGGATCATGTCGTTGCTGTAGAGGAGGCCGAGGTATTGGTCGAAACCACGGCTGGTGGGGAGATATTCTTTGGGGCTGTGTCCGATGTGCCATTTTCCGATGGCGGCGGTTTTGTAGCCTTGCGATTTCAGTTGCTGGGCGATGGTGATCTCAGAGAGGGGGAGGCCGCCGAGGGATTCGGGGCCGAGATTGTTGGGCAGGCCGGCGCGCTTGGCGTAGCGGCCGGTGAGGAGGCCGACGCGGGAAGGAGTGCAGACGCTGGCGGCAGCGTAGCCTGAAGTGAAACGGACGCCTTCATTGGCCAGGCGATCGAGATTGGGAGTCTGGATGTTTGGGTGGCCGTAGCAAGAGAGATCGCCGTAGCCCATGTCGTCGGCGAAGAGGACGATGATGTTTGGCTTCGTTTGGGGAAGAGTCTGGGCGGCGGCAGTTGCGCCACCCAGTTGGAGGATTTCACGTCGAGTCACGTGACCAGTTTACTCGTCGTCGTTAATCTGAACGTGATTGGCTGCGGCGATGATCTTTTCGGCCTGCGGGGCGGGCACGAAGTCGTAATGATCGAATTCCATGATGAAGCTGGCGCGGCCCTGGGTCATGGCGGTGAGGTCGTTCTGATAGCTAAGCATTTCAGACATTGGGACCGTAGCCTTGATGCTTTGAGAGCCGTCGTTGACGTCCATGCCGGCGACCTTTCCGCGACGGCTGGTAAAGTCGCCGAGGAGGTCTCCGGCGAATTCGACCGGGGTGTGAACTTCGACCTTCATGACGGGCTCGAGCAGGGCAGGTTTTGCTAGAGCCATCGCGGCCTTGAAGGCTTTGCGGGCGGCCATCTTGAAGCTCATTTCGTTTGAGTCGACGTCGTGATAACTGCCGTCGTAGAGGGTAACTTTGAAGTCGACCATGGGGAATCCAGCGAGCCAGCCGTGGGCGGCGGCTTCCTGGATTCCTTTTTCGACAGCGGGTACATACTGCTTGGGGACGGAGCCGCCGAAGGTGGCGTTGATGAATTCGAAGTGAGTACCGCGGGCGAGGGGTTCCATCCTGATTTTGCAATCGCCGAATTGGCCGTGGCCACCGCTTTGTTTTTTATGGCGGCCCTGGACGTCGGCGTTAGCCCGAATGGTTTCCCGGTAAGCGATCTTGGGAGCGCGAAGTTCGATGTCGACGTGATAGCGCTTGCGCAGGCGGGCGACGATGGCTTCGACGTGTTGCTGGCCGTTGCCGGCAATGAGGAAGTCTTTGGTTTGCGGGTCGCGATAAAAACGCAAGGTGGGGTCTTCTTCGAGGACCTTGTGCATACCGGTGGAAAGGCGGTCTTCATCGTTGCGGGTTTTGGCGACGATGGCGAAGGCGATGGCAGGATCGGGGATGTTTACCGGCGGCCAGTGTTGGGGTTTGGATTTCTCGGAGAGGGAATCGCCGGTGAGGGTTTCTTTGAGCTTTTGCATGACGCCGATGTCGCCTGTGGCGAGTTCCGAAATTTCGCTAACTTGTTTGCCGAAGGGGGTGCTCAAGTGTGCGAAGCGTTCGTCGTGATGGGTTCGTTCATTCATCAAGTGGCCGTCGGAGCGGAGAGTACCGGCCATGACCTTGAAGAAGCTGACGCGACCGGCGAAGGCGTCGGCGAGAGTTTTGAAGACGAAGATGCTGGGGGCCGACTTGGTGTCGAGGTGGAGGCGGTCGATGGGCGAGGGGAGGTATTCGCTGACGAAGTTCATTAGATCGCGGATACCCTGGTCTTTGAGGGCACTGACGCCCAGGATCGGGAAGACCTGGCGATTTGTGATTTCTTTCTTAAGGCCGTCGGCAAGGTGTTCGACCGAGAGAGCGCCGGATTCGAAGAATTCCTGCATGAGGGCGTCGTCATCTTCGGCGATCATTTCGACGAGTTCTTCTCGGGATTCGACGCTGCAGCAGCGGCGGCCGAAGCGGTTGCGGATCGCTTCGACGACGTTGGTAAAGCTGGTGCGTTCGTGGTCGAGTTTGGTGACGACGAAGATGACTGGAAGATTGAATTCAGCGGCGAAGGCCCAAGCTTTTTCCGTTTGGACCTGGATGCCGGCGGAGCCATCCACAACGAGCAACATGGCGTCGGCTGCGGGCAGGCAGAGGCGGGCGTCATGGATGAAGTGATTGAGGCCCGGGGTGTCGAGGATATTGATTTTTTTCTTTGAGAATTCAATGGCCGCGATGCCGGTGGAGATGGAGTGTTTGCGGGTGATGGCTTCTTCGTCGAAATCGGTGACGGTGGTGCCTTCTTCCGGAGTATGCAGTCGACTGGTGGCGCCGGCGGCGAAGATCATGGCACTGGCGAGCGTTGTTTTGCCGGAGTGTGCATGTCCTGCCAGCGCCACATTTCTGATATCTGAGCTGGTATAGAGACGCATGGTCATGTCCCCTCCTTGAGGGACTGCACCGTGAATATCACAGTTGAGTGACGATGTGAAGCTTTTGGTGTGAAACGTTTGAGAATGGGGGCGATCCAATAGGCAGAGGAATTTTGCGATGAAAACTGTGTTGATGATCCTGGGTATTTCCGCGATGGCGTTTGGTCAGAGGATTCCGGCTTCTTCACCGATCGCGGTGAGTTTGATTGAGTCAATTGATTCTTCGAAGGCGAATGAGGGCCAGACGTATCAGGCCAGTGTTGCAGAAGACGTTATGGTGAACGGGAAAGTTTTGGTTCCACGTGGGGCCGATGCGACGGTGACGCTGGTGAATCTAGACGAGAGCGGTAAATTCAAAGGGAGCACGAAGTTGGCGGTTCGGCTGACTAGTTTGACAGTGGATGGCAATGCGGTGCCGGTTGAGACCGGGGATGTGACGCGGGTGAGTAAAAGCCAAGGCAAGAATACGGCGGTGAAGACGGGGATTGGAGCCGGGATCGGCGCAGCGCTTGGGGCAATTTTCGGTGGAGGTAAGGGAGCGGCGATTGGGGCGGGGTCTGGTGCTGCGGCTGGGGCAGGGAGCCAGATCTTTACCAAAGGGCAGAAGGTGCAGATTCCTAGTGAGACGGTGTTGCGGTTTCTGACTACGCGGATGGTGATGTTGGGAGTTGGAGGGAGGTAAGGGTGGAATCGGATTGAATTACTGCGGCCGACGGGAGAAGCTGTG
>Ga0209591_10008343_pt1 | contig 11287 bp, 8 predicted proteins | sample MAT01_FD_187207 | JGI IMG/M metagenome (GOLD analysis project Ga0209591, IMG submission 187207) | Freshwater microbial communities from Lake Fryxell liftoff mats and glacier meltwater in Antarctica - MAT-01 (SPAdes) (version 2) | ecosystem: Environmental > Aquatic > Freshwater > Ice > Liftoff...
CGAGGTCCCATTGAGGAAGACCGCGAGACCGCGTAGCGGAGCCGTCGGCTCCGGGAGAACCGGGGTCCCGGCGGTCCCCGAGTAACCTCCGAGTGATGGCGGCTGGAAAACGCAAGCAGGGTGCCCGGGGCGACGCGGTCAGGATCGTCTTCCTCGGGGGCCTCGGTGAGATCGGCCGCAACTGCATGTGCATCGAGGTCGAGGGCCGGATCCTCGTCGACGACTGCGGGATCATGTTCCCCGAGGTCGACATGCCGGGCGTCGACCTCGTCCTGCCCGACTTCACGTACCTGCGCGAGAACGCGGATCGGGTCGAGGGCGTCCTCCTCACCCACGCCCACGAGGACCACGCCGGCGGCCTGGCGTTCCTGCTCCGTGACCTCTCGGTGCCGATCTACGGATCGAAGCTCTCGCTCGGCCTGGCCAAGAACCGCATCGAGGAGGCCGGCCTCATGGGCCGCACCCAGATGATCCCGGTGGAGGACGGCGAGCGGATCCAGATCGGCCCGTTCGACTGCGAGTTCATCCCGGTCACCCACTCGGTCCCGCACGCGTTCGCGATCGCGTTCCACACCCCGGTCGGCACGATCCTCCACACCGGCGACTTCAAGCTCGACCTCACCCCGGTCGACGGTCGCACCACCGACCTCGCCCACATCGGCGAGATCGCCAAGCGCGAGGGCGGAATCCGGCTGCTCCTCTCCGATTCCACCAACGCGGAGCGGCCCGGGTACACGCCCTCGGAGTCGACGGTGGGCGCGGCGATGCGCACGGTGTTCCGTGACCACCCCGACCGGCGGATCATCGTCGCGAGCTTCGCGTCGCACCTCCACCGGGTGCGCCAGGTGGCCGAAGCGGCGCTCGAAGCCGGCCGCAAGATCGCCTTCCTCGGCCGCTCGATGGTCAACAACGTGACCCTCGCCCGGGAGATGGGCCTGCTCGACGTCCCGGTGAAGAGCGTGATCGACATCTCCGAGACGGCCAAGCTGCCGCCCGGCGATGTGTGCATCATCTGCACCGGTTCGCAGGGCGAGCCGCTCAGCGCGCTCTCGCTCATGGCCGCGCGCGAGCACAAGTTCGTGAAGATCGGCGACAGCGACGTGGTCGTGATCTCGGCCCACGCGATCCCCGGCAACGAGGTGAACGTGACGCGCGTGATCGACGCGTTGTGGCGGGCCGGCGCCGAGGTGATCCACGGGGGCGACGCCCCGGTGCACGTGTCGGGCCACGCGTCGCAGGAGGAGCTCAAGTTCATCCTCAGCCTCACCAAGCCCGACTACTTCGTGCCCGTGCACGGCGAGTACCACCACATGATCAACCACGCGCGTCTGGCGACCGCCGGCGGGATCGCCGACGACCACGCGATCGTCTGTGAAGACGGTGACCGCCTCACGCTCTACAAGGACCGGATGGAGGTCGAGCGGGGCGCGGTGCCGGCCGGCTACCTGTTCGTCGACGGCATCGTCGGCGACGTCGGCCATGGAGTGCTGCGCGACCGCCAGAACCTCGCCGAAGAGGGCGTGGTCGTCGTGATCGTCACGCTCGACAAGAAGTCGGGTGAGGTCGTGACCGGGCCCGAGATCGTCACCCGCGGCTGGGTCTACGCCCCGGAAGCCGAGGCACTGCTCGAAGAGGCGAGGCAGGCGGTGCTCAGGTCGATCGAGGACGCGACCAGCGAGGGCATCACCGACCTCGACACCATGCGCCGTCACGCCCGCAAGGGCCTCGGTCGCTTCATCCACGACAAGACGAAGCGCCGGCCGACGGTCATCCCCGTGGTCATGGAAGTCTGACCGCCCGTGTCGGAACGCTCGTAGATGGCGACGATCCGCGACTGGTCGAACTTCATCGCCGGTCGCACCGCACTCGTCACCGGTGGGGGCGGGGGAGTAGGTCGTGCGATCGCGATCCAGATGGCCCGGGCGGGGGCGGAGGTCTGGGTCAACGACGTGCACCTCGACCGGGCCGAGAAGGTGTGTACGGAGATCGAGGCCGAACGGTTGCTCGCGCACCCGGTGGTGGCCGACGTCACCGACCGCGACGCCGTGATCGCGATGCACGAGGCGACCGGCTCGCTCGACATCCTCGTGAACAACGCGGGGATACCGGTCGAGGGGTTCCCGATCAAGTCGTTCGTGGAGACCGGCCCCGAGGAATGGGATCCCCTCATCCGGTTGAACCTCGCCGCGGTGCTCAACGTCACCCGCACCTACCTGCCCGGCATGATCGAGCGACGGTGGGGCCGGGTGCTCACGATCGTCTCCGACGCCGGCCGGCGCGGGGAGCGCAAGCAGGTCGTCTACGGCGCGGCGAAAGCCGCCGCGATGGGCTTCTCCCGCGGCCTCGCCGCCGAGGTCGGACGCGATGGCGTGACCGTCAACTGCATCGCGCTCGGGACCATGAACCATGGTCAGATGGCCGACGCGCTCGCCGCCGATCCCGCGCTCGAGGCGAAGTTCGCACGGGCCTATCCCGTCGGGAGGTTGGGGACCCCCGCCGACCCGGCACCCCTCGCAGTGCTCCTGTGCAGCGACGCCGGCGAATGGATCACCGGTCAGGTGTACCCGGTCGACGGCGGATACGCCCCCGCATTGTGAACGAAGTCTGAGTACCCTCGCCGGGTGATGGACCTTCCCCCGGGGTACCGGCTGCGAGCACCGCGCCCGCGTGACGCGCCCGAGGTCGCAGCGGTCGTCGTCGCACACGACATCGCCGACTTCGGCGAGCCCGACTTCAGTGAGCACGACCTCCTCGACGACTGGGAACGGCCGCGCTTCGAACTCGAGCGTGACGCCTGGGTCCTCGTCGGTCCGACTGGTCGCCTGGTCGCGTACGCCTTCGTGTGGCAGGCCGAGCCGGGGACCCAACTCGAGGCCGACGCGTTCGTCGCCCCCGAGTACGGCGGCCGGGGTCTCGGTGGCCACCTGATCGACCTCATCGAGACCCGCGCCGTCGAGATCGCGTCGGCGTCGACCGCTCCGGAGGTCACTCTCGGGATGTACGCGTCGCGCGCCAACACCGCGAAACGCGACCTCCTCGAGCGACGGGGGTACAAGCCGGTGCACACTCGCCTGCGCCTGAAGGTCGACTTGGCCCGGCGCGAGACAGAGGCCGCGGCCGCGGTGTCGCCCGATGTGATCGTCCGGGAGTTCGATCCCGAGACCGACGAGGCCGACGTGCGCGAGGTGATGGACGAGGCGTTCCTCGGCCGGGCCCGCTACTCGCGCCGCCGAGTCGACGAGTGGCTCGACCTGCGGGTCCGGCACCCTGCCTTCGACCCGAAGCTCTGGCGGGTCGCGTGTGCCACCGCCGGCGACGACCGGCCCGTGGTCGGGGCGATTCTCGTCTACGACGTCGGGGGTACGGGCTACGTGAGCAGTGTCGGGGTGCGCGTGCCGTGGCGCGGGCGGGGGGTCGGCCAGGCCCTGCTCGCCGAGGCGTTCGCCGCGCTGCGCGACCGCGGCCAGATGCGAGTGGTCGTGGAGGTCGACGCCGAGGAGGCCGACGGGGCCCGTCGCCTCTACGAACGGGTCGGGATGCGGGTCTCCGAGGAACACGACTGGTTCGCCCGAGAGGTCCCGCCACCTTGATGGTCGACACCTGACTTCTGGTGCCTCCCCCCCAACTTGGGTTCGTGCGTTTCGCGGACTCTGCGACCGCGAAGCGCGCCAACTCGGGGAGTCGTAGCCACCCTCTGTGGTTGGTGGTCCCTGTGTTACTGGTGTTGCCACTGTTAATCTGGCCCCGTGGCCACCCCCCGCAAGCCCAGCAGCTCGAAGCCCCGCCCTTCGTCGGCATCGAAGGGCCGGACCGCGACGAAGAAGCGGGCCCCCGCCAAGCGCCGGGCCCCGAAGGCGCGTCGTCGGCCGACAACCACCCGTCGCGGCCCCGCTCGACCCTCGGCCGCCACCCGCGCCCGCGAAGCGATCGGCCGCCAGCTCGGCAGTCACACCGCTGATGTCGTCGGCATCCTCCTCATGGCGTCCGGTGCGCTCACCGCGCTCGCACTAGCCACCAACCTCGTCGGCCCCATCGGACGAGCGCTCGCGTCGGGCATCACGTTCTTCCTCGGCGGGGGCGCGTTCCTCGTTCCCGTCGCCTGCTTCGGTGCCGCCGTCCTCGTGCTCGCACCGCGCCGGACCGACGACGACGAGGCGCCGGCGCCCGCGCCGTTGCGGATCGGACTCGGGATCGCGCTGGTCGTCATCGGGATCACCGGACTCCTCCACCTCACCGGCAGCAGCCCGGCGATCGACGCGGCGTCGGATGAGCTCCGAGGCGCGGGCGGACTGCTCGGCGCCGCCTTCGGCGGACCGGTGCGTTCCGGCCTCGGCGACCTGGGAGCCGGGGTCGTCTTTCTCTGCATCGTGATCCTCGGGGCGCTCCTCGCGCCCGGGATCCCGCTCCGACAGGTGCTGGCCGCGATCTCGAAGGCGACGGTCGCGGTCGTGCACGCGATCCGCGACTGGCTCGAACCCGATGCGATCACCGCGGAACTCGTCGACGACGGCGACATGCTCGCGGCCGAGCCCCAGCCCGCGGGGCTGCTTCGCAGAGTCACCGCCGCTCAGCTCTACGACCAGTTCGCCGACACCGAACCCGAACCTGAACCTGAACCCGAACCGGTCGTCGACCTCGTCGAAGAGCTACCCGATCCGACCGACGCCGATCTCGCGGCGGAGGATCTCCCAGCCGTCCCCGTCCCCGTGCTCGATCCCTCCGCCGACGACGACGTGTCGCAGCTCGCAATCGATCTCGGCCCGAGCCATCGCCCGCCGGTGTGGAAGCTCCCGCCGAAGACGATCCTGGCCCGCGGGACCGGCGGCAAGGTCGACCAGCGTGTCGTCCAGGCCGGGGGCCAGGTGCTCGAGGCGACGCTGCGCGAGTTCGGCGTGGAGGCGAGCCTCATCGGCATGACCGTCGGCCCGACCGTCACCCGCTACGAGCTCGAGCTCGCGGCCGGGGTGAAGGTGAGCCGGGTCACCAGCCTCAACAAGGAGATCGCCTATTCGATGGCGAGCCACGACGTGCGCATCCTCGCCCCGATCCCCGGGCGGAGCGCGATCGGCGTCGAGGTCCCCAACAAGCAGCGTCCGCTCGTGACCCTCGGCGACGTGCTCGCGAGCGAGGAGGCCCGCAAGGCCACCAACCCGCTCGAGGTGGGTCTCGGCCGAGACATCGCCGGGCGCGACGTCATGATCGAGCTCGCCAAGATGCCCCACCTCCTCATCGCCGGAACGACCGGGGCCGGGAAGTCGAGCTGCATCAACAGCATCGTCACGTCGATTCTCATGCGGGCAACCCCCGAGCAGGTCCGCCTGATCCTCGTCGACCCGAAGCGCGTCGAGCTGGGCCGCTACGACGGTCTCCCGCACCTCCTCACCTCGGTGGTCACGAACCCGAAGAAGGCCGCGAACGCGCTCGACTGGGCCGTGCGCGAGATGGAGATGCGCTACGAGATGCTCGCCGAGGTCGGCACGCGAGACATCGACGGCTACAACGCGATGTTCGACCGCGGCGAGCTTCCCACCGAGGAAGACCCTGATCCGCACGGCGGGAAGAACTACGTCCGCCTGCCCTACATCCTCGTGGTCGTCGACGAACTCTCCGACCTGATGATGGTCGCGGCGCGCGACGTCGAGACCGCAGTGTGCCGGCTCGCCCAGATGGCTCGCGCCGTCGGGATCCACCTCGTGATCGCGACCCAGCGCCCGTCGGTCGACGTCATCACCGGCCTCATCAAGGCCAACGTGCCGAGCCGGCTCGCGTTCAAGGTCCGCAGCGTCACCGACTCCCGCGTCATCCTCGACCAGGCCGGCGCGGAGAAGCTCGTCGGTCAGGGCGACATGCTCATGATCACGCTGTCGTCGAGCCTCGGTCAGCGGATCCAGGGCGCCTGGGTCGACGAGGAGTGCGTGCGCAAGGTGGTCGCGCACTGGCGCCGCCAGGCCCGCCAGCCGAACTACGTCGAGGGCATCGCCGAGGACACTGCGACCGGTTTCGGCGGTCCCGGCGGCGACATGGACGGCGACGACGACCTGCTCGACCAGGCCATGGAGCTCGTCGTGACCGGCGGCCTCGGCTCGACGAGCATGCTGCAGCGCAAGCTCCGCGTCGGCTTCGCCCGCGCCGGGCGGCTCATTGACCTACTCGAGCAGCGGGGTGTGGTCGGTCCGTCGGAGGGCTCGAAGGCCCGCGCCGTCCTCATGACGAGCGAAGAGCTCGAAGAGCTGCGATCGAAGGCGTGACCCCTCGCTTTGGCGTCGCAGGCGGTCACTCAGTGGCGACCAGCGACGCCGGAGTGATCGGTTCCTAGCCGAGGCAGCGGTAGGCGGCTGCGGCGAGCAGGTGGGCTCGGGAGTCGACCGTGCCGAACTCGAGTCGGTTCATCACGTACCCGAACCCGATCTCGGCGTCGGGATCGGCGAAGCCGAGTGAACCGCCGGCACCCGAGTGGCCGAACGCGGTCGGGCCGACCGGACCGATGGTCGGAGCCAGCATGAACCCGGTTGCGATCCGCATCGGGAAACCCGTGATCACGTCGGTCTCGTCCGACTGCTCGCGCGTCGCGTCGGCGACCGTCGCGGCATCGAGCAGGCGCGCCCCGGCACCGGGTCCGTCGCCGAGCGGGCCGACGGTCGCCGCGTACAGGCGTGCGACCGATCGGGCGTCGGTGATCCCGTTCGACGACGGCAGCTCGGCCGCATGCAGGTCCCGCGTGTTCCACATGTCGCCGTACGAGAACAGCCCCGACGGACCCTGCATCGCCCGACCCGCGAGCGCGTCGGCGGGGTAGAACGCGGCGATCCCCTCGAGGACCGCGGCGGGAGGCGGGACGATCGGCGCCAACCGCGACTCCTCGGCCTCGGGGAGTCCGATCCAGCAGTCGAGGCCCAGCGGACGCGCGATCTCGTCGGCGAAGAACCGTCCGATCGTGCGTCCGGTCACACGGCGCACGACCTCACCGACGATGAACCCGTACGACCGCACGTGGTATCCCTGCGCCGTTCCCGGCTCCCAGTTCGGCGCCTGGGCCGCGATCGCCGCGACGACCGGCTCGCGGGCAACGACGTCGGCGAGGGTGAGGTCGCCGTCGATCGCGGCGAGTCCGGCGCGGTGCGCCATGACCGTGCGAAGGGTGATCGCACCCTTGCCGTGCGTCGAGAACTCGGGCCAGACCGCGGCGATCGGGGCATCGAGGTCGAGGTCGCCCCGCTGGACCAGGAGATGAGCACAGATCGCAGTGATGCCCTTGGTGGTCGAGAACACGAGTTGAAGGGTGTTGCGGGCCCAGGGTCGCCGGGTCGCCCGGTCGGCGAGCCCGGCCCAGATGTCGACCACCGGCCGACCGGCCTGGTAGACGCAGCAGGCGGCGCCCACTTCGTTCCGTTCGGCGAAGTTCGCAGAGAACGCATCGGCCACCGGCCCCCACCCGGGCGCGACGACACCCTCAACGACTGTGTCCGGACCTCCGCCTGCGTTCACGGCCTCATGGTTCACTCCGGCTGCGGTCCTCGATCGCTCACCCGCTTGGGTCCGGCGACCGGTGTCCGGACCTCCGCCTGCGTTCACGGCCTCATGGTTCACTTCGGCTGCGGTCCTCGATCGCTCACCCGCTTGGGTCCGGCGACCGGTGTCCGGACCTCCGCCTGCGTTCACGGCCGACAGTGTACGGACAGGTCCCTTGTAGGATCCCCGGGTGCCGCGTTTCTTCGTCGAGACCCTGGGTTGCCCGAAGAACGCTGTCGATTCCGACAAGATCGTCGCCTCGCTGCTCGCCGACGGCCTGGAACCCGTGACCCATGCCGGCGATGCCGACCTGGTCGTGGTGAACACCTGTGCGTTCGTAGAGGCGGCCCGCCAGGAGTCGATCGACACCGCGCTCGCGCTGTCCGACGTGCGCAAGCCCGGCGCCCGCCTCGTGCTCACCGGCTGCCTGGCCGAGCGGTACGGCGACGAGCTCGCGGCCGCGCTCCCCGAGGCCGACGCCGTGGTCGGGTTCGCCGGCGAGGGCTCGCTCAGCGAGGTCGTGCTCCGGGGTCGTAAGCCCACGGGAGTGCGCGACCTGCTCGAGCTGCCCCGACCCGCACCGTCGACCCCGTGGGCCTACGTGAAGGTGGCCGAGGGCTGCGACCGGGCCTGCGCCTTCTGCGCGATCCCGTCGTTCCGCGGCAAGCAGCGCTCCCGGACACCGGAGTCGATCGAAGCCGAGGTCGCCGGACTGGTCGACGGGGGAGTGGCCGAGATCGTGCTCGTCGCCCAGGACCTCGCCTGGTACGGACGTGATGTCGACACGCCCGGCGCGCTCGCGCCGCTGCTGCGCCGGCTCGACCGGTTCTCGGCGCGCGGCCTCGAACGGATCCGCCTCCTCTATCTGTATCCGAGCGAGGTGCGCGATCCGTTGGTCGCGACGATGCTCGAGCTCCCGACCGTCGTGCCCTACTTCGACCTCTCGCTCCAGCACGCATCCGCGCCGCTCATGCGCCGCATGAAGCGGTGGGGCAACGGGGACCGGTTCCTCGACCTGATCTCGGGGATCCGCACCACCGAACCGTCGGCGGCGTTCCGCTCGAGCTTCATCGTCGGCTTCCCCGGCGAGCGCGAGCGCGATCACGACGAACTGTTGCGCTTCCTCGCCGCGGCGCGCCTCGACTGGGCCGGGTTCTTCCCGTTCTCCGCTGAAGACGGCACCGCCGCGGCCACGATGGACGGCACGGTCGCCGACGACCTCATGGCCGAACGGCTGCGCGAGTGCAGCGAGCTGCAGGACCCGATCACGCGTGACGCTCGCGATGCACTCCTCGGAACGGTCGTCGAGGTGCTCGTCGACTCCATCCCGAGGGCTTCGGACGAGGACGACGCCGACGTGGTCGTCGGTCGTACCCACCGGGAGGCGCCCGAGATCGACGGCGTCGTGCGACTCCACGGTGCGGGCTTCGCCCGACCCGGCGCGATCGTCACCGCTGAGGTCACCGGCGCGCTCGGTCCCGACCTCGAAGCCCGCGTCCTCGCGCCCGTGGCCCGAGTCACCGAGGGCGCAGCGTGAGCGAAGTGAAGCCGCCGGACGCATTCTCGGGAGGTGAAGTGGTGGGCGATCGAGGCGACGCAACGAATCGAGCCATCCGGACGTGAGCGCATCGGCGACGCCGGCCCGCTCACGACGCTTCGGGACGAACGCAGTCGCCACGCCGGCGAACTTCGTCACCGGCGCCCGGATCGTGCTCGCCGTCCCCACGCTGGTCCTCATCGCCGATCGCGGCGCGACCTGGCTCACGGTCGGACTGTGGTTCCTGCTCACCTCGACCGACGGAATCGACGGCTGGCTCGCCCGGCGGGACGGCACCACCCGGTCGGGCGCCTTCCTCGACCCGCTCGCCGACAAGATCCTGATCCTCGGCGGGTTCATCGCGCTCGTCGCGCGGGGCGACGTGTGGTGGGTCCCGGTCGCGCTCATGGCCGCCCGCGAGGCCTTCGTGTCGGTCTACCGCTCGCTCGCGGCGCGTCGGGGCATCTCGCTCCCGGCCCGCCAGTGGGGCAAGTGGAAGGCATTCATCCAGATGCTCGCGGTCGGCATCGTGCTCTTCCCGCCGACGGCCGACGCCCGCGCGCTCCAGGTGTTCGCGGTCTGGACTGCGGTCGCACTGACGATCGTCTCCGCACTCGACATCGTGCGGAGCGGCTGGGTCGAGGCCCGCGCCGACTGATCACCCGGTCGGCGGTTCCACCGGTTCCGCGACCAACGAAGCGCATGGTTCCGAACACCGCACGAAGCCGTTGCTCGAGTGCGTGGGGGTCCACGTCGAGTTGTCGCGCCGCGCCAGTGCCGTAGATCGCGACGGCGTGTTCGCCGGGGTCACCCCGACCCGGTCGGCGACCTCCCTGCCGTTAGGGTCTCACCTCACACGACCTTGACGTCGGGATGACGAAACGTTGGCTTCGTCGTGGTCGTCTTGCCGAATGGACTCGGCGCCAGTTGGAGGAGCGCGAGCGCGGCTCGTTGCTCAGGGGGGAACGCCATCGTGAAACGTCTCGTCAGGCTCGGAATCCTCGGCGTCGTCTTGGCAGCCGTCGGCGCGGGGTGCATCCTCCCCCTCTCGACAGCAGGCTTCACCCCGCAGATCCAGTTGGTGAGCACGTCGACCATTGGGGCGTGGAAGTACGACTACTACCGCAACCCGCACGTACCCTGCGCGGTCAGCGGCTCCCAGACCTTCGTGATCGCGACCAAGGTCGGATCGGTGGCCTCGGCCGCCCGTCCGCTGTTCGTCCACATGCACGGTGGCGGCGCCGGCTACTTCGACGCCGCGGGCAACCCGGTGCCGGGCCAGGGCCAGAAGGTCGAGGAGAGCGCCGCGTCGTTGGTGAACCGCCTCAACAAGAACAACGGGCTCTTCGGGAACGTCCGATCCGCCGCAGCCGGGTTCCGGATGATGGCGGTGTCGTATTGCGGCCACGACCTCTACTCCGGCTTGTACTCCACGGATCCGAACAACCCGAACGTCGACGCGGCCGGCAAGCCGCGGACGACCAACGGGCTCATCTCGGTGAAGGCCGCGATCCAGTACACGACGAGCCAGTACGCGACGACGAAGTTCCTCATCCACGGGGGCAGCGCGGGATCGGTCGGCACGTTCGGGGTCGCGTGGTCCTTGCAGCAGCAGGGAATCTCGCCCGCGGGGATCATCGCCGACGCCAGCATCGTGAACGTCGAGGCGTTCGCGGCGGGGAACGCCGCGGGGATCTGCACCGACGAGAACGACCCGGGACGGGTCGCGGGTATCACCAGCCGGGTGCACCCCGACCTCGCGAACCCGGCGAACCAGCCCGACAAGCTCGTGGCCGACGGCCGGCTCACGGTGCCGATCCTGCACGTCTGGACCCACGCCGACCAAGCCACCTGTGGTGCGCCGCCGGTGGAGTGTCCGTTGCGCGACGGGTCGACGGTGACCCTCGGCTACACCGACTGCATCCACGAGCCGATGCGCCTAGCGATCGAGGCCCAGGGCCCGTCGGCCAAGTCGGAGAACCTGGGGCTCTGCGTCACGCCGGTGGGTCAGCCCGAGTGCTCGGCGCACGTCGTCGCCAACCGGGGGGGCCTCCTCAACACCGACCCGGGCGCGCCCGCCGACTACCAGACCGCGATGATGGACTGGCTCCTCGCCCGGCTCGCCGACGCCTGACCGACCCACCCAACGGACCGAGAGCGACGGCACACCCGACTGTTCGACGCACGTCGTGACCAACCGGGTCGGCGCGGTGAACACGGTCGCGGCTTCGCCGGTCGACT
>Ga0209591_10008346_pt1 | contig 11282 bp, 4 predicted proteins | sample MAT01_FD_187207 | JGI IMG/M metagenome (GOLD analysis project Ga0209591, IMG submission 187207) | Freshwater microbial communities from Lake Fryxell liftoff mats and glacier meltwater in Antarctica - MAT-01 (SPAdes) (version 2) | ecosystem: Environmental > Aquatic > Freshwater > Ice > Liftoff...
GTGCGCCACCGCGGCGGTCAGGGCGTGGCCATCGTCGTCAGCCCGCTGATTGCGCTGATGCATGACCAGGTGGGCGCGCTGCACGAAGCCGGTGTGGCGGCGGCTTTCCTGAATTCATCGCTCGACGGCGACGAGGCCCGGCGGGTCGAACGCGACCTGATGAGCGGCAAGCTGGTGCTGCTGTACGCCGCGCCCGAGCGCATCCTCACGCCGCGCTTCATGGCCATGCTGCAGGGCCTGCATGAACGCGGGCTGCTCAACCTTTTCGCCATCGACGAGGCGCACTGCGTCAGCCAGTGGGGGCATGATTTCCGCGAGGAATATCTGGGCCTGTCGGCGCTGCACGAACAGTTCCCGGGCGTGCCGCGCCTGGCGCTGACAGCCACCGCCGACAGCCACACGCGCGCCGACATCATCCAGCGCCTGCAGCTGGAAAACGCGCGCCTCTTCGTGGCCAGCTTCGACCGGCCCAACATCCGCTACACCATCGTCGAGAAAGACGAGCCGAGAAAGCAGCTGCTGCGCTTCGTGCGTGATGAACACGATGGTGAGGCCGGGGTCGTGTACTGCCAGAGCCGCAAGAAGGTCGAAGAAACCGCCGCCTGGCTGCAGGCCGAAGGCATCAACGCGCTGCCCTATCACGCAGGTCTTGACGCCGACATGCGCCGACGCCACCAGGACCGTTTCCTGCGCGAAGAAGGCGTGGTGGTGGTCGCCACCATCGCCTTCGGCATGGGCATCGACAAACCCGACGTGCGCTTCGTGGCCCACCTCGACCTGCCCAAGAACATCGAGGCCTACTACCAGGAGACCGGCCGCGGCGGCCGCGACGGCCTGCCCGCCGACGCCTGGATGACCTACGGCCTGGCGGACGTGGTGAACCAACGGCGCATGATCGACGAAAGCGATGCCGGCGAGGACTTCAAGCGCCTGCAGCGCGGCAAGCTGGATGCGCTGCTGGCGCTGTGCGAGGCCATCGACTGCCGCCGCGAGCGCTTGCTTTCCTACTTCGGCCAGCCCAGTCTGCCCGCAGCCGGGCCGCCCCAAGGCGGGCAGCACCCCCACGCGGGGCAGCGAGATCCCGAAGGGTCGAGCTTGGAGGCTCGTTACTCCTGCGGCAACTGCGACAACTGCATCAGCACACCCCAGACCTGGGACGCGACGGAAGCCGCACGCAAGGCGCTGAGCGGCATCTACCGTTTCCGCCAGGCCGGCGGGCAGCGTTACGGCGCCGGCCACCTCATCGACGTGCTGCGCGGCAAAAGCACCGACAAGGTGGCGCAGCACAGCCACCAGGGCTTGTCCACTTTCGGCATTGGCGCCGACGTGACGGAAGCGCAATGGCGCCTCGTCTTGCGCCAGCTCATTGCGCTGGGCCATGTGCAGGCCGAAGGTGAATACAACACGCTGGCGCTGGCCGACAGCGCGCGCGAGGTGCTGCGCGGCGAAGTACCGGTGCGGCTGCGCGTGTCGACAGAGATCAAACCGCGCGGCAAAGCGGCGCGTACGGGGCGCGACAAATCCGTTCGCGGCACTGGCGGCACTGGCGGCGGCAGTGGCGGCAAGCCACCACCGCTGCCGCTGGACGCCGTGGCCACCGAACGCTTCATGGCGCTGAAGGCCTGGCGTGCCGAAGTCGCGCGTGAACACAACCTGCCGGCCTACATCGTCTTCCACGACGCCGCGCTGGCAGAAATGGCACGCGAACAGCCGACCACGCTGGGCGCCCTGGGCAGCATCAGCGGCGTCGGCGCGAAGAAGCTGGAAGCCTACGGCGCCGAGATCCTGCGCGTGCTGGGCGGCTGAGCCCCCGCCAGGCCGGAGCGCCGTCGTTATGATGGCCGGTTGCCCTCCGCCGTCACCATGCCCCAGTCTCTCGATGAAAACCAGGCCCCGCCGGGGCCTCCGACAGTGCTTCCGACTGGACTTCCGCCTGGACTTTCGCCTGGGCTTCCACGACCGCAGCGCGCGTCGCAGGAAAGCCGCGACTTGCGCGTGCGGGGTGCGCGCACCCACAACCTGAAGAATATCGACCTCGACATCCCCAAGCACGCGCTGGTGGTGATCACGGGCTTGTCGGGCAGCGGCAAGAGCAGCCTGGCCTTCGACACTTTGTATGCCGAGGGCCAGCGCCGCTATGTCGAAAGCCTCTCGGCCTACGCGCGGCAGTTTCTGCAGTTGATGGACAAGCCCGACGTCGATGTCATCGAGGGCCTGAGCCCCGCCATCAGCATCGAGCAGAAGGCCACCTCGCACAACCCGCGCAGCACGGTCGGCACCATCACCGAGATTCACGACTACCTGCGCCTGCTGTACGCCCGCGCCGGCACGCCCTACTGCCCCGACCACGCGCTGCCGCTGCAGGCACAGAGCGTGGCGCAGATGGTGGACGCCGTGCTGGCCCTGCCTGAAGACACGCGGCTGATGGTGCTGGCCCCCGTGGTGCGCGACCGCAAGGGCGAGTTCGAAGACCTCTTTGCCGATATGCAGGCGCGCGGCTACGTGCGCTTTCGTGTCGGCAACGACGGCAAGCCCGGTGCGGTGGTGGAAGCCGAGGCTCTGCCCACGCTGAAGAAGAACGAAAAGCACGACATCGATGTCGTCATCGACCGCCTGAAGACGCGCGCGGACATGAAGCAGCGCCTGGCCGAAAGCTTCGAGGCCAGCCTGCGCATTGCCGACGGCCGCGCCATTGCGCTGGAGATGGACAGCGGGAAAGAACACCTCTTCAGCAGCCGCTTCGGCTGCCCCGTGTGCAGCTATTCGCTGAGCGAGCTGGAGCCGCGTCTCTTCAGCTTCAACAGCCCCGTCGGCGCCTGCCCGGCTTGCGACGGCCTGGGCCAGGTGACGGTGATGGACCCCGAGCGTGTGGTGGCCTTCCCCAGCCTGAGCCTGGCCGCCGGTGCGGTGAAGGGCTGGGACCGCCGCAACCGCTACACGCACACGCTGCTGGAGGCGGTGGCCGCGCACTACAAGTTCGACGTCGAGACGCCTTTCGAGCAGCTACCCGAAACCGTGCGCCAGGTGCTGCTGTTCGGCAGCGGCAGCGAAGAGATCGAATTCACCTACGAAGCCGAAAGCGGCAGCAGCGCGGCCAGGGCCGGGCGCAAGGCGCGCGCGGTGAAACGCAAGCATTCGTTCGAAGGGATCATTCCCAACTTCGAACGCCGCTTCCGCGAAACCGACTCGGCCACCGTGCGCGAAGAACTGGCGCGCTACCAGGCCGCACGCGCCTGCCCGCAGTGCGAAGGTTCACGCCTGCGCCGCGAGGCGCGGCATGTGTTCCTGCAGAACGCCACCGAAGACGGCGTCGTGCACCGCGGCCCGCCCATCTACGAGGTGGAGCACGCCACGCTGGCCAACGCGCTGGCCACCTTCAACAGCCTGAAGCTGCAGGGCTCGAAAGCCGAGATCGCCGACAAGATCATGCGAGAGATTCGCAGCCGGCTGCGCTTTCTGAACGATGTCGGCTTGAACTACTTGAGCCTGGACCGCGGCGCCGACACGCTGAGCGGCGGTGAAGCTCAGCGCATCCGCCTGGCCAGCCAGATCGGCAGCGGGCTGTCTGGCGTGATGTACGTGCTGGACGAGCCCAGCATCGGCCTGCACCAGCGCGACAACGAACGCCTCATCGGCACGCTGATGCACCTGCGCGACCTGGGCAACAGCGTGCTCGTGGTGGAACACGACGAAGACATGATCCGCGCCGCCGACCATGTGGTGGACATGGGCCCGGGCGCTGGCGTGCACGGCGGCCGCGTCATGGCCCAAGGCACACCGCAGGAAGTGGCCGACAACCCAGACTCGCTGACCGGCCAGTACCTGGCCAAGGTGCTGCGCATCGAAGTACCCAAGAGGCGGCGACCGGCCACCGGCTTCGGCGCCGCGCCCTTCCGCCTGAGCATCGTCAACGCACGCGGCAACAACCTGCGCCAGCCCGACGGCAGCGGCGTCAGCGTCGACATCCCGGTGGGCCTGCTGACCTGCGTCACGGGCGTCAGCGGCAGCGGCAAGAGCACGCTGATCAACGACACGCTGTACACCGCCGTGGCCAGAAAGCTGTACCAGGCACACGCCGAGCCGGCGGACCACGACCGCATCGACGGGCTGGAGCAATTCGACAAGGTCATCAACGTCGACCAGAGCCCCATCGGCCGCACACCGCGCAGCAACCCGGCCACCTACACGGGCCTCTTCACCCCCATCCGCGAGATGTTTGCCGAAGTGCCGGCTGCGCGCGAACGTGGTTACGGCGCGGGGCGCTTCAGCTTCAATGTCAGCGCCAGCAATGGCGGCGGCCGCTGCGAGGCCTGCGAGGGCGACGGCGTCATCAAGGTGGAGATGCACTTCCTGCCCGACGTGTACGTGCCCTGCGACGTGTGCCACGGCGCTCGCTACAACCGCGAGACTCTGGAGATCCTCTATCGCGGCTTGAACATTCAGCAGGTGCTGAACCAGACGGTGGAAGACGCGCGCGCCTTCTTCAGCGCCTTGCCCAACATCGCGCGCAAGCTGCAGACGCTGCTGGATGTGGGTCTGGGCTACATCCGCCTGGGCCAGGCCGCGACCACACTCTCCGGCGGTGAAGCCCAGCGTGTGAAGCTGGCTCTCGAGCTGAGCAAACGCGACACGGGACGCACTCTCTACATATTGGACGAGCCCACCACGGGCCTGCACTTCCACGACGTGGGCCTGCTGCTGAAGGTGCTGCACCAGCTGCGCGACGCCGGCAACACCATCGTCGTCATCGAGCACAACCTCGACGTCATCAAGACCGCCGACTGGGTCATCGACATGGGCCCGGAGGGCGGCAGCGGCGGCGGGCAGGTGGTGGTGGCGGGCACGCCGGAAGAGGTGGCGGCCTGTGAAGGCAGCCACACGGGGCGGTTCTTGAAGGCGATGCTGGCCGTGTGACGGTTGCGCTGTCGCCGACCGCAGCAGCACCGCGTCGCGCACCCAAGAAAAAGGGCCCCGAGGGGCCCTTTCTGCCATCAGCGCTGAACGGCTTACTTCAGGTGGTTGCTGATCAGCTTGGTCATCTCGAACATCGAGACTTGCGCCTTGCCCAGCACTTCCTTCAGCTTGGCGTCGGCGTTGATCATCGTCCTCTTGGCCGCGTCTTGCAGGTTGTGCTTCTTGATGTACTCCCACACCTTCTTGGTGACCTCGGTGCGCGGCATGGCGCCGGGACCGATGACACCTGCCAGCGCCGGGCTGGGCGTCAGCGGCTTCATGAAGGCGGCGCTGGGGGTGCGCTTTTTCGCCGGGGCTGCCTTCTTCGCAGCGGCCGCCTTCGCGGGTGCCGCCGTCTTCGCGGTTGCCGCCGTCTTGGCCGGAGCGGCCGCCTTCTTCGCAGGTGCTGCCTTCTTGGCCGGAGCGGCCTTCTTTGCAGGAGCTTTTTTCGCAGTTGCCATTTGGATGTTCTCCATCAGTTGATGAGGGATGCCGCTTACCGCGCAAGCCCTGCATCACCTTCGTGCGCGGGCCTGTCTTTCCTGGGAAACGTGCAGGCGCGATGGTACTGCCGCCGCGGGGGAGTGAGAAGCTGTTTTCATAGGTGAAAGCGGCTTTCGCACCACGCTTTCTGCCACGTTATGCTGCGGCCATGAAGATCATCGTGCGTTGGATACTGCTCGCAGCGGCCTTGCTGCTGGTAGCAAACCTGTACAGCGGGGTGCAGGTGGCGAGCTTCAGCTCGGCGCTGATCGCTGCTTTCGTGCTGGGCCTGTTCAACACGCTGGTGCGCCCGCTGCTGGTGTTGTTGACGCTGCCGGTGACGCTGATCACCCTGGGGCTCTTCCTTTTCGTCATCAACGCGCTGATGTTCTGGGCCTCGGCCAGCGTGCTGGACGGCTTCAACGTCACGGGCTTCAGCGCAGCGCTCATCGGCTCATTGCTGTACAGCTTGTGCGGCATGGTCATCGACGTGGCGACCGAGCGCTTGTTCGTCGGCCGGCCAGCCGAATAGCGCACCAGGCGCACTAGGCGCACTAGCTAGGCGCATCCGACGCACCGGCCGCAGAGAGTTCAGCGCCGCTGTGCCGGCGGTACAGGCAGCGAAGACGGCGAACGCGGCGCAGCGCGCACTTCAAAGCGCACGCGGTGCAGCGCACCGGCATCGCCCCCCTGCAGCTCCAGCACATGCCGGCCCGGCAGCGGGCGCCAGTGCTGTTGCGCACCCCGCCCGAGTTCGCGGCCGTTGAGCCGCCAACGCCCCACGGCACCTGCAAAGGTGATGCGCTGCGCGGCCATCGGGATGTCGGGGTCGAGCACGAACACGCTGCCGTCACGCGGCGTTTGAATGCCGAAGGCGCGCACGCTGGCCGCAGCGCTGTGCAGCAGCGGCTGCGTGCCGGCGACGAACCATTCGTGGCCGTGCGCCACCACACCCGGCGGCGGCGCAGGTGCGCGCGAGGGCTCGCCCGCATGCAGCAGCGCCACCAGTTCGCGCCACACCGGCGCCGCCCCGCTGACACCGCTGACGCCGTGCATCGGCGCGCCACTCGCGTTGCCCACCCACACCGCCACCGTGTAGCGGCGCGTGAAACCGATGCACCAGTTGTCGCGCATGTCCTTGCTGGTGCCGGTTTTCACGGCTGCCCAGCCGCGCGTGACCAGCGGGCTGTCCAGACCGAAAGTGGTGGCGCGCGCTGCGGGGTCGGCCAGCATGTCGGCGACGATGAAACTCACCCCGGGGCTGAACACGCGTGCGGTGCTGCCGCGCGGCGCCGCAGGTTGCCAGCGCGGCGCTGACAGCACACCGCCATTGGCCAGCAGGCGGTAAGCGTTGGCCAAGTCCAGCAAGCTGGCATCTGCGCTGCCCAGCACCAGCGCATGGCCGTGGTAGCCGGCGCTTTCGCTGGGGCGCAGACCAGCGCGTTGCAGTGTGTCGAACACGACGTCAGGGCCCAGCATCGCGCCCAGGCGCACGGCCGGCACGTTCAGGCTGGAAGCCAGCGCCATGCGCACGCCTACCGCGCCCTTGTAGCCGTGGTCGTAGTTTTGCGGCTGGTAGACAGCGCCCGCGTCGGCCAGCTGCAGCGGCGAGTCGTCCAGCCGGCTGGCCGCCGTGATGAGCCCGCGCTGCAAGGCAGTCGCATAGACGAAGGGCTTGAGCGTGCTGCCGGGCTGGCGGCGCGCCAGCACCGCGTCCACCTCGGCTGCAGCCGACTGTGCCGGGCCTGAGCTTCCCACCCAGACCAGCACCTCGCCGCTGGCGTTGTCCAGCACCAGCACCGCGCCGTCTTCGACATTACGGCCGCGCAGTTCCTGCAGCTGGCGGCGCAAGGCCGCAATGGCGGCGCGCTGCAGCGTGGCGTCCAGCGTGGTCTTGATGGGCTCGCCCGGCTTGCCCCCGGTCTTTGCGATGCTGGCCAGGCGCGCAGCCAGGTGCGGCGCCAGGGCTTCGTCGCCTGGCGCCAGCAGCGCGGAGGGCCGCCGCGCCAGCGCCTGGGCCAGGCTGATGGCCACGGCCTCGCAAGCGCGATGTGGCTGCGGCTGCGGCTGCCGCTGCCGCTGCTGCAGCTTCAACACCTCGCAAGCGCGGTGCTCCACCGCCGCAGCGCTGGCGTTCGGCGCGCGCACCAGCGCGGACAGGATCGCGGCTTCCACGGCGTCCAGGCCACTCGCGTGTTTGCGGAAGAGCTGCAAAGACGCCGCAGAAATGCCCACGAGTTCACCGCGCAACGGCACGCGGTTCAGATACGCCTCCAGGATTTGCGACTTGTTCCAGGCCGCTTCGAACTCTTGCGCGCGGCGCAGTTGCGTGAACTTCTGGCCCACGCTGCGGCCGCCGGCGGGGCGCAGCAGCTCGGCGTCGCTCAGGCCGGCCAACTGCATGGTCAGCGTGCTGGCGCCGCGCGTGCGCGTGTTCCAGGCGTTGGCCCAGGCCGCGCCGGCCAAGGCCTGCCAGTCGACCCCGCCGTGCTGCCAGAAGCGACGGTCTTCGCCCAGCACGATGGCTTCGCGCAGTGCCGGCGAGATCTCGTCCAGCGCCAGCCACGGCCCCTGGCGGCCCTGCATCTGCGTGCGCACGGTCTGCAGCACGCGGCCGTCGCGCGCCAGCAGCGGTACGTCAGAAGGGCGGTGCGCAGCGCGCACGGCCTCGAAGCTGGGCACTGCGAGTGCCGGCGCAGCGGCCAGCATCGCGATGCAAAGGGCTGCGCAGGCACGATCAAGCTTGACGCCACGGAACCGGCTTTGCCGGGCCGTTGGCGGACGGCCCCCTCGGGGCCCTCGGGGAGTAACGAGCGCGAGCGAGCTTGGGGGCTTCACTCCCTGACCTCCAGCACCTCGTTCGGCGTTTCGCCGAAGCTCTCGGGCGCGTACATCGCCTCCACGCGTGTCGGAGGCAGCTGGAAGCGGCCGCTGGTGTTCAGCCGCAGCGTGTATTCCACGCTGTGGCGGCCGCGCGGCAACCATTCGAAGTAGCCGCGCCAGGCTTCGAAGCCCCGTTCTTCGAAAGTCAGCCACGCGTTGCCGCTGCGCTGCTCGCCGCGCGTACTGATGGCCGAATCGCGCGCCAGGCCGCCGCCCAGCAGTGCCGCGCCGGTGGGCACCGGGTCGCTGATGACCACCCAGGCCATGTCGGCCAGCGCGTCGACCTCCACCCGCACGCGCAGCACGTCGCCGCGCTGCCAGCGGCCGGGCGTCTTCTGCTGCACGAGGCTGATGCTGCGTGTGATCCGGTAGCCCGCCGCCACGGGTGCGCGCAGCGGCACGGCGGCCAGCGCCTGCACGGCCAGCCAGGGCCGGCCGGCGCCTTCGTGGCGCGCCTGCAATGGTGCGTTGCCCGCCCAAGGCAGGCTTTGCGTACTGCCCAAGGGCACAGCGGCCCAGTCCTGCATGCGCGTGGTGGGGCCCAGCTGCAGCGTGGTGCGGCCTGCCACAGGCGTGGCCTCGAATCTCGCGGCAAAGCGCTCCAGCGCCATCACGCCCCAGAAGTTGGCGGTGGTGGTGAGCCAGGCACCGCCGCGCTGACGTGCCAGCGTGCCATTCAGCAGCACCGGCAGCTCGGCCTGCCAGGCCGGCGCGTCGATGGCCGCCAGCAACAGGCGCGCGGCGTTGGCGTCGGGGCCGTCCATCAGCCACCACCAGTCGTCCTCGGCCTCGGTGGTGAACTTCAGCGTCGTGCCGCCGGCCACCAGGCGGCTTCGGATCAGCCGCTGCAGCTCATCCAGCCGCGCACTGCGCTGCGGCAGCGCTTCACCGCGGCGGTAGATGCCCCATGCATCCAGCAGCGCGCTCGTGGGCCAGGCGGCGGGCGTCCAGGCCACGCTGTCCAGCCAGCGCGGCTGCATGCGGCCATGACGCGCCAGCGCTTCCAGCGCGGCCAGCTTGCGCACATCGAGGTCAGGCCGCGGCGCGTTGAAGCGGCGTTGCAGACGGCCTTCGACGAACGAAGTCAGGCCGGCCAGCATGGCGTCACGCGTGGGCTCGGGCCAGGCGCGGCCGGCTTCGTGCGCGGCTGTCAGCAAGTAGGCGGTGAGACGGTCACTGCCACGCGCTTCGCTGCCTGCTGCCGGTGGGAAGTAGAGCGCCAGGCCGTCACGGTCGAGGTAGGCCGCAGCCTGTTCGCGCAGCTGGGCCCAGCCCGGGTCGTCGCGCAGCGCCAGTGCGCGCGAAGTCAGCTGTTCCAGGCAGGTGTAGGGGTAGGTTTCGAAATACCGGCGCAAGCCGGGCAAGTTGCCGCTCAGGCGCGGCTGCAGCGCCACCTGCACCCCGCCCGCAGTTGCAAGGTTGCCGGGCAGGGCTTCTGGCGGCGGCGCCAACGGCAAGCTCAGCGTGGCCGGCGCGCCCTCCATCTGCAACAGCGTGGCCTGCTGCACGCGCACCGGAACGGCCGGCACGATGAGCTGCACGATCTTCACGCTGTCGCGCGCCGGTGCCGTGCCCGCGGTCTCGGCCGCCGTGCCCAGCCATTCGATGCGCGTGGCACCGGCCGGCACCAACACCGGCCAGCGCACTTCGGTAGCAGCGCCGGCGGCCAGCGTCACGGTTTGCCGTGCCAGCGCGGCCATCGCCATCGCGGGCAGGGCCGCGCCGCCCGTGGATTGCCCGGTGGCCTGCCCCGTGGCTTGCCCAACAAGCGTGGCCTTCACCGTCATCGCGCGCGCGGTGGTGTTGCGCAGCGTGAAGCCGGCCTCGAAGCGGTCGCCCTCGCGGGCCAGCGGCGGCAGGCCCGCGAGCATCTGCAGGTCTTGCGACACGCGCACGCTGGTGCCGCCAGTGCCGAAACGCGGCAGCTCGCCACCATCAACATCAGCCTCGACACCGGGCGCATCGGCAATCGCCACCAAGCGGAAGCTGGTCAGCGAATCGTTCAGCGGCACCGCAATCTGCGCGCGGCCCTGGGCGTCGAGCTGCACCGTGCCGCGCCACAGCAGCAGCGTGTCGAAGAGCTCGCGCGTCGGGTTTCTGCCGCCGCCGCCACCGGGTGGCAGCGCCTTGCGGCCGTAGTGGCGGCGGCCGACGATTTCGCCTTGCGCGGTGGCCGTGCTCACGCTCCAGGGACGCGTCTGCAACAGGCCTTCCAGCAGTTGCCAGGAAGTGTTGGGCTGCAGCGCCAACAGGCCTTCATCTATGGCTGCGAAGGCCACTTCGGCACCCGCCAGCGGCCGGCCCTGGTGGCTGACCTGCACCGTGGCCTGCACGGTTTCACGCACCGCGTACTGCGTCTTGTCGGTTGTCACCTTCACGTCCAGCCGGTGCTGCGCGCGGCCCACCTGCAAGGCGGCCACACCGAACTTGAAACTGGGCTTCGCCAGGTCGACCAGCGTCGTCGGCGCACGCCACTCCTTGTCTTCGTAGCGGAAGGCGCGCCACCAATCGCCGGGGTCGCGCCAGCCCCAGGTAAAGATGCTCCACCACGGCGCTTCACGCAGACGGCCACGCAGCACCAGCACGCTCACCACCACGTTGGGCGCCCAGGAGCGCCGGGCGTCGGCGGGAATGGGCAGCTCGATCACCGGTTCACGGCCGCTCAGCTGCACCACGCGCGCCTCCAGCACGCCTTCACGTTCCACCGTCACCAGCGCCGTGGCCTGGCGGAAGGGCATGCGCACCTGCAGCCGCGCGGTCTGGCCGGGCTCGACCTCGCGCTTCTCGGGCAAGACGTCGATGCGGTCGTCGTTGTCTTGCGCAAACCACCACTGGCTGCGGCCGCTCACCCACACCGTTGCGGCAGCCTCGGCAGTGCGGCCGGCATCGTCTTTCGCGCGGGCGATCAATTCCACTTCGCCTTCGACTTGCAGTTTCACGTTGCAGGCCAGGCGGCCTTGGGC
>Ga0209591_10008349_pt1 | contig 11281 bp, 15 predicted proteins | sample MAT01_FD_187207 | JGI IMG/M metagenome (GOLD analysis project Ga0209591, IMG submission 187207) | Freshwater microbial communities from Lake Fryxell liftoff mats and glacier meltwater in Antarctica - MAT-01 (SPAdes) (version 2) | ecosystem: Environmental > Aquatic > Freshwater > Ice > Liftoff...
GTCGGCTTGGTAACACGACACCGTCAGCGCGTAATCGACGCCCAAACGCGTGCCTTCGCGCACGATGTCGGCTTTGCCCATGTGAATGATCGGCGTATGGATGAAGAGTTGCTCACCTTCGACGCCGGCGCGGGTCGCGAGCCGGGCCATGGTTTGGAAAGCAGCGATGTAATCCGGCCGGCAATCCGGATAGCCTGAATAATCCACCGCGTTCATGCCAGCGAAAATATTCGGGGCGCCAAGTGTTTCGGCCCACGCGAGTGCCAGCGACAGGAAGATCGTATTGCGTGCGGGCACATATGTCACCGGAATGCCGGGCATCGGCGTGGTTGGCACCGCGATATCGTTATCGGTCAACGCGGAGCCACCCCAGCCGGTCAGATCGAGCCGCACCACGCGATGCTCTTTCGCCCCCAACACAGCGGCGACGCGCGCGGCGGCCGGCAATTCAGAGCGGTGACGCTGACCATAGTCGAAAGACAAAGCATAGGTTTCATAGCCCTGCTCCCGCGCCATCGCCAGTACCGTCGCCGAATCAAGGCCACCAGAAAGCAACACCACGGCACGTGCCATTTTCGTTTCCGCCATCGTCACACGCCGCGCTTCTCGCCCCAGATGATCTTGTGGAGCTGGATTTGCATGCGCACATTGAGGCCATCGCGCAGAATCCATTCGGCAAGCTGGGCATAGGTCACTTCATTGAATGCCGGTGAAAACAGCACGGGTGCGAGTGCGGTCAATTTTTCCTTCGCGAGTAGCGCTGCTGCCCACCGGTAGTCGTCCTCGCAGGTGATCACGAATTTGATTTCGTCGCACTGGTTCAGCAGCGGCAGATTTTGCCAGAGATTTTTTTCCACTTCCCCGGAGCCCGGCGTCTTGATATCGACGATGCGGGAGACGCGGCGATCTACATTCGCGATGTCAATGGCGCCGCTGGTTTCCAGCGAGACTGAGTAGCCGAGGTCGCACAATTTTTGAAGCAGCGTGAGGCAGTTTTTCTGCGCAAGCGGTTCGCCGCCGGTTACGCAGACAGTCTTTGTCGGGTGACTGGCCACTTCGGCAATCACTTCGTCAATGCTGCGAGTTTTGCCGTCGTGGAATGCATAAGCGGTATCGCAATAGCCGCAGCGCAGCGGGCATCCTGTGAGCCGCACAAATACGGTCGGCACACCAACACGGCTCGATTCACCTTGCAGCGAAAAGAATATCTCGTTGATGCGAACCGTATCGGCACGCGCACGCGTGGGGCTGGCCTTCTTCCCTTCGGCTTTGCGAATCGTCGCAGCAGGAATCTTGGTAAGCGTGGTCACGGCTGACTGCGGTTAGGCTATCGTCTCAGCGCGGAAAGGCGGGTTCGCGCCTTGGTGGCAGAGTCCGAGCCTGGATATTTGGCGATGACGTCTTCCAATGCATTGCGCGCGGAGCCGGTGTCGCCGATTTCGCTATAGATGCTCGCTATCGCCAGCAACGCTTCAGGGGCTTTGGCCGAATCCGGATACTGCTTGAGTAACGACTCTTGCATCCGGCGCGCATTCGCGTAATCGCGCAAATTGAAATAGCTGAGGCCCATCCAATAGTGTGCGTTCGAAATCAGTTGCCCGCTTGGATAGTCCTTGGCGTAGGTCTGGAACGCGCGGATGGCCGCTGCGTAATCGCCACGTTTGAACGCATTTGAGCCAACGTCGTACGTGTCGTCTTCCCTGGCGCGGAGTGCAGCGAGTTGCGAAGCCGACAGCGGTGCGGCGTTTGCCGCCCCTGGTGCCACCACGGCAGGCGCGGCGGACGTCAATGAGCCAGCAGCCGCATCGCTCGTTGTCCCTTCAAGCTTCCGCAAACGGGTATCGATGTCCAGGTAAAAATCACGCTGGCGCTTGTTCAATTGCTCATCCAGATTCGACATGACTTCCACTTGCCCGCGCAACTTCGCGATCTCCGCGTTCAGTTGCTCAATCTGGTTCAGCAATTGAATGATGCCCAGATTCTTGATTGAGTCGTCCAACCTTTGCAAGCGCGAATCATTGTCGCGATTCTGCTGCTCGATTTGCGCGCGCAGGTTACGAAGGTCTTTGCGTGCCTCTTCATCGTCGAACAGGCCCGCAGCGGCGTTAAGACTAAATGCGCTGAGGGCGATCAATATCGTGGCGCGCACGGAATGGAATGGATTGCGGGATGTCATGGTTGGATAGGTTCTTGCAAGTAATGAATGGAGATACCGGCCTGCTTGCGCCGACGCAGGCAAGCTGCAATCGCTGTGATCTCCACCGTGGGCTGGTCAGTGATTTGATGAGCGTCTGCGCCGGGAGCATTTACTGCCAATTGTGCCCCATAACTATCTCCGCCTGCGGCGGAGCTAAATGACTACATCAAGCATTGGTGCGGCTTGGCAGTGATTTTTGCCGCAAACGCCGCACCAAATAACGATCTAGCCAAATTTACTCGCCGTCATAAACAATTTCTACGCGACGATTCTGCGCCCATGAAGCTTCTTCTTGGCCCATTGCCTTCGGCTTGTCTTCACCAAAGCTGATGGTTTCCATACGCTCGCTGCCGACACCCAATACACTGGCGGCTTTGCGTACGGCGTTCGAGCGGCGCTGACCGAGCGCCATGTTGTACTCGCGCGCGCCGCGCTCATCGGCATGACCTTCAAGGCGCACTTTGCGGTTGCGATTCTGCGACAGGTAGCTTGCGTGCGCCTGGATCAGAGCCGCGTATTCGGACCTGACGGCATCGGTGTCGTAATCGAAGTAAATGACGCGCTTGGAAAGGATATTGTTGGGATTCCTCAGCTCATCACCAGGTTTGCCGGTGGGCGGCGGCACTTGATTTGTAGCACTAGTACTAGGTGGGGTGGTGGTGGTGCCACTGCTCGCTCCTGTCGCTGGATCGCGAGTTTCCACCCTGGTAACAGGAGGATCTTTGCTCGCACATGCCGCAAGCAGGACCATCATCCCAATTCCAATCAGCATTCTTTTCATGTTTTATTCCTTCGGTAGGTGGGGAGTTAATTCAAGGTGCAACGGTTAGTCTATGCTTTTTTTGCGATGCGAATATGTACGCTTGCGCACACTAGAGCCTGTTTATCGTGCACGCGATGAGCCAAACGGCCCCCAGGCAGGCTCACGGACGTCGCCTGCCTGCGAAGAAAGCTTCAACTTGAACCGGCCATCCGCGGAAACCGCACCCAGCTTGCCGCGACCGCCTGATTTGTCTTCGTACAAAATGGTGCGGCCATTGGGTGAAAAACTCGGGCTGTCATCGAGTGGGCCATCGGTCAGGATGGTGCGCTGGCCAGTCGCAAGTTCCAACACGGCAATACGCAACCGCCCGCCCTCACGGCTGACGAACGCAACCAGCTTGCCGTCGGGGCTCAGGCGCGGCGTGGTGTTGTATGACCCTTCAAAGGTCAGCCTCTTCGCATCGCCACCCGTGGCTGGTACCCGATATAACTGCGGGCCGCCGGATCGATCAGAAAAGAAGATGATGTCCTTGCCATCCGGGGTGAAGGTGGCGCCGGAATCGATGGAGTTGTTTTGCATCAGCCGCGTGGCTTCACCGCCGCCGACGGGGATAAGGTAAATCTGCGAAATACCGTCTTTGGACAGCGAAATGACCAGCTTGCTGCCATCTGGCGACCAGTTTGGTGCGGTATTGTCACCACGGAAATTGGCCACGACCTTACGCTGACCCGTTACCAGGTCTTGAACGATCACGGTCGACTTTCGGCTCTCAAAGGAAACGTAGGCGATCTTGTTTCCATCTGGCGACCATTTGGGCGCGCCAATCGGCTCAAGTGACGACAACACGGCCTGTGGATTAAAACCATCTGCGTCAGCGACCTGCAACTCAAACCGCGTTCCGCGCTTGAGGACATAGGCGATACGTGTGGAAAACACACCGCGCTCGCCGATCAGTTTTTCGTAGATTTCGTCGGAAATCTTGTGCGCGGTGGCGCGCAATTGCGATGCCGCGACCGTATAGGAAGTCGTTGCCAGCTGGTTCTGCTTGGCAACGTCGAAAAGCCGGTAACTCACTTCGTAGCGGCCATCGGGCAACGGCTTGATGCCGCCGATGACCAGCGCTTCGGTGGAGCGACCAGACCAATCGACGAAATTCACCTGCGATGGCTCTGTGGGCAAGCTGCTGATGCCCACCGTGCTGACGATGCGGAACATGCCCGATCGCGCAAGATTGTCTGCGATCAGCGGTGTGATGTTCTGCGGGGCATTGGCTTCCAGTGCGAACGGCGCGATGGCAATCGGCACCTGGCGGCCGGAGCTGGTTTCCACGTTAATGGTCAGCTGCGCCCGTGCAGCTGATGTGATCAGCGTCAAGCCGACCAAGGCGCTGGCAATCACAGTGGAAATATTGATTCTCTTAAGCATATGTGAGTTTGGCGATGACTTAGTGTTTGACGTTATCGTTCGTGTCGAATGTTCAGATTAAGTTCACGACGGCCACCGAACAAATCAGCATTTTCGGGCTGAGGCCAATTGCGGATGCCATTGATGGCGCGCTCGACAGCATCATCATAAACTTTATCGCCGGATGACTTCACGATTTGCGCATCCAGAATCACGCCATTGACCAGCAGCCTTAGGCGCACTGACACTTCCGGTCGACCGGTCACCGAGTCAGGAATATTGGCACGGTCCCGAATCAGCTTGGCAATCTTGTTGGCGTAATCCGCCTGCGCAGCGTTTCTTGCGCTCGCGGCGGCAGCTTCACTGGCAGCCTTTTCGGCACGCAGCCGGTCATCCGCAACCTTCTGCGCCGCTTTCAGTTTCGCTTCGTCTTCTTTACGCTTTTTTTCAATGTCAGCCAGCTTTTGCTTGTCTTTCAGCGCCTTTTCCTCGCGCAGCTTCTTCTCGCGTTCGAGTTTTTCAAGTTTCTCCCGCTTGGCCTGCAACTGAATGTCTGCCTGGCTGGGCTGTGGCGGCGCCTTTACTATCTTGGGCTCAACCTTTGGCTCGATAACTTTCTCGACCGCAGGAGGATCGGGCCTGACCGGTTCCGGCTCGGGCTCGACTACCGGCGCCGGTTCCGCAACGGCATTTTTAATTGGCGGCAACTGGTCCCAAAGTTCGGCAATGGCTGGCTCCGGGAGCTTTACCTGCCACGACACGCCGAATACGATCAGCGCGAAAAAGCCCCCGTGTACAACCATCGCCAGCAGCGCAGCCGGCCATTTACCCGGCTCAGAACGTGTGATTAACGGCGATCTTCGGTGGCTGCTCGATGCGGGAGGCGGATAGGTCATGTTACTTGTCTGGTTTGACCAGGAGCCCGACGCGCTTGATCTTGCCTGCCTGCAAGCTATCCATGACGCGCAGCACGTCGTCGTACTTCAGATTTTTGTCGGCATTGATGACTACCGCCTGATCCGGGTGAGTGGCTTGAATGGCTCTGACTGCCTGCAAGAGATTGTCGCGTGCAACGGTTTGTTCCTGCCCACCTTTTTGCCGATCGACGAGCGAGATGGTGCCGTCCCGCTTGATGCGAATCTCCAACGGCGCGACCGTCGGGTTCAACGCCTGTCCCACGCTCGGCAGATCGATCTGCCCAGGTTGAATTGACGGCGCCACGACCATGAAGATGATGAGCAATACCAGCATCACGTCGATGTACGGCACGACGTTAATTTCTGCCATGGCGCGACGGCGACGGCGCATGTTAATGCACCGCCTGGCGTTGCAGAATATTGGTGAACTCTTCCATGAAACTCTCGTAGCGGTTAGCCAGACGATCAATTTCGGCGGTGTATTTGTTGTAGGCAATTACCGCAGGAATTGCCGCGAACAGGCCAATGGCTGTGGCGATCAACGCTTCAGCCATGCCGGGCGCTACCTGCGCGAGAGTGGCTTGCGCCATATTGGTCAGGCTGCGAAAAGAATTCATGATTCCCCAGACCGTGCCGAACAGGCCGATATAGGGGCTAACCGAGCCGACCGTGGCGAGGAATGATAAATGCGCTTCCAGATAATCAAGTTCCCGCTGAAACGTGGCTTTCATTGCGCGGCGCGTGCCGTCCATCAACGCGCCGATATCGGAACCGCTGCGGCTTTTGAGTTTCAGGTACTCCTTGAAGCCCGCCTCAAAAATTTTCTCCATCCCGGCTGGCTCGTATTGGCCTGAACTGGCCCGTTGATAAAGGCCAACAAGATCCGTGCCGCCCCAGAATTCTCGCTCGAACTCCTCGGCCTGCGCCTTGGCGCTGCGGACCGAAAACATTTTCACGAAGATGTACCACCACGACATTATCGAGGCCAGCAACAAGATGCCCATCACAATTTTGACGATGATCGATGCATGCGCGACGAGCGACAAAATCGCCATGTCATTTGAGAGATTCAGCACGAAGCCTCCATTTTCTTTTTTACGTCCGTTGGAATCTCAATCGGCTTGAAGGTTCCAGCCGCAACCGTCGCCACCGTTACCCGAGCCTTCACCAGTGTGTCTACACCGCGGCGGATTTCCTGGTGAAACATCACCCGTACGCGGCCAAGGTTTTCAATTGAAACGCTGATGTTGATGGCATCGTCGAGTCTGGCGGGTTTAATGAATTCAACAGCGATTTCGCTGACCACGAACAGCATCTTGTATTTGCGCTCAAGCTCGCTGTTGGTGAATCCAAGGTATCGCAACCACTCTGTGCGCGCCCGCTCAAGAAACTTTATGTACTGCGCGTGATAGACAACGCCACCGGCGTCGGTGTCTTCAAAGTAGACACGCTGCGGGAAGTCGAAGCTGAATAGCGGCGATTGCTGGGCATTCTTCAGAGAAAGCTTTGCCACTAGAAAAGCTCCGGTACCGGGTTGCTGGCAGGTGCGGTAATGCCGAAGTGCTGAAAACTCAGCAGCGTCGCCATGCGCCCGCGAGGCGTCCGTTGCAGGTAGCCCTGCTGAATGAGATAGGGCTCCAGCACGTCTTCAATCGTATCGCGTTCTTCACCGATGGCAGCGGCCAGATTCTCCACCCCAACCGGCCCACCGGCAAACTTCTCGATAATGCACAACAGCATCTTGCGATCCATCATGTCGAGGCCGACCTGATCGACATCGAGCATTTTCAATGCATCATCAGCCACCGACTTATCGACGAACCCCTGCGCCTTCACCTGCGCGAAATCGCGCACGCGGCGCAGCAGGCGATTGGCAATGCGCGGCGTGCCGCGCGAGCGCAAAGCAATTTCCTGGGCACCATCTTCGTCCACGGGCACGCTCAGCAAATTGGCAGATCGCGCAACGATCAGCTTCAACTCGGCAGGCGAATAAAATTCCAGCCTGGCGACGATGCCGAAACGATCGCGCAGCGGATTTGTCAGCATGCCGGCGCGGGTGGTGGCACCAACCAATGTAAACGGCGGGAGATCGAGTTTCACCGAGCGCGCGGCGGGTCCTTCACCAATCATGATGTCGATCTGATAATCCTCCAGCGCCGGATAAAGAATTTCTTCCACGACGGGATTGAGGCGGTGAATTTCGTCGATAAACAAGACGTCATTGGGTTCTAGGTTGGTCAGCATGGCGGCCAGGTCGCCGGCACGCTCCAGTACCGGGCCCGACGTGTGCTTCAGATTCACGCCCATTTCGCGGGCGATGATATGCGCCAGCGTGGTTTTGCCCAAACCGGGTGGACCGAACAGCAAGGTATGGTCCAGCGGCTCTTTGCGGTTGCGCGCGGCTTGAATGAAAATGGAGAGCTGATCGCGAATCTTTTGCTGTCCGACATACTCTTGCAACAGCTTCGGGCGTAGCGCGCGCTCTTGCGCTTCTTCATGCACAGAGGCTTTGCCGCCGGAGATAAGTCGGTCTTCTTCGATCATTAGGTCATTTTACGTGACAGACGCGGCGATTCAGGATTTTGAGAGCAACTTCAGCGCCTGGCGAATGCCGTCCGATACCGTTACGTCTTTAGACAATTGCTTGATGGCATAAAGCGCTTCTTTCTCGTTGTAGCCCAGCGACATCAGCGCATTCAGGATATCTGACGCTGATGACGCAATTGCCGGTGCGCCGCCGACGGCGATGCGGACATCGACTTTCAGTTTGTCTTTGAGTTCTAGAAGCAGACGCTCTGCCGTTTTCTTGCCGATGCCCGGCACCTTGGTGAGACGCCCGCTTTCCTGCGTGGCCACCGCCTCGGCCAGATCATTGACGCTCATGCCGGACAACACCGCCAAGCCGACTTTGGGGCCGACACCGCTCACTTTGAGCAGTTGTTTGAACGTGGCGCGTTCGGTTTCGGTGCCGAAGCCATAGAGAAGATGGGCATCTTCACGGACGATCAACTGTGTGAACAACGCGACTTTCTCGCCGATTTTTGGCAAGTTGTAAAAAGTGCTCATCGGCACGTCGATTTCGTAACCAACGCCGCCCACATCGAGCAGGACTTGGGGGGGATTCTTTTCGAGCAGCATGCCGGATAGGCGACCGATCATTTCTTTTCCTTTGCGGCTTTTTTTCTTCCTGCGTTCTGCTGTTGCACCCCCATCCCGGCCTTCCCCCGCTGGGCGGGGGAAGGAGTCCCTGCGGCGACCTCCCCTTCGGCGCGATCAGTCCCCTCCCCTGCCAAGGGGAAGGTTAGGGTGGGGTTAGTGCGAAAACGGAGCAGATTCCCATGCAACCGCTCCAACACGCCATCCATATTCTCGATCACTTCATTATTCCAAAACCGCAGCACCCGATAGCCCAACGACTCAAGAAACGCGGTTCTCCTTTGATCATATGCAGCATCCTCAGCATGCTGCCCTCCATCAAGCTCAACAATCAGCATTGCATCCGGACAAACAAAATCGACAATATATTTTCCAATCGGTCGCTGGCGGCGAAAGCGGAACTCGTCAATTTGTTTGTCGCGAATTCGATGCCAGAATTTCCGCTCTACGTCCGTTGAATTGCGCCTCAACTTGCGAGCTTTCGCGACAGTTCTCCGCACGTTTTGCAGTTCAGAGGTTTGGCGCTCGATCACAATTTCGTCACTCATTTCACCAATCTCCCACCCTTCACCCGATACCCTCGCGTGCTCATACCCGCCAGTGCGCCACCGTGCGCGTGGCAGATGGCGCAGGCGAGTGCGTCAGCCGCATCTGTGCTGGGATAACCTGACAATTTCAACAGTCGCTTCACCATTTCCTGCACCTGTTCTTTCGTTGCGTGGCCGTTGCCGACCACCGCCTGCTTGACCTGAAGTGCAGTGTATTCGGAAACCGGCAGGTTCTGTGCCACTGCCGCGCAGATTGCAGCGCCGCGCGCCTGGCCGAGCAACAGCGTCGATTGCGGATTCACGTTGACGAACACCTTTTCGACGGCCACTTCACCGGGCACGTAGCGCGAGATCACCTCCTGGACGGAATTGAGAATGTTCTTTAGCCGTTCCGGTAACTCGCCGGTCGGCGACTTGATGCAGCCGCTGGTAATGTAGGTGAGTGTCGAGCCGGTTTTTTCGATCACGCCGTAGCCGGTCACGCGCAGACCGGGGTCGAGGCCGAGGATTCTCACTCAAAGACCCTGGCGTACATGCAAGAGTCGCGCAGGCCACCGTAGGGGTCGCGCATATTGCGCCGAAGTATGCCCTCCAATGTGAATCCACATCGCTCGGCGATACGCCGACTTCGCGCATTTCGCGGATCGCTGCAAATTTCCAGGCGCTTTGCGCCCAAATGCACTGTGGAAAACGCCACCAATGCGTTGACCGCTTCGGTGCAATAGCCACGCCCTGCCACAGAGGTCCTCACCCAGTAGCCGATTTCAAATTTCGGGATTTCCCAATTGATCGTGTGGAAACCACCTTTACCGATCAACTCTCCAGTGAGCCTGTCGATCCACTGAAAATCGAGCATCTCGCGCGTCGTCCATTTGAGTTGCGCCTGCTGATGAAACTCTTCAGACCCGGCAAGCTTGGGTTCTGGATGCACCCATGGCATCCACGGTGCGAGTTCATTCACGGATTCCAGTACTGCCGCAAACGCCTGCGGCCCATCATCTGCCCGCGCAGCGCGCAAAATCATCCGCTCGGTGTCAATTTGCTCTGGGATAGTCAGCAAACGCGCTTGCGCGAGTGCATCCATCAGAGATCCTCTGTGACCACCGCTGTGCCTGACACCGAGACCATGACCATGCCGCGACCGCTGCCGTGAATAATGTAGTCGATGCGCGCACCTACAATGGCGTTTGCCCCGACCTGCTCCGCACCCTGCATCGCTCCGCGCAAAGCGTTGTCGCGCACTGCCGGAACAGCTTTGTGATAAGTATCGGCAAAACTTGTTACCGGCTTTTCGGATACAAGCTGTACTTCAGCACTGGCCTCACCCGTGACCAGTCCCAGGTAGCGCACGATGCGCTTACCCTCGATGTTCGACGTGGTGGTAATCAGAATCGACACTCAGGCCTCATCCATGACCGCCGAAGTGTAAACGTCCTGTACGTCATCGAGCGCCTCAATTGCGTCCAGCAGCTTCTGCATCTTCAATGCGTCCTCGCCCGTCAACATGGCTTCGGTGGTTGCTTTCATGGTGACCTCGCCAAACTCGGCTTTGAACCCGGCTTTTTCCAGCGCCGCCTTCACGGTCGAGAATTCATAGGGACCGGTGACCACCTCGAACGAACCATCATCATTCGCAACCACGTCCTCGGCGCCGGACTCAAGTGCAGCTTCCATCAGCTTTTCTTCACTGGTGCCCGGCGCAAACAGCAATGTGCCGCAATGCTTGAACAGGAAGGCGACCGAGCCATCGGTACCCATATTGCCGCCGTACTTGGAAAACGCGTGCCGCACTTCGGCGACGGTACGCACCCGGTTGTCGGTCATGCAGTCGACCATCACTGCTGCGCCGCCGATGCCGTAACCCTCGTAACGAATTTCTTCGTAGTTGACCCCTTCAAGCTCACCCGCGCCGCGTTTGATGGCGCGCTCAACGGTGTCTTTGGGCATATTGTTTTCGAATGCTTTGTCCATCGCCAGCCGCAAGCGCGGATTGGCCCCGGATTCGGCACCGCCCATGCGCGAGGCAACGGTAATTTCCTTGATGAGACGCGTGAAGATCTTGCCGCGCTTGGCGTCCTGACGACCTTTACGATGCTGAATGTTTGCCCACTTGCTATGTCCCGCCATTTCGACCTTTACCTTTCCAGTTATTGCGGCCAGTCGCCTGCGGAAGGGTCCCGCCATGCGCTCGCCAAGCTACTGACCCTTGTTATTTTTCCGGTGGAGCCGCTACTCAGACCCAACAATTTTCAGTTCGTAATGTTAACATTCACTTACGTTCCTGCCGAAGTGCTTT
>Ga0209591_10008351_pt1 | contig 11278 bp, 6 predicted proteins | sample MAT01_FD_187207 | JGI IMG/M metagenome (GOLD analysis project Ga0209591, IMG submission 187207) | Freshwater microbial communities from Lake Fryxell liftoff mats and glacier meltwater in Antarctica - MAT-01 (SPAdes) (version 2) | ecosystem: Environmental > Aquatic > Freshwater > Ice > Liftoff...
TCGGCAGCGGTTTGAGCAGCCAGCACCAACAAAAACCTGTCGCTGCTGCTGTTTCTCAGGAATCTCTGCTGGCGGCGCAGGAACGGGGATATGAGACGGTTTTGCAACGGGAACCGCAGAATCAGACGGCTCTGGAGGGCTTGGCAAATGTGCGGTTGGGGATGAATAATAAGCTGGGGGCGATCGAGCCTTTGGAGAAGTTGGTGAAGCTAAATCCTGACAGAGCTGATTATCAGGCGCTGTTGGCGCAGGCTAAGGGGAAAAAGTAGGGAAAGGGCGATCGGTAAAGCCCAAATCTAAACACAGGCGAGTTACGATAATTTTACAAAATAAAAATTATTCTTATGTTCTTCCTCCCGAGTTTAAAGAAAAACGGTCATTTAGATCAAGTTCACATCACAATATGTATTGTTGGTTCTCGAAAAATTGAAAAGCAGGATGATTATGCCAGTCAAAACTGGGACATTTTCGCCCCTAACTTAACTATTTATGGGTTTGATGCAGATGCAGAAGCTTGCTCGCAAGCTAATGCTGACCTAGCAGCTAGAAAAGTAAATTGGCATGAAAAACATATTCCCTTAGCTCTTAGCAATACAGAAGGAAACGCCACACTTTATGTAACTAAATATCCGGGATGCAGTTCTTTATATCCCCCCAATGAAGAGTATATCAAGCGTTTTTCGGGCAATTCAGAACTGATCAAGCTAGAGTCTACAGTAGATTTATCCACTACCACTTTAGAAGAATTTTGTAAAGCTGAAGGTATTAAAGAAATAGATTTTCTCCACCTAGACGTTCAGGGAGGAGAGCTTAATGTTTTACAAGGAGCTGCTGGGATATTAAATAATAGTGTACTGGGATTAATGACGGAAGTTGAGTTCACCGAAATTTATGCAGGTCAACCTTTATTTAGTGATGTAGATATTTATCTCAGAACTCAAGGCCTCACACTGTTTGACTTTGGGAGTATGTATCGAGATCGGCGCCGCGACATCCCAGTCGTATCACAAAGCCATCCCGGAGCTTTAATTTGGTCAGACGCTTTTTATTTCCGCGATTTGATGCGATCGGATTTAGACCCCAGCTTAAAAACACCTGAAAAACTTCTAAAACTAGCTTGTCTGGCTGACGTAATGAAATTTCCAGATTATGCTCTAGAAATTCTTGAGTATTTGACCTTGAATCACGGCAACGAACCCAGATATAACTTTGCAAATACTATCATTGAGAGTCTTGGCCAAGTTCCAGAACTGATGAAAGAAGGGCTAGAATTGTTACCGATAGTTGCTAGACTTCGAGAATATATAAGTTTTGATGAAGGATACATTCCGAATACTGCCGAACCGATAATCCCAGACTTAGAAGCTACTCTGGTTAGAACCTGGAAACCTAATTTTATTTATAAAGGAAAACATCTTCCGTACAACCGTATCGGGTATAATAATACTGGCGAGCGAGCCATTGAAATTCCAATTGTTTTAAATTTTCTGGCCACTTTAGAAAAGAAAGATAATATCCTGGAAGTTGGCAATACCATCTCTCACTATGAAAACTCATTAAGCGAATATATTGGGATTAGACCAAGGCGCATAGTCGATAAATTTGAAGTTGCTCTAGGTGTAGACAATGTAGATTTTATGGACATTCCCTCTGAGGAAAAGTACGATGTTATAGTTTCAGTTTCTACTGTCGAACACATAGGACAAGGAATTGAGCCGTCTTCACAAGCCTATGGCGAGCAGATTCAAATTCGCGATATTGAGGCGCCCCTGAAGGCGATCGCCAAAATTTATGACTTGTTAGCGGTAGGAGGTAAAGCTTTAATTACAGTACCATTTGGCAAGCTTATTGACGGCGGATGGTACATTCAGTTCGATCGACTATATTTAGAGACTTTAATAACTAAATATCAAATTCCGCACGCAGCCATTTCTACAATTTTTCTGAGAATTTTAGACATGGAAGTTCCAAGCAGTAATCCCAGGGAAATCTGGATAGAGGAACAAACAGAAAACCTTCAGAATGTCGAATATAACTACCCTTATCCTTGTGCAAATGCTATAGCTTTAATAGAGCTTAACAAACTTTCGGAAGCCTTTCATTTAAATTTAGATGTTGTTTCTACAGCCCTAAATTATCATCAACCTGTTTGTGAAACAGCGACATTTTTCCCCAACTTAATCAAAGATAGTTTTTTGTTGCTGTTGTCCAAGCTAAGAGATATTAACTTAATTTGTTTTCCAGATTGGGAGCAACCCGAAGAATCTTTGTGTTCATATCTGGAAAAAGTCATTAGCTCAATTTTGGCTCATCCAGATCGAGGTCGTATAACTTTGCTGATATATCACAGCAATATTTCTGAGGAAGATGCAAACTTCTTGTTAGCTGGTGCAACAATGAACGTTTTGATGGAAGAGCAATTAGAGGTTGATAAGGAACCAGAATTTCATTTAATGGAAAACATTAGTCAGGTTGAATGGGCCGCTTTGATACCTCGCATCTGTTCGGAAATTATCTGCGATGACTTCAATAAGCAAGCAAGTGCAAACCTGCCATCAAAAAATATTCCTGTCTGTGAATTAGAAAACTTTAGCAAGCAGCGAATTGTTATGTTAGAAACAGAAGCTTTTGTTCTTAGATAATCAATTTTGTACTATTGAGACATTTCCAAACATCACACAACAACTATGGTAATTGTCATTGATGGTGTATTTTTTCAGCTATACAGAACCGGAATAGCCCGTGTTTGGCGCTCATTATTGGAAGAATGGGCTGTCAGTGAATTCGCGGAACATATTGTGGTTTTTGACCGTGCGGGTACAGCCCCAAAAATTCCTGGCATCAAATATCGTATCGTCTCGCCTTATGACTACGCCAGCACGGATGAAGACCGCGAAATGCTACAGCAAGTGTGTGAGGAAGAGGGAGCTGATTTGTTTATCTCTACTTACTACACAACTCCTTTGTCAACGCCTTCTGTATTCATGGCTTATGACATGATTCCAGAAGTATTAGGTGCTAATTTTGATGAGCCAATGTGGAGGGAAAAGCATTATGCTATCCGTCACGCATCTGCTTATATTTCAATTTCGGAAAATACAGCTTGTGATTTAGTCAAGTTATTTCCGCAAATTCCTTCTAGTTTGGTAACTTTAGCTCATTGCGGAGTTGCGAATAATTTCTCACCTGCTAGTCTAGAGGAAGTTAATGGTTTTAAAATAAAGTACGGTATCTCAAAGCCTTACTTTATTTTGGTCGGTATAGGAAGTGGCTATAAAAATGCAAATTTGTTCTTCCAAGCTTTTGCTGAACTTTACAGCAGACAAGGATTTGAAATTATCTGTACGGGCAGCGGCATATTATTGAACTCAGAATTTAGAGCTTGTACATCGGGAAGTGCGGTGCATATGCTACAACTCAGCGATGAGGAGTTAAGAGTAGCTTATTCTGGTGCTGTCGCACTGGTTTATCCCTCAAAGTATGAAGGTTTTGGGATGCCTGTGTTAGAGGCGCTGGCTTGTGCCTGCCCTGTCATTACTTGCCCTAATTCTTCTATTCCTGAAGTTGCAGGGGCAGCAGCATTATATGTGAAAGACGACGATATTGATGGGCTGACAGATGCACTTTGCGAAGTCCAAAAACCAAAACTTCGCCAGTCATTGATTGCTGCTGGGCTGGAACAAGCTAAAAAATTCTCGTGGTCAAAAATGGCGGAAACAGTTAGTTCGGCATTGATTGAAGCCACTCTCTTGCGCTTGAATTTGAAAGATATTAATTTAATTATTTTCCCCGAGTGGTCTCAAATAGAAGAGTCTTTGGGTTTCGAGTTAGTACAAGTGGTTAGGGCGATCGCAACTCACCCAGACAAAAGTAAAATGACTCTACTGGTAGATACTACAAATATTCCTGATGAAGATGCCGATTTAGCTTTATCTAGCATTGCCATGAATCTGCTAATGGAGGAAGATTTAGATGTTTCCGATGGGCCTGAAATTATAGCGATCGCACATTTGAGCGAAATCCAGTGGGAAGCGCTCGTGCCTCACCTTCATGCTAGAATTGTCTTGGAAAATGAGAATAAAAACGCGAGCACGAATTTCAAAGTAGAAATACTTCCCACCTTTCAAGCTGGCAACCTGACCGTTACGCTATCTTTACAGGAACACAAAGCAAAAAATGTATAGCTGCAAATATGAACAGTGATCTGTCGGCTCTCCCCTCTCCTCTTAAATACAGCCTGGATAGACCTGTGTTTTTTTACAGTAGAGAAAATATATTCTCTCATTTAAGTATATGTTTAGCTGAAGGGTTGAAAGAACTAGGAATACCATTTTATTCAAATATAAATTACTGGAAAATAGAACCAGATCGAGAACAATACCTTTTCTGCAACGACCCCAGCGTTAAGCCGGACGATTGCTCTATTGTTGTACTGGACAAAACTTCGTGGTATAGCGATGATTCTCCTGAGAATCTCTTTCACCCAGACCGCAAATATATCACCGTCTATTTAGACGATATGGATGGTCTTACTATTTGGAATCCAGAGTTGGATAATTTTGACTTTAGATTGAAAACTCACTACAACAGCAAGGCAGAATATCCTTTAAACTGTAAGCCTTGGGTTTTTGGTCTATCTAATCGCATCCTCCGAGAAACCAGCGATATATACTATTTTTACCAAAGAAAACAAAATCTACTTCTTAACTTCAGAGTTGAGCATGACAGGCTGAGATACTTTAGTTCGTGGTTCAAACTCGATCAAGGTTTGATAAAAGTTGATAATGCGTTGGTGATAATCGATCATCCTTTAAGGCAAATTAGTAGCGAACAGTTTTTGCCTCTGATTCAGAAGATTCTGCCAGTGGATACTAGCAGGGATGATTTCGATAGTCCTCCCTCAGATTCCTATCACTACTTGCAGTGGTTACAAACGGGGAAGCGTCACTATCCAAATTATTATCAACGTCTTAAAGAATCTGTAGCTTGTGCGTGCTTCGGCGGTTACATAAGTCCCAGGTACGCTACAGGAGAATCCTTTGTCGAATGGTGGGACAGTTGGCGATTCTGGGAATCTTTAGCAGCGGGATGCGTGACCTTTCATGTAGACTTCCAGAAGTACGGCATCCAACTGCCTGTAATGCCTGAAAATTGGCGACATTATATAGGAATCGATTTAGACAACATACAGGATACTGTCGATCGCATTGCTGACGATCCAGGGATTTTAGAGAAAATCTCTATAGAAGGTCGGCAGTGGGCTATTGACAATTACGCTCCACTTCCTACAGCTTTGCGTTTTTTTGAAATGCTCGGTTTTCACACTCCGCAAATGGAAAAATGCCAGGAAAATGAAGACGATCGGGCTATTTTTTCGCTGTTGCTTGATTTGACGGAAATTAACTTAATTATTTTCCCAGATTGGTCTCAACCAGAAGAGTCTCTCAGTTTAGATTTGGAAAAAGTAATTGGGGCGATCGCAACTCACCCAGATAAAAGTAAAATGACTCTACTGGTGGACACTACAAACATTTCTGACGAAGATGCCAATTTAATTTTATCTAGCGCTGCGATGAATCTGCTAATGGAAGAAGATTTAGATGTTTCCAACGGGCCTAAAATTAGAGCGATCGCACATTTGAACCAAAGCCAACGGGAAGCGCTTGTGCCTCGCCTCCAGGCTAGAATTGTCCTGGACAACGAGAATCAAAATGCGATCGCTCTAGCAAACTTAGGCAACATTCGTTCCGTTCAACTAGAGAGTTTTATACAGCAAGATTACTAACAAAAACCCCTATCTCCTATAAATCTCCCACATTTGCTCGTAAGCTTTCTCCATCTCTCGCGTAAACTGTTTAGCATTCCAAAGAGGAGCCGTTTGTCTTGACTGTCGCAATTTCCAGGCAATTTGTTCTCGCAACGAAGCATCCTTCCCCAACCGTATTCCCCATTCGACATATTCCTCATCCGTCCAAGCAATTCCCTCAGTCACACCCGCATTCATCATCATCGTGTAGCTGTTACGGGCCGCAAATTGCTCCCCTACCCGCGTCACCAGAGGAATACACATCCACAGAGTTTCTAGAGTAGTTGTAGCACCGTTGTAAGGATAAGTATCGAGAACTACATCTGCAATACCTAAGTTAGCTCGGTGAACGGCTTCTGCTGCTACTTCTGGCAAAAAACGCAGGCGATCGCATTCTACACCTTCTTCTTCTGCCAACTGGAAAAAGAAGTTTTTGATCACTTCTTCATCAGCATTACCTTTGACTAAAAAGTAACTGTTGGGTACTTCTGCAAGAATCTTTATCTGTAGTCGCGCTGTGTCTGGATGGCGTTTATAACTTTTCTGAGCGCTGAGATATACAACTGCATCGGTAGGAATATTCAATTCATCCCGCCGCAGGGTTGGTACTCCTACCTCAAAACCATCTACAGCTATATAAGTTTGAGGCAAGCGCCAGATTTTTTCACTGTAATAATCTTGGGCGGACTCCGGCAAAACATAAGGATCGGCGATAAAATAGTCAATAGCAGGCAGCCCAGATGCGTCCCAACCGAGCCAAGTGACTTGGATAGGTGCAGGTTTGAGTGACAATACCTCACAGGTTAAATCTATAGTTATACTGTCAAGATCGATTAGAATATCAATTTCATCCCGATCAATATGTTCTGCCATTTCACGGCTAGAAACACCTGTTTTGTAATTATTAACCTGATTTATATACCAGTCTTGCAAAAAATCTGGCGTTTTTCTAGGTAACATAAAATAGGCATAAATTTTAAAGCGGTCGCGATCGTGATACTGAAACAGCCATCGTGCTAGCCAACCCACCGAATGCCTGCACAGGCAATGAGATAAGTAGCCGATCTTTAAAGGCTTGCTAGCAGCTTGTAAACTTTTGTTAGATAATTGTCGTTGTTGGTATTTCTCTGCTTGATCTTTAGCATAGATTTCAACATTTGCTTGGCATAATTTAGAGACTTGGTTTTGAATTTTTCTATTGCTTTGAGGTGAGTCCTCAATGTAAGGTAAGAAAAAACTGGTAAGGAACAGGTTTTGAACTGTAAATGAGTTCTGTGTGCTTGATGGTTCGGCAACCAGTGACTCCAGCAGCGAAAGGTGGCGAGTGCTAACTGTACGCACCTCTTCCCAATATCCACCTGCACTCATCAAAGCTCGCATGAGTTGGTGGTTTGCAAATACTTTCTCTGGCAAACTAGGGGACAAAGAATAGGCTAATTTAGCTATTGCTATTCCCTCATCATATTGCCCTGAATTTTGATATAAAGTAGTTAAAATCTGCAAAATTACCAGATTTTTATCGTCTAAACTTCGAGCTATTTCTGCGAAAGGTACTGCTAGTTTTGGCATTAGTAACGAATGAGCAATCTCAACTGCTGTCCTCGCTAGAATTTCCCTAAAAAGATCAGGCTCTTCGACATGAGCTAGACAAGCTGCTGCTAATTCCAAAGATGAGGGCAGTGAAGGAGCGTAATCTAAAACAGTCTTCAACACTTGCATTAATAGTTGAAAGTCTACCCCGATCGGTGGAGGTGACTGAAGTATATCGAGTGCTCCTAGAGAAGTTAATTCCTCTCCTGTGTAGGTCTCAAGTAGGACAGACAGCCCAATCAAATGTAACAGGTTATTAATATCTGTAGGTACAATTTCCCGTATGTGCTGGCGGATGGCCCAAGCCACCAAAGAATCACCCAGATCGCGCCGCCGCTCCGCCTCCGTTTGCAGAACCTCAACCAGTTCTACTGTCCACAGTTCGACTTGTTCTGGTTCGCCTTCTGCCATACCTAAAAGCCAAGTCGTCTGAGCTTCTGCTTCTTGTTCCTGCAACAGTAACAGCAATCCCAAGTACCAGTAGTGAGACTTCGTTTCTGCCTCCTCTTCAATTGCCTGCTCGTAAAAGTTGGCAGCCTGAGTATAATTTCCCTCTATCAGATATTTGTGAGCTTGTTTCTGCCAAAGGACAGGATCGGTAGATAGGTTTGTAGTCATAAGAAAATCCGTTAAGTGTGGAAACCCCCTGACTTTAGTTCGGGGACGAAACATGATGCGGGCGGTTTTAACCACTTACAAAAATACTTGCAGTCTAACCCCTGTTTTGACTAAAATGAGTCCCTCACTGCTCAAACAAAAAGTAAGTACACAATACTTTTACCAAAGTGTACTGGCTGTTTGACTCAGCCTAACAAACCTCAGAATCTCTTGAGAATCCCGTGTAGGAAGACCAAGGAGCCATCTTTTCAAAATTACAGTTCAAAAATTACGAAGAGTGGATAGTACAAACAAATACTACCCACTCTCTTAAAAGCTTCACGTTAAATTGGCAAAAACCTTTTTTGCTCTAACTCTATCCTACTTCGATACTTCTGTACCGCTACCTCCGCAGTTAGCATTGGGACCCTGTTGTGCCGGGTCCATAGCTCCTATCGTACCGCTAAACTCGCACAGAACTCCTATAGTGGTTTTTGCCTCTGTCCCCGAACCTCCGACAATATTGGCTCCTCCATAGGATCTGAGAGTAGCTGTGTTGATAGCATTTGCTAAGTTTCTAGCATCCGTAAGGCCGCTGCCTTCTACCTTGTAGGTGTAGTTAGTAGTTTGAGTTTTGATACCCATACCTAAGTTTGCAACACTGTCCGTTACAAAGCTGCCATTCTCCGCAAATTTAGCTTGTTGGGATCTGTTCATGGAACCCACATACTGCTTGGCTTCTGCCTGTTTCGCTTTGTTAGCTTGGTTGAGGAAGGAAGGCAAGGCAATAGCAGACAAAATACCGATGATGATGATAACTACCAGCAGTTCAATCAGGGTAAAACCCTTATCCTGTCTTCTTTGATTGAGGTGTTGCAGGAACTTGGCTTTTAATTCAGTTTTCATGGGTTGGTTCTCCTAGAGGGGCAAAAGGCTTGATTTCTAACTCGTAATTGTAACTTACCCACTTTCGAGCGTCTTCATATCACCCTGTCCTAAAAAAAAGTTAGCTCGGGCGGAATCAACGCTCCAAAAGCAAGTAGAGAAAGGCTTCCAGCCTACTCAAGACTTCCGTAATTTCATCCCAAGCTGCCTTTTCGCTCACAGGCTGCATAGTAACCGGATGCAGCGGTCTGAGCTTCAGCCTGCGTTCCATGAGGGACTTAGCAGGACAAGCCCTCTCCCACAGCGGGAGCAGGCAAGCGGCCACATGGCTTTCTATGAAAATAGGTACTAAAGTGGGTAAAGTAATATAACGGCTGATCTCGAAGGGTTTTTGGCTATTAATACACTGGATCAAGTCTTCCCTCGCCTGAGAAGTTCTTAGCTGAGGATGCAGGTGTACCCGCGCATCCTCCCAGTCAGATAAAGTCCATTCAGCAACAGCTACAAAGGACTCAGCTTGATTTGGACGAGCGCACCAAAAGTCAATTAGACGGTTGACGGGATGCAATAATTCAAATAAATGCAGTCGCTCTTCTACAGAAATTTCTGGCAGGCTCATGGCTAGAAAAGCAGGTAAATTGTCTTGCTCTTTGAAAAGATCGAGCAAGTCCCATCGCCGCCAATTCACCATGCTAACAAACTCTAAATCAGCCGATCGCAGCGCTGAAAACATTTCAGGAATAGTGTATCCCCGATCGCCTTGAAATAGATAATTCATTAGCATCCACTCTTCAGTCTGGGCAGCATCGCCATCCCAACTTTGTTTTTTGAGCATGACATCATCTTTCAAAGCGGTCATTATTTCTCGGGCTAGTTCCATCTCTAACTCCCTGGGATTTTCGTCCATCAATCCCATCATTTTGAAAACTTCCTGAGCCCTAAAATATGCAATTCTCTGTAATGAGCTATGGAAATTAGCACGAATTATTCCATGAGGTTTTAGAACAGACTTGAGCGTAGTTAATCCTGCTTTTATGTCAGGTAACAAATAAAGAACTTCGTCACTATTGATATAGTCATATTCTAATTCTAATTCAGGTAATTGTTCAATTGAAAGTGCATGAAACTCTGCATTTTTAAACCCATGATATTCGAGACGGTGACGGGCTAATTTAACAGACTCTTCTGACAAGTCAATGCCAATTATTCTGGCTCCAGGATTTGCCTCTGCCAAAACTAAGGATTTGTAACCTGTGCCACAGCCTGCATCTAAAATGACTTTTCCTTCAGTTTCAATAACTTTTTGATTTCTTAAATAGTAAGCAGTTACAAGGTTATGAACATAGAGAAGCTCGTAGTTATATCTAGGATGTTTTTCTAGTGGAATTCTAGGAAAAGGAGCATTATCAAATTGCTGGCGAATTTTTTCTATGATCTCAAATTCTTGGTTATCCATTCTACATTGCCTCTGATACTAAGAAATTCCGCTGTGACAAACCTTAATTGTAGGATGACAAGGGTATGATTTAGGCGGTAAAACAAACACTCTTACGTGCTACTTCCCTCCCGATCGCACTTTTCCCCAAAACCCACACTCAACAAGACCACAGCCTTGCATAATAGTTAAGGTCAAAGTTTCCCACCCCCGCGACAAACCAGATTATACAACCAACACCACATCCATGAACACCAACATCAGCCCTATCCTCAAAGTATTCTCCTTCTCCGCCGCCCTTTCCCTTGCCATCAAGTACGCAGGCCCCAGCTTATCCATAGCCTCAACCGACCTCAACGCCCTCATCGCCGTGTTTACCCCCAGTATCATCCTAGCTGCGATTCTAGGCTGGCGGGCCTGGCAACAGCAGCCGAGGTAGTATGGATTGTGCGCATCGCTACGCTAACCAGAAATCCCTCGCCTAAACTCCCTCATCGCCTCCACACTCGAAGCCATCAGCAAGCAGCGACACAGTAAATTAATATCTAAATCTGGCAAAACCACACTTGCAGAAATTTGTGTATAACCCTCAGAACCCAACCGATACATAGCCAATACACCATCCTCCCAGAAGCAGACTTCAGCAACTCCCAATACTCGATAGCGCTGCAATTTTTTGACATTACCGCTAGTGAAGACAACTTCGATACATAAATCTGGGGGAGAATTTAGGGTGATGCGTCTGCCAATAAAATAAGATTCATCAGCTTGTGCAGACACTACCCCTTCCTGTTCTTGGGTAAAGCTTCCCGTAGGTGCAAACTCAATTTCATTTTCCGCGCAATAGATAGCCAGCAGCGTACAAATTGTCCGACTAAAAAATTCGTGTTCTGGGGAAACTGCCAAGATTTCTACCTCTCCTCTGTAATAGAATAACTTGATACCAGGAGAGTCAGAAAATCCCT
>Ga0209591_10008357_pt1 | contig 11276 bp, 10 predicted proteins | sample MAT01_FD_187207 | JGI IMG/M metagenome (GOLD analysis project Ga0209591, IMG submission 187207) | Freshwater microbial communities from Lake Fryxell liftoff mats and glacier meltwater in Antarctica - MAT-01 (SPAdes) (version 2) | ecosystem: Environmental > Aquatic > Freshwater > Ice > Liftoff...
AGGTCTTGTATGAGGCCAGGGGTCAGGTCTTGTATTGACACATCCCCTCGTTCCGCCCAGCATCGCCCGATGTCCCGTCCGCTTCGAATCGAGTTTGAAGGCGCGCTGCACCATGTGATGGCGCGCGGCAACGCGCGGGCGGCGATCGTGCTGGAAGACGTCGATCGTCAGTTGTGGGTCGATGCGCTCGGTCGCATCGCTGATCGTTTCGGCTGGCAGGTGTGGGCGTACTGCCTAATGGACAATCACTACCACCTGCTGGTGGAGACACCGCAGGCTAATCTCAGTCGCGGCATGCGCGAGTTGAACGGCGTCTACACGCAGGCGTTCAACCGGCGTCACGCGCGTGTTGGGCATGTGTTGCAGGGGCGGTTCAAGGGACTGCTTGTCGACAAGGACGCCTACCTGCTGGAGCTGTGCCGTTACGTCGTGCTGAACCCGGTGGGAGCGGGCATGGTCGAGCGTGCAGTCGACTGGCCGTGGAGCAGCCAGCGGGCGGTGATGGGGCGGGCGCGCGGGTTCGATGCGCTGGCCGTGGCGCCGCTGTTGAGCCTGTTCGGCGAATCGTCGGGTCCGGCGCGGCGCGCGTATGCCCGATTTGTCGCGCAGGGCGTCGGCGCTGATGACCCGATGGACAGGGTGCTGAATCAGGTATTCCTTGGCAGCGAGGGCTTCGTGGCGAGGGTCGGTGCCAGGGCGGCGTCGAGCGGCCATGAAGTGCCGAAGCGGCAACGGCAGTGGCGAAGCCTGAGTGCGATTAAAGCGGCCGCTGGCGATCGGAATGCTGGCATTTGCGAGGTGTACGCGACCGGTAGTTTCACTCTGGCGGAAATCGGTCGCCACTTCGGTTTGCACTACGCGACCCTGAGCAGGATCGCGCGGTCGCGAGCGCCCTGCCAATTGGGTGGTGCTGCCAGCTGTCCGGCCCCGGCCGCATTCGCATTCGCATTCGCATCGACGCGCTGACGCCAAATGACGGCCTGCGCTGGACGGCGATCTTCGCCTTGTACCCTCGGCGGAACAAGGAATATGTCAATACAAGACCTGACCCCTTGCCTGTGCAAGACCTGACCCCTTGCCTGTGCGGTCGCCAGCAGATCCGCCGATGCTCCCGGCGAAATCCACTGTACCGTTGGCCCCCAAATCGTATCCAAACGTTCCTCCATCTGCGTCGACGACAAGCTCCGACACCACGACCGAGTTGTAGAGCGATGATGACTGGATCGCACTGATGCGCATGAGCCGTCGCCGCCACGAACCATGACTTTATCAAAGCCGCCCGCGTTACTGCAGTAGTCCGGGGCATCGCAAAGCTTTGGACACACTGAAAAACATCTTGGCTAAGCAGAGGATTTTCACCTAATGCGGTTTTGCCAACTTTCCTGCCGCACTGGGTGTCATGGATTCCGCGACTGCGCGCCCAATGACCGTACTGGGGCTTCCAAGGCGCCTCACTCCGGTCATTCTGCGCGTAGCGGATAGGCGTAGTCGCTTAAATCCACAACTTCTCGGTTTGGCCGAGCTAAGCCGGTTTTGCACCCATGAATTCCGCGACTGCGCGCCCAATGACCGTACTGGGGCTTCAAGGCGCCCCATGGATTCCGCGACTGCGCGCCCAATGACCGTATTGGGAATTTCTAGGCGCCTCACTCCGGTCATTCTGCGCCTAGCCGATAGGCGCCCCAAAGCTGTCATTCTGAGCGAAGTTCAATTGGAATCACGGGCGATGAATGTTGAAAAACTCACCGTTTAGGCCGCGACCCTTGAAGCCGGCAGCTTCGAAACGGTGACAGTGGCACGGCGACCCAGCACCCCGAGCGCGGATTCCATCTGCGCAAGGGTCGATTCATGATCGAGGTCAAGAATGCGCCGAACCTGTCGCGCATCGATGCTGAGCCGTGCGGCCAGTTGCGCCTGCGTCATGCCAGCCTGACGCATTGCAACATGAATGGCGAACTTTAGGGCAATACGCGCCGGCAGCGCGACGACCGCCTGACCAGCCGCAGCCTTCGAGGCACGCGGCAAGGCGCGACCGGCATCGACGTAACCGGAAAGGGCGACGATCAGCGCGTCTTCGGCAGCGGCAAGCGCAGCGGCCTCATTGGCGCCCGCCGTGATCGCTTCGGGCACATCCGCAAAGCGTGCGCCAACTTGGCCGCTCGCGTAGGACTTCAGGGTCACAGGGTAAATAAGGTTCATCGGTTCAACTCCCGCAGTCGGGTCCCGCGCTGCTTGCAAATGTCGTCCAGAAAATCAGGATCAAAGTCCGTATCGCCATGGCTTGGCACCGTGGTCTGCTTGCCGTTCAGTGTGACCAGAACATGCCCGCCTTTACCGCGGCTGGCGTCTACCGTTGCACCGTTGGCTTTCAGCAGTTTGAGGAATTGGCGCGTCTTTATGCCCCCCCATGATAGGACATAAATGTCCTGATTAAAAGAACGCTGCTTTATGCCACGGCCGCCAGCGCCGCCGCTTGATCCAGCAGCACCTGGCGCTTGAATCGGTCCTGCTAGCGCTACTCGCGCTGGCGTTGCGGCCTGGCTCGCTCGTGAGCACTGGCTGTCCAGAAGGGAATGCGCTTTGCTGGGTGACCAACTATTCGGTATTCGGCATCCAACAATTTGGGCGTGCACTTTGCTGGGTGTCCAACAATTCGGCAATTCGGTGTCCAACAATTCCAAGCGCGCCCTCAACTGGGTCGCCGCCCGCTGCGATCGTGCAACTGGGTCACACCGCTGAGCGCTGGCAGCGGCATGTTCTGGCCGTGGACTCCGGGTATTGCAGGGGCATCGGCGCGGCCGACCTCTTGATCGAGAAGGCCCGTGAAATCGTTCAAGTCTGGCTGCGCGGCATCAACTGCGCGCGTCAATTTGAAGCGGCGCGCTGAGCGCAGCGCGAATCAGTGGCGGATTGCTTGGGAAATCGCCGAACGCCGAAGGCCCAACGGGCTGTTTGATCCGCCGGTCTACCAGCATCGACCTCCCATCACCGCAGCGGTACACGCGCTGACTCTTGCGTTCGCGGGTACTTTGCAGTTCTTGACTGTCCGCTGTTGTTCAGTTCTTGTCCGCTGTTGTTCAGGCGTCAGTCCGGAGGGGCTGCCCGATGCTTTGAGAGATGCTCGGATTGCGGCGATTCGATAGGGTTTGGGGGGAGTTGGTTGTTTTTGGGGATGCGGGGTCTGCTCATCCATCGGTCATCCCTGACCGAGGATTCGAGAGCCTGAAGTGGCTCGGCTCCTGCCTCGGTGGCTTCGGGGGAGTTGTGGTTTGTTTTGGGGATTAGATTAGAGCGCGGGGTTTGCTCATCCATCGGTCATCCCTGACCGAGGATTCGAGAGCCTGAAGTGGCTCGGCTCCTGCCTCGGTGGCTTCGGGGGAGTTGTGGTTTGTTTTGGGGATTAGATTAGAGCGCGCTGTCTGCTCATCCATCGGTCATCGTGACCGAGGATTCGAGAGCCTGCAGTGGCTCGGCTCCTGCCTCGGTGGCTTCGGGGGAGTTGTGGTTTGTTTTGGGGATTAGATTAGAGCGCGTTGTCTGCTCATCCATCGGTCATCGTGACCGAGGATTCGAGAGCCTGAAGTGGCTCGGCTCCTGCCTCGGTGGCTTCGGGGGAGTTGTGGTTTGTTTTGGGGATTCGACTGAAGGAATTAACGTGCTGTGTAGACTTGCTACCAATCGGTTCGCGTTTCATCCACCCGTGCGCCCTCAATCATCCTCAAACCCAGCTCATCACTCAGCACGTGGCCTTGATCTTCGGTGCCGATGCTGCGGTATGGTTATTTGGCTCGCAGCTTGACGACGAGCAGGTGGCCGGCGACGTTGATTTGTTCATCGACACACCTCAGCGCAATGGCCTGCGGCAAATCGTACAAGCGAAAGCCGCGCTGACAAGCGCGCTCGGACGACCGGTTGACATCGTCCTGCGCGCGCCCGGTCGCGACCCTGGTCCGATCGGGCAGATTGCCGAGCAGACCGGCACCCGGCTGCAATGAGCAGGTCTGAATCCCCGCAACTGGCTCTGCTTCGGGCCCAGCTCGATTCGTTGCCGCGCTGCGGGTAGCTATCGCTGTGGCCCAAAGCCGCGCGATACGCTACCTGTTTCGATCATTGCGCCTAACCATTCGGTTTAGCGCTCGGTGCGCCACAGGCGGTTCTCAGCGCGAATCGCTCGACCAGTGCTTGGGTGCGGGAATCTTGCGGTGCGTATTGCTGGCTCTGTCTAATGGCTTCCTCGAAGTAACTACACCCTTCGACAGCTCCGGCCTTGCCTTCGCGCATAAAAGTTGCCTCACCAAGCAACTCGAGCAACCCAGCCCGACCGGATGGCGAGGTGGCTTCTAATTGCGCAAAAAGGCGGAGAGTCAACCTCGGGGAAAACAGATTCTCTTCCATTTCTAGCGCCAGCGGTGATGTCGGCTCATTGACTGACTTGAGCCCGCTAAGCGGTGGATCGGCTGGTGCAAGCTCAGCGCTGCTGTAGCGTCCGCTTGGCGCTCGCAGCAGTCTGGCCAGCAGCTCAAACTCGGCCTTGGCCGCGCGCACACGCGGTGAACCGGCGCTTAAAAGCTCGGCGCGCAGAAGCGATTGGGAACCCCAATGCTGCATCGCAAGACCATAATCCTGCTCAAGCAACGCATTCATGGCCAGCATACGCGCAGCCAGGCTCATGGCGACCGGATAGTCATCGCTCGCAGCCGGTTCGCGCGCCTTTACCGACTCCCAAAATGTTCGCTCGCGCTGAACCGAGACCCTGGCAAGCGCGCGGCCTTTCAAATCCAGCAGATGCGGGCTAAACGGCTGCAACAGCAAACCTTGCTCAACGCTCGCCAGCGCGCCCGCATCGTCACCCCGATCAATCCGCTGATCTGCTAACGCGCCCAACAGCATGGCGTGTTTTAACTGACCAAAACTGAGCTGCTGCGGGTCATAAAATCTGAGCTGTTCATGAATCGCGATGGCGCGTTCGAGCAGTGCGCTTGCCTCAACCTGTTTCGGGTCGGTTTGCAAACTGGCCTGAAGCACCAAGGCATCGACCAGCTCGGCGCTCACGCCATCTGGATCGGAGATCGCGAGGGCGTAAATCATTCGATCTACCCGCTCGCGCGCAAGCTTTTTTTGACCCAAGTCGCGTGCATTTCGAGCAAGACTAAGCTCCACCCCGGGCGGGCTCAGGCCGTCCCAAGCGAGATGCGCTTGGCGCAGCTGCTCGAGGGATTCCTGTGCGGCCCTGAGGTCGCCCGCCTGACGATGATGCTCGGCCAGCGCGCTCAGCGGATCCCCTGGGAAAACGGCGATATCGTTGGCGTCGTCAGCAGCCATCAGCTTGATGGTTTTTGTCAGTACAGCGGGATCGCTGGCGTTGTCGGATTGCAGCAGCTTGTCAATCGCGGCTGAGTCTCGCGAGTGCCCGAAGCGCGCCTGCGTGCCGCCCTTGAACTCGACCTGCAGTCCACAGGTGTGGGCTAAGATAAACATCACCTGCCGCGGCGGGATTGCCTCGAAAAACAGGTCTATCTTGTCGTCGCAAAGCGGCTTGACGGCGCTAATCGAAAGGGCGCCCAACTTGCTTAATGCGAGCGCAACTTGCTTGGGCGATTGGCCCCTAGCATTGATCCTTAGCAAGCGGTTGAGCGGCGTACTCGGACTGCGTTCCGCGCGCACCAGCAGCGGCGTAACAGTGGCAGTCGATGGCGACGTGCGCAGCGCGACTTCACCTGCATTGGCATCCAGAGATTGCTCTGCGCGCAGCTCTTTTCCGACTTTGAGCTTGAGCTTGAGCCCGCCGTGTGTGCGGATCAGTTCGAGGGTGGCGCCGGGAGCAAAAGGCATGGCTGTGGCGATTGAATCATCGGCGTGCAAGCTGACTTCGGTGCGCTCCTTACACAGCTCGAATGATTGGTAGGCGGCCGGCGCACGCTGCCGCACGTGCAAGGTAAGCAGGTCAGAACAAAGCTCGATCTGCCGTGCATCCGCCGGTTTTGCAACGCTGTGGGCCGATGTGATCAGCAAGAGCGAAAGCAGAACGCGCGGGCAGCTTAAGGAGCGAGGCATAAACATGGACCGAGAACCTGAGGATTCAAAAAGATATAGCGCTGCGAGCCATAAAAATCAAACAAAGCGCAGCGCGCGCAGAAATATAAACCGCGTCGAGCTGTTCGCGCGTGCCGCTGGCGAGGAACCTGAGCTTGAGCTCAAGCCGCAACCGTGATCTGTTTGGCAGCGCAGCGGGCCCATGGTGAAGTAGCTTCCAACGGTCACCCTGAAAGGCCGAAGCTCATGTCGCGATTTAGCCTGCTCTTGTTAATTGGAATGCTTGCATTGCCCACGCGCTCCGTCGCCCAGGATTGCTTGACCGGCGGCAGTGCTGGCCTGTTTGCGAATGGTTTTGAAGGAGCGGATGCGAGTGGCGCTGCGTGGATTGATTCGGACTTGCCGGGGTTGTCGCGCCTGCCGGTCACCACGCTGAATATCCCAGCAACGCCTCCGCTTGAGATCACGGGTCCGCTTACGCCTACGATTCGCGCGCAAACCGATGGCGCTTGGCAGGCCGCGGCGACTTGGGGCGGACGCCTGCCCGGCCATTGCGACATTGTCGAGATCCCGCGCGGGCGCGCAGTCACTTTGCTTGGCAGCACGGCGCATCTGAACGGTTTGTGGGTCGATGGCGCGCTTGAATTTGGCCCCGGTGAAATCAGGTTGAGCAGCCGCTTTATCGTGGTTTCCGGGCGCATGCAGGCGGGTAGCGAGAGCGCGCCGTATCGCCATTCTGCGCTGATCTCGCTATTCGGATCGGACCCAAATTTAAGCGTGCTTGGCATGGGCGCGAAGGTCATTGCGGTGGTTGGCGGCGGCTTGCTCAAACTGCACGGCGAACAGCGGCTGGCTTGGACGCGCCTGGCGCAAACCGTCAATCCGGGCATGACATCCATCACCACTGTCGATGCGCCCACCCGCTGGCGCGTGGGTGATCAGATTCTGCTGGTGGCGAGCGGCTACGACCCGCGCGAGGCCGAAACGCTGACGATCACCGGCGTCAGCAGTAGCCAGATCAGCTTCAGCCCGCCGCTGCGTTTTCCGCACGTGGGCATGGTTCAAAACTATGGCGGTAAAACGCTGGATCAGCGCGCAACGGTGGCCTTGCTCTCGCGCAACATCCAGATTCGCGGCGCCGATGACTCGATTACCAACGCTTTTGGCGGTCACGTGATGAGCATGTCCGGCGGGCACGCGCAGATCAGCGGCGTCGAGTTTCAGCAAATGGGCCAGCGCGGGCGTTTCGGGCGCTACCCGATGCACTGGCATATTGCTGGCGATCGCACCGGCAACTATCTGATTGCTTCCACCATCAACCGCTCGTTCCAGCGCGCGGCGGTGATCCATTCCACGCACAACGTGCTGCTCGATGCGAACATCGCCTACGACGTCAGCAACCATGCTTTTGTGTGGGCCGAAGATGGCGATGAGTTTGGCAATCGACTGACCCGCAATGTCGGCGTTTTGATCCGTTCGCCCGCGCCGCAGCATTTCGCTTTCCCGATCAACAACCCGTTTCACGGCAACAATTCGCAGGATGAACATCGCTCATCGGTGTTCTGGGGACGCAGCTTTGATCGCATGGTGCTCACCGGCAATATTTCGGCTGGCGCGCTCGATGGCTTCGGCTATTTTTTTGATCTGTTCTCGCCCGCGCCCTTCGGCGGCGATGAAGGCTCAGGGCTGGTCTTCGATGGCAACACCGCGCACTCGACCTACAAAACCCTCGCCACCGGCAATCAAATCAATTATCCGGAGTCGACCACCGGACACGGGCTGATGGTCTCCACCGGATCAAGCGGGCTGCGCGATCACGTGTTCCGCAACTACACCGGTTATCACAACGTTTCCGGGGCCTGGCTTGAAGACCGCCGCATGCAATTGCGCGACTCGATCCTTGCCGACAATGGCGTCGGCTTGATGGTCTTGCGTGCGGTGATCGATGGCAATGTCATCGTTGGGGCAAGCGCCAATCCGATCCCAGCGCAACCCACCACGCCTTCGGTCAGCACCAATCTGACCGCCGGCATCCAAGTCGCCGGCAGCAATCACGGTGGAAAACGCGCACCGATCGTGCGCAACACCACGCTGATCAACCAAAGTGGCACCGGGATCCTCTGGGATCTGGACAATCTCTCGCCGGCCGCGCAGTTTGAAAACCTCAGTTTCATCAACACCCCGCAGCGCATCGTGATCCACGACCCGATTAACTTTGAATTCGCCGAGCCGCCCACCTTTGGCTTGACCGATCCCGATGGCTCGCTGTTTGGCAACGGCCAAGCTACGCGCCTGCTGCGCCAGGACGCCAATTTGATCAACGCCGCTTGCGTGGCCTCAGATGCCAGCAATGCCTATGCCTGTCCGCGTTCGGCCAGCCTGCTGCTGCGCTCGCCGATTTCGCTCAACCTGACGGATTCGTCCGGCGCAATCACCTATTTGCGCCGATTTGACTATTCCGACGCGGGTATGCCGGCGGACGGGGCGGTCAGTTTTGTCGGCAACGGGCTCGCCTACGATGTCACTACCAGCGCACGCAGCCGCTATGATTTCAGCATCGTTGACGCGCAAAACAAATCGCTGGAGCTGGTATTTGCCGTGTCAGGTGCGCCCACTCGGGTCACCCAATCGAGCTCGAACTTAAGCCCCGCCGCTTCGCTTAGCGCGCTGCGGATCGCGCCAGCTTCCGGATACTTTTTTGACGCCACAAACGGCCGCCTGCACGCACGCTTTGTGGGAACAGCGCCGATTCATGAGCTGGTGATTGAAGCGCCTTTTGTAACGCGGCTTGCGCGCGGTCGCGAAGCCATTGCTTTACCGCCAGCGGCACCGGTCGGGTTTGCGCATCGCGCCGTTCAGCTAGGTTTGCCTGGTCCGCAACTGCGCTATCCGGTACCGATTGGCGTCGCGCTGCGCGCAGGCAATGCGGATGCCGCGCTGCTGGACCAGAGCAGTTCCGCGCTCGTGTTGAATCCAGCACAAAACGGCGTGGCGACCAGCATGAGTTTCTATGTGCAAGCACCGGTTTCGGGCACTTATCGGATTGGCCTGTGGGGCAACGGCGGTGGCACCTCGGTGTGGATTGGCGCTCATCACGTGATGGGCGAGTCCTGGGCGTTCGTCAACAGCAACTGGGTGAGCCAAGGGCAACTAACCAGTCAAGTGGTTGCTTTTCAGGTCAACGGGCTGGTTGCGCTCAACGCGGGCTGGCACAAAGTCGATGTGGTCCACGGCAAATTTCCGCAGAACAACCAGGGCAGAAACCTGTACTTCCGCTGGGCAACGCCGAGTGCGCCGGGGACTTGGGTGTATCCCACCCTGAGACGCGATCCGTGAACCCTGCTCTACTGTTCTTGATCGCCGTGTTGCTTGCAGGGTGCGCGCAAGCGCCAAGCGTAGGCGCTGAGATGGCCGAACAGCAGCACGAACAAGAGCACGACCACAACCACGACCAGCGCGCGCCCTTACCGGCAGGATCGTCCCTCGCCATCCGCTGTCGGTCAGGCGCATTTGTCGAAGCGAGTAGCATCATCAACTCAGTCGTTGAAATCGCCGCTGCGCTGCCCGAGGACACCGACGCACGCACCCGCCGCGAGCTCGATTCGGTTCTCTACACCGCCCTCAAACAAGCCCGCTCGGAAGTCGAATGCGTGCAAGGCGGCTTGAGACACGGCTATCAGCACGCCTACGCACTGGTGATCCGCCGCGGCGGCGCACTAGCGCTTGAGCGCGGCTTGTCCGCGGATATCGCCACAATGGCCGAGGAGACCGCCAAGCTATTGGAAGCAAATGAGGCTGTCGAATAAGCGGCAGCTAATTTCATTGAAGCGGACGTGGCGACCGTTGCTGCTCTGCAAGGTTAGAAGATGCTGACTCCCCTATTCGCGCACCATGATCAGCGTCCAAGTGCCGAGGCCAGCGTAATGACCAAGGGCTAAGTCGTCCAAAGATGCATCCGGAAACGGGGTGAAACGATAGATGCGATCACTCGTGATGCCGCTTGGCGAGAAGTTTAGCTGCATGCCACGATTACCCCGAGCGGGCTTCGTCAGCGCCAGTTGAGCGTCGGGATAGGAAACGAACAACACGCCTTCGCCGGCCGAGCCGCTGAAGCGATAGCTTTCGCCTTGCCTGCTGCCATCAACCAAAGCACGCTCGACAACAATCCCGTTGGCGCCATATTTAAGCGGCGCCAAGGGGTCAACGATTTGCCAGCGGCCTGACAGATCACCGTAGTACTGTTGTGCGCTGAATCCTGTTCCATCCTCATTCACAATAGAAAGTGAGGTCGGCGACCCCATAAAGACCAAGTGCCGCTTGGCACCACGACCGCAAGATGGCGAATTATTGCCGAATTGCGACCTGCCCAGGCCTATATCTCCGTACTGTTCGCATACCAATATCTGGAAGCATTCTTTTTCTTCGCGCAGCAGACAATAGTCAGTCCTGTTGTTAAAAGTATCTGGATAAATCTGATGTTTACTCTGAGTTTCTCCCCAAGCTGGTCCATTTTGACTCTCTGGAAACATATCCAGATAAACCTGATATCGACTTTCAGTTTCCCCAACGTATGCGCGAACGAATTGTGGCGTCCTACCATTCACGCTCCAAGTAAAGTCGCTCGGTGGACTGGGAACCGTGCGAGCACGGGGCGAGGGAGTTGCCGCTAAGCTGATCGACCCTCTTCTGCCATCGCCAAGTCTCACTGAAAGCGTTAGCGAGCTAGGGAGAGGGGTGTCAGGCAGAACGAAAGGAAGGGGAACCCACAGTGCACGTTCTACCATACGATTGTCGAAACAATTTGATACCCGCGCAGTGCGAACATTGAATGCCAGTTCGAATCCCGACGATGTGCGTGTCACTACGATGTCTTTGGGCGCGCCAGAATAGCCTTCACATATCTTGTCCGTATAGTAGAAGCTGAAAAAACTATTGCGCGACCCATCGTAGGGTGGCGATACAACAAAGTTTTTGAGTGCGTCGGACTGCGCAAACGCTAAGCAAGGAACTAATAGCAGCGCGTAGAGAAAGATCTTTATGGCAATCTGCACACCTGCATGCCTTGTGGTGTCGATGGTGCTTTGGTAAATAGCCCAAGCCATGTTCGTTCCTTTCGCTGATTCCGTTCTCAAGTATAGGGCAGTTTGAAAAACCGTAGCGAGCGAGTCGAGGGCAAGGCGCACCGCGCGCAGGAACCGCAGCGGACATGGAGTCCGTGAGGATTCCGAGCACGGAGCAACGCC
>Ga0209591_10008362_pt1 | contig 11272 bp, 7 predicted proteins | sample MAT01_FD_187207 | JGI IMG/M metagenome (GOLD analysis project Ga0209591, IMG submission 187207) | Freshwater microbial communities from Lake Fryxell liftoff mats and glacier meltwater in Antarctica - MAT-01 (SPAdes) (version 2) | ecosystem: Environmental > Aquatic > Freshwater > Ice > Liftoff...
GTTACATCTTCAGCGTCGTTAAAGCGCGAAGGGATAGGGATGACAACCGACTTCATGGGAAGCATGATGTCATTGTCCATCCGCATAACGAACTGTAAAAAGTTTAAGCGTCTTTCTAATGCCCTCAGCGCTAAGCCGTAGCCACGCACCAATAGAGCCTGATCGATAATATTATTTGCCACGCGAGTAATCCTGCAAAAAGTTTTGTAGCGTACTTTTTGCTCTCAGTTCGCATCGCGCTAGTTTTCATAAGTCAGGGCATCGCGCCATTGACCTATTAGAACAAGAAAGCCTTTGTTGTTTTTATAATACTAGATTTTTGAAATTGCGATCGCCAATCATTTTCCCAAAAATATTTCACAGTCGCTTGTATATGTATAGTCATGCGTGTTTGGGGGTATCCCCCCTATGTTTTTCTACTTTGGTTGCTTGGTCAGCCCTCTCTGACTTTCTATTAAGTAATAATTTTTTCCGACCTGTTCAATCAAATCGCCAAGCATGTTGACCAACCCCGACTTGCAGCACTCCGTACAACACTTACTCGCACACTCAGCACTCTCGTTGAGAACACGGTTAGCAGCATGAAGCGCGTTGAGGTATGCCTCCCCTGATTGCTTAGGATCTTCCAGAAACTCCACATCGGAAGTCATTAGATAGGTAGGACTATTTAGCACAAGGATAAATTGCGATCGCATATTCTCCGCGAGCCTATCGACAAACTCAGCATTAGAATCCCGTAGCTGTTCAAATAATAAATGCAACTGATAGAAGTCATCGCCAACTACATTCCAGTGTGCCTGTTCAGCAAGCAGTATAAAATTGCGTAAGTCGCGAAATACTGGTAGAAGACTTTCGCGGTAATCGAGAGATTTTTCTGTCATGATTATTGTGTAAAGCTATTGCTAATATTATGCCTAACAAAGCGCCCGTCAAAAAGCCTACGCCCAAGGACATGCCCAAAGAAAAGTATATGCCCAAGGAAATGCCCAAGAAGAAAGGCTGTTAACTAAAATAGGCGATCGCAATATTGATATTGCGATCGCCTATTTTATGACCAAACCTAACTTACCCCTGTAGAGGAATCTCATTTACTTGACTCCAATCATTCAATGCTTCACCAAATTTCTGCATAAAAGGATCTCCATTGATGATCACATCGGCTAAGTCAGCGTCACCGACTAAAAACTCGTCAAGATCGTCTGGCTCCATTAGTGGCAATCTTTCTTCTATGTTGTCTAGCTCATCCTTAGAAAGATCGAGGTAAAAATAGATTTTTAAGCCTCTTGCGCCGCCGCCGCCATCTCGCATCACATCATCCATAGCCTGATAGATATGTGGATAGCGATGCTTTTGTATGGTTTTCACTTTTAAGTACCTATTTATTAAGTGCAATAGGCGATCGCGATATTGATATTGCGATCGCCTATTTCATTTCTTCTTCTTCACGGGCTTGGCAGTTTTTGCCGCATCCTTAAAGTTTTCCTCAGATGGCGCAAGCTTATCGCCTTTCTCACGCATCTTTTCGCCAGAACCACGCTTGATGCGATCGCGTTTATCATTAATGTTTTCGTAAAGTCCTTTCTTCTTAGTCATGGTATTTCCGCACCCTGAACCCATACCCTTCACCCATATTCTCACTGTCACAAGAAACATGGTCAGGAGAAAAATGACGTTTCTCGGAATCCTGTAGATTTATAAGAAAACGAAGCTGTTCAAGCCGAAGGGTAATGTCATGGGTATAGTACTCTGTCATTTGCCTGTTAGCTTCTAGCCTAGAAGTTTCTAATAAAACATTTTGAGCTTTTTCAACAAGCTGGATCTGCATAGAGATCAAACCAGAAAAATCTAAAGGCTTGGAGTTCATTTCGTTAAGCTCATAAGAGTTCATGCAATTAATCTCGTAAGTAAATATTATTAAAGCGATCGCCAGTACAAGCGATCGCTTTTTAAAGTTAAGAAAACCCGATTGCAATCAGGTGAGAGACCAGTAAAGGAATCTCACCTATCGTAGACTACTTACCGTCTCTAATAGTAAACTCACCCGCTTCAATGCGAGCGCGATTCGCAAAGAATTGTTCAGGCGTAATCTGGTTTGCGACAGGCAACTCAAGAGCCGCCCCTTGTTGCTGCTGTACAAAGTTATTACCACTGGCTAGATTGCGTGAACCGCCCCCAGTTTTTTGCGTGGCGGGAGGCTTAAATTTCGATGGATACCGAGTCTTGAAATATGTAATTAAGTCATCGAGCGACGCGACCTCTCCACTTTCAGTAAGCGCCGCCACTTGCCCATCAGCAGTAACAGTCAGATGATTGGCAGCGATCGAGTGTAGAAGCTCTAAGTCTTCGCTAGAGTTCGCAAGCATAGGCGTTATAAGTTGCGCGAACGTACTGTCAATAAGTTGCATGGCGCGAGCATTCTCTTGAGCCTGTTCGCGTTGAGCCGCAGTCTGCAACTTTGCATCGCGTTCAGCAAGTGCCGCATCGCGTTCCGCGATCGCAGCATTAGCTTGATCGATAATTGCTTGACTACGTTCGGCAAGCTGTTGATCGTACATCTCTTTCTGGGTCATTTGCGAAGCGGCAAGCGCCGCCTCGTTAGCGGCAACCTGTTGCTTTAGAAGCGTATTAGTATCTTCTAACGATTTGCGTTCAGCGCGTTCAGTCTTGAGAGCTTTACCATAGTTCTCACCGTATTCTGGTGATGGCGCAGGAGTAGGGGCGGGAGTAGGGATAGGAGCAATCTGCTCAATAGGAGGCGCGGCGGGATTAAGTTCTGTTGGAGGCATAAATTCTTAAAAGGCGAGGGATCTTCCAAACTGGTTACCGCGATTATATCCAATATCGGATCGTGTCGCGTCAAATTGTAGGTTTTTCAGGCGTGTGTTGCTAAAAACCTCAGCAGTGTCAGCTTCAAGTTTGCGATTGCGGAAAGTAGAATCTTGCGCGGATCGGGCAATCTCCGCATTGATTTGGCTAGAGCGCAAACCAAAGTCAGCCTTGCGATCTTCACGCGATTGCTTTTGCTCTTCAAAACGCGCAGAGCGATCAGCGTTTTTATTATTTTGTTCTACCTGAAAACGGTGCATCGCATTAGAGCGATCATTCTGTAAATCAACACGCGAATCACTGTAAGCGCGTTCGGCATTACCAATATCGCGACCCATTTTAATCGCAGCATTTTGGCGATCAGCGTAATCAAAGTTCGCGTCATTCTGGCGTTTCCAGTTAAGGAAATTTTGATTGTCGTTAGCAAATTTTTTCCGCGAAGCAGGAGTTGCGCCGTAGACTCCTTCCTTGATTTCTGCCTTAGCAATCTCAGTCACATCAAGGATAGACCTTGATTTGATGTATTTATTGTCAGAGTCGTACTTGCCAAATTCTAGAACCTTAGCGTTTTTATCTAAGTTCGTGAACTTCTCAGCGTCAGTTTTGTATTTCGATCCCACAAGCTCCTGCGAGGCTTTATTGAAGCCCACTTCACGAGTAACGCGATTACCGTCAAGCCCAACTCTCTCTTGCCTTTGGTTCTTGTCAATGTTCGACGTAAAGTCAAACCTGTTTCTCTCGCGATTCACACTCGCGTCAATACGAGTTTTGTTGTCAGTCGTTCTCTCTGTCGCGTCAGTCCCGTATCTGCGATCGCGAGATTGCATTGCGAAGTTTTGCAAGTCAGCTAACGATTTTAAATCTTGACCACGAAAATCTTTCCGCTCCCCAAACTGGAGCTTTCTCTCATTCTCAACAAAGCCCTCAGAAAGATTTTTTGGATCGTACTTCCTGTTATAGCCAGTGTCTTTCTGGCTATTGATAGTAGTAGTGCCAGTATTTTGTGAATACGCAGGATTGCCATTTCTGTTAGGGTTAGGGTTTGCCATGTTTCTTGTCTCAGTTGCAGGTGTTCTTTGTGATAGTTCAGAGTTTGTCTGTGCGTTTATAGGACTGCCATACTTGGCATTTAAAGCGTTTTGATATCGTTGCTCAGCCGCAGCGTAAACCTTGTCAGCGTTACCTTGGGTATTTTTTTCACCGAATAGGTCAAGGACGCGATCGCTCATCCAACCACCAAGGCTAGACGATACGACCCCACCCACAACGCCACCAACTAAACCAGCCGCCGCTACTCCGAGTGGCCCAAGAGGCGCACCAAAAGGAGCAGTAATCGCCGCTCCTTTTGTTGCGCCAAGCCAGCCTAAACCAGTAGACGCAGCAGTATTAGTTAAAGCCCTAGTTTGGCTATCCTTCTGTATATTTATGCTGTCGTTATACTCCTGAACAGCGCCAAACCCTACCGCAGCAACGCCTAAACCTTTTGCGATCGATCCTCCAAGTATCCTAGCGGTCATAGCAGGTGTGTAACCAGAAACAGGCTTACCACCAGATATATCAAAAAATGGTTTAAGTGCTACAGCCGATGTGGCTAACGAAGCAGCAGCGCCAACCTTAGAAAGATTATTAACAGTTTCTTTGCCAAGTGACTCATCAAAAGCGTAAAGAGGGTTGATTACGGGCTTACCGAATACAGTAAGATAATCGCGATCTTTTACGCCCGAACCTTCACCAGCTTTGTTGTAGCGTAACCACCAACCACCGTTATATTCCCTATCCTTCCAGTTGTTATAAGCTTCACGCGAGATCATTTGGGACTCTTTGCCCCCATTCTTTAGGACGTTCTCCCTCATCTCATCATAAGTTCTAGGCATTTTGCCCGAAGTAGGAAGCACGTTGTCAACGACAGCATCAAGCCCTTTGTTAAGCCATGATCCTTCATCCCCAATTTTTAGCCTAGACTGGCTATAGTCCCGACCAATATCGACAGCGTTAGAGCCTCTACGCAAAAGGTTGCTTGTAAGTAAAGACGCGGCAAACGCCGACGTAGGACGAAGCCCCGATTTAGATGCGGCGTTAAAAGCTCCAAGTCCACCGATGTTATCGCTAAAATTCCACTTAAAATATTCGCCAGCCGCTCTACCCGTCAAAGATAGAGCCTTATCTAAAATGTTGTTTATTGGAGGAGCCATATGAAATCACTTATTTCTCTTAGAAAATATCTTAGCGTAATTACTTTCGCTCTTGGCTATATAGCTGGATACAGCCATGTACTCAGCGAAACCGATCACTTACATATGCTGTTTCTCGCGATCGCGATTACGCCAATTATTATCGCGATAAGAATGAATAAGGACGACTAATATTTAGTATTTAAGGTATAGTAAATAAAAGCCGTCTCAAGCAGTTTTTTTTGTTGTACAAAACCCGCCCCTCAAAGCCATGCGAAGCTTTAGGCGGGTTTTTTGTGTCCAAACTATCTTAAACCAGCGCCAAACCTCAACGCCGATTGCGTTTTACCGCCGCCGACTTTGGCAGATTGACGCATTTGCGAAAGTGTTCTACCGCCAGATAATGACTTGAATACGCCATCAACTTGCGAGTCACTTAATTGCTCATTGGCTTTTAGTCCAAGAGACTTGCGTTCGGCACTTAGCGATCGCGATAGTTCGGCACTAGTAACAGGCGCTTTGTCAGCGAATCGTTTACTCGCAGTAAAGTTAGCCTTAGCAGTTTTCACGGGAGGCTTACCAAGTTCCTTAGTTTTACCTTGGATATAATCACCGATTTGTCTCTGCGAGTAACCCATTTTTTCAAGCGCTTCAAATGTCTTGTTATTAAATTTGCCAGTGCGCTCGACTTCATAGCCACCTGATTCGTTGACCAAGTTTTGCAGTGCAAGTATGCGAGATTCCGTCGCGTTCATGCCGCCTTTAGTTGCTTCAACCGAACCACTCTCAAGCGTCCTGTACTTAATCGCGTTAGTGTTTTTTGCCCTCATACCAGCATCAATGCTTGACTCGCGTTCAGAAGCAAATCGCGCATTATCAACTGATTCCTTGTTAGCTAGGTTTGCGATCGCACGGGCAGCAGGGCGGTAATCTAAATTGCTTTGAACTTGTGCGGATAGCGAATTACCGTAGGCGGCAAACAAATTATCGTCATTCGCGAATGGTTTAAATGTCTCATTCTCTTTGGTTATATCAAGTCCAAGCTTAGATAAATCCTTAGAGTATTTTTGCTCCTTAGCTTCATTGCGACCTGTTGCTTGATCGATTAACTTATCAGCACCAACCACGGCAGCAATACCACCAACTAACTGCACGGCTGTTCTTACATATGCGTTTGGTATAAGTTTAGCGGCAAGTTGCGATCCACCTATTGCGGTAACGGCATAACCCGCCCCCACTGATAGCCCTGCTCTAGTCGCAGCAGTTTGCGCGTTTTCGCCACGATTAGCGGAATCTGCGAGGACCTGCGCTGCTTGCGAGGTATCCATCAATATACCTAAACCAGTAGCGCCAATGCGATCGCCAAACTTTACGCGCCCAGCTTTAATCATTGACTGCGAAGGCGTAACAATTTGACCATCAGGCAATTGCCGAGAGGAAACGCGAGTTGATAGCTCCTTGGACTGCGATCGCATTTGCTTCAAAGTTTGTGGTTTAGCGATCGCTAATTCCTTGCTTTGGGGTCTAGTTTGCGCGATCGCGGTAGTCACTTTACCCAAATCAGGAGCTTCACCAGTAACGCGCTGTTTTGCGATTTCTGCCTTAACTCTTGACTCAGAAGCCCCCGATGAAGTCGCAACTTTTTGCACTTCCGATTCAGCGATGAATGTACTTTGCGTAGGTTGACGCTTGCCGAAACCGATCGACGATTGCTTAGCCGATAGTTTCGATTCGCCTAAAGTGCCAGCAAAGTCATAGGTGTTTTTTGCCGAGGATGCGTAATCGGATTTCATGGGCATTGGCACAGATGGATCGCTAGCCTTATTCCATGCTTTTAAAGCATCAAAATACTTTTGATCCGCGTCAAATCTTTGCCGCGCAATCCTATTCTGTGCCTCTTGATACCGAGGCGTTTCCATGTCAGCAGTTTCTTTGTAAACACGCTCATTAGATTTCTTATAATCGCTAAGAGTCATGCCAGATAAAGCGGCAGATCCTTCAAGCGTTAGCTTATCAATATATTTGCGAGTCCCTTTACCTTGCTTATAGGCGTTTTTATCAGGTAGTTGACCATCGCCATAGGTATTGTCAAGGTAAGCTCTTGCCGCGTCATTGTTTGCGCGTCTGATTTTTTGTTCAGGGGTTTGCAATTCAGGGCGATCAAAAAGCGTTGATGGTTTAGTTGGTTCAACCGCATTACTAGCTTTCTGCATTTTCGCAAGAGCCACAGGTTCAGCAGATTTCGCGACAGGTGTAATCTCATCAAATGAAGATGACAACCCATAATCATCAAACTCAATTTGCGAAGCCTTAGACTTGTTGCCAAATTTGCGATCGTATTCTTCTTTCGAGATTGCGCGTTCTTCCATTGGCTCAAACACATTGCGTTGAAGTTCCGCCAAAGTTTGAAGTTTAGACGCTTGCTTAGCCCTCTCACCGCGAATCATAGCCTTGATATCAGGCTTACGCATTTCAGCTAAAGTTTGAGGCTTAGGCTCAACGCGAGAATTGTATTTACCCGCAATCGCAGCCCTTTCGCCGCGAATCATGTTTTTAGCGCTGCCCTTTTTCTTCTGAAACTCATCGCGTTGATATCCTTTCACTTCATCTCTCATCGAAATCTCTTCAAAGCTAGGCTCTTCGTTTAGAAAACGAGATATAGCAAATTCAGTCTCAGCAGATGATTCGCGGAATAGGAAATCTTGAGATTGAAGCTTTCCTAAAACTGACTCAAGTGTAGGCTCAACGCGAGAATTGTATTTACCCGCAATCGCAGCCCTTTCGCCGCGAATCATGTTTTTAGCGCTGCCCTTTTTCTTCTGAAACTCATCGCGTTGATATCCTTTCACTTCATCTCTCATCGAAATCTCTTCAAAGCTAGGCTCTTCGTTTAGAAAACGAGATATAGCAAATTCAGTCTCAGCAGATGATTCGCGGAATAGGAAATCTTGAGATTGAAGTTGCGCCAAAGTTTGAGGCTTAGGCTTGGCATTGTCACCCATCGCGACCATGCCCGACTGCGAATTAAACCACTTAGGCGCAGTCCTAGCACGCGCCGCAAAGTTAGCTAACTGCTCAGTGTTGGGCATTAGATCAAGGACATTCCCAACGCTTTGTTCAGTCATGGGAAAGGGCAGTCCAACCGATCGCCCAAATTGAGAAAGCGCTTGATAAGTGAAATCTTTGACAGCCGCACCAACGCCTTTACCAGATGGCTTTAACCCCGCTATGCCACGCTTGCTAATCGCTTCATAGTTACCCATCCAAGAATCGGTTGCCATCCTAGCAGCAGGGACAGCGCCAACCTTGTAAGGCGCAGGAGTTAATATATCTGTGGCAAATACAGCCGCCTCGCTAAGCGCGGGTTTAACGTCATATTGCTTAAGGTTATTCATCCGCATATTATTGCGACCTTCGGCAGTCGCGAACATGCCAGATTCAGGCGTAGCGGCAACATTCAATAAGCTAGCCGCCGATCCTTTAGCTGTCGGAGCGCCCAACATCACACCCGCAAACTCTCTAGCCGTTGGTATGCGTAATTCAGTATTTCCTTTGAAATTAGATAATGCGCCAGCCGTAAATGATCCAGTTAGTCCACCGACACCAGCCGCCGCGTTTTGTTGATCTTCATTCAGGCCCACAGCTTTTGCGAGTTGCTTAAACGCGATCGCGCCAACTGTGCCGCCAACGAGTCCCCTTAGAGCAGGGCGTAACGCGGGAGCGGATGCGAAGCCTAAACTATTCGCTCTAAACTTATCAGGAACTTGCGATGCACGCGCAGTTTTGATACTTCCATCTTCACCACGAAGCTTGACTCCTTCACCTTCAAGGCTCATTACCGTATAGCGTTGGTTAGATGCGTTAGCGATTAGTCCGTCACCTTGTCTCAGCGCGGTTAGCGTAGCGGGAGGTTTAATTTTTAAGTCTTCCATTAGCGCGGAAGCGGCAAACTCTTTTTGTTGACCTTTGATGTTTTGCAGCGTGGCGCGATCGCCTTGCGTTGATACTAGCGAACCAACATCGCCAGTTTTATTTACAAATTTCTGCCCGTATTCAAACCCTGCTAGAGTCTTTTCTTTAGGGGCGGAATAAGAATTAAATCTATCTAAAGCGGCGTTGTAATCAGGATCTTTGGGGGCGACAGTAGGGAAAAACTCGTCAGAGACAGGAGAGTCACGATCAAAAGAAGGAAAACGTCCAAACTTAGTAAAATATTCACTAGACAAAGCGTCTTTAGCCTTGTCTACGAAAGCCCTATCTATTAAACCACCAGCAAGGTAAGGCGAGGTAAAGCTAGCGGGAAGCCTAGACGTTTTCACGTTAGATTTGACAATAGAATCAATTTGCGAAAGAGTAAGTCGTTTAGATCGGATAGTTTGATTAACTTGATCAATAAAAAGCGCTTTCTCGTAAAATTGTTGACCCGAACGAGCGTCAGCCAAAGTTTTGTAAGCTTTCATCTCTACCGAAAGAGGATAAGAATCGTCAATACGAGGAATCCTAGCAGGTTTTTTAAGTGCAATAGGTTCAGTAAATTGCTTCTGGAATATATCGCCCAAATCTTCACGACTATAGTTAAACGCATTATCCTGTTTCAACGCCACAACTTGATCAGGCGTTAAATTGCGATCAACCAAACGCGCCGTGACTTTTCCAGTATTAGGATCAACGCGATAATTTTCTACGTCAAATTGATTTCCCGCAGGGTACAGAACTTCGCCGCCCATGTCCATATGGCGGGTAGGCATTAGTTGACCCGCAGATCCCATCACCTCAAGCGTAATGTCTTTACCATAGCGATCGGCGTATGACCTGTTAGGCGTAGTTGCCATAAAAGCTTTATCGTAAAAAGGCGTTTTTGGATCTAGCCCAATACTTTGCGCGAGGTTTGTACCACTGCCACCTTTAGACTTGTATCCACTGCGAAAATCTGTCGCGTTTTCTGTCATGCCGCGATAGGTGATTTGTGGCTCAGATGGCGTTACCCTCAAGTCTTCTTGAAGCGATTTGGTAAAACGCCTATTCTCAAGGTTGTCTGCGTCTTTAACAAAAGCATCCATCCCTGTAGATTGATCGCGTAATAACGCATTTATTCCAGTCGTAGATCCATCAGCGTCATAGCGGAAAAGCCCATCTTTAGGTAAAGCTTTAGCCGCTTGCTCAGATATATCTAAACTGTCAATCTTTGCCCTAACATCAGGCGCGATCGCGTCCATGTTAAACAAGCCCAACTCATTCGCGTTTGTACCAAAGCGACCAGTTTGAGCCTCGACTTGACGAACCACTTGATTTTGCGCGACATACTTATTCGCCGCGATTTGTTGGAAATCTCGTAGCGTGGTTGGGATTTTAGGCAAGTTAATGCCGCCCCTAATAATTTGTGGCGCTAGTCCCGCTAAGCCGCCAGTAGTACCACCAAGGACACCACCAACGATCGCGCCAGCATCTTCATTGAGATTATTATCCCTAGCAAATTTGCGACCAAATGACGACCCAATCAGTGCGCCGCCTGTCACGCTAGCAACAGCAAGCATACCCGCAGCATTGCTGAAGCCATAGCCTTGATTGCCAGTATATTTAAGCTTTTGAAGCGTCTCAAATGGGATTACATCAGGACGAGCTTTGCCACCAATTAAAATAGGTTGACCATCAGCGCCAGTCATCTTAACGCCAGTTTTGCCGACAGCAGATACCGTGCCAACGTTGCCAGTCTTAGGCGAGATATATTCTTGCCCAAGGCGTGCAGTCGCAGGGAGTCCAGAAGCAGGGACTTTAAGCGTTCCTGTTAGTTCATTAACCTTTGCATTCGCGTAAGCGTCAAATGCCCTCGTCTCACCGTCGAGCTTTATTCCCTCAGATTTTGCTTGCTTTTTCAAATCGCTAAGTGTTGGGAATGGTTTAGCTTGATCCACGCCCTTCAAACTATTTGGATATTCGATCGCGGTAGTTTGGTAACTTTCATAGCGAAGTTTCGCGCGGTCATAAATTGTGCGATCGCTAGCACTGCCAGACAAGGAATTATTCTCGCGTTGCATAGAAAACTGGTCATTTTTTGGCACAGCTTTAAATGTTGTTTGCGGTTGCAATGGTTCACCAACTGCATTAGCCCAACCGCCAGTATCTGTCGCAGGATTTAATCTCTGCGAAGCGTCAGGTGTCATCGCCATTTGCTTGACGGCTTGCATCAAATCAGGAGGCAGCGATCGCGATTGTAAATCAGCATTAATTAATTGCGCCGCTCTTAGTAATTCTGGATTAGCCGCAAGTCCTTTTTT
>Ga0209591_10008363_pt1 | contig 11272 bp, 9 predicted proteins | sample MAT01_FD_187207 | JGI IMG/M metagenome (GOLD analysis project Ga0209591, IMG submission 187207) | Freshwater microbial communities from Lake Fryxell liftoff mats and glacier meltwater in Antarctica - MAT-01 (SPAdes) (version 2) | ecosystem: Environmental > Aquatic > Freshwater > Ice > Liftoff...
ATTACCGGACCGTTCGCGATGAACTGGAATTCCTCCCAGCCACATCATCAGATGGCGGAAGGGCGGACGAAAGATCGACGCCTTGCCCATCCAATAGACACACAGTCCACGATGGTAGGCGGTCATTAGCGTGTAGGGCAGATCCCAGTTGCTGGTATGCGGGGCGGCGATGAGGACACATTTGCCGATATCAGTGGGTAGCGCTCCCGTGACGCGCCACCCGGTGACAGACAGAAACGCGACCGAGAACCATCGCAGCAGCGTCTTCACAATCGGCGTATCGAAAATAGTGGCGTGCATTCGGGCGGTGTCGAGTTAGGACTTCATCAACGACTGGCGTTGCATCGCGATACCGTGGGCGCCGCGCGCAATCGCCTGCGGCATATCAGCGTGCCCCAGCCCGCCGATGGCCAATACCGGGATAGGCGTGTCGCGCACAATATCGGCGAACGCATCCCAGCCCATCGGCGGCTGCCCCGGGTGCGATTGCGTCGTTTTCACACTTCCGAGTATCGCGAAATCACATTTCAGTTCTGCGGCGAGTCGCAGCTCGTCTTGACTATGAACCGACGCCCCCACCCATTGAAAGGGCGGGCGTTCAGTCATGGTCCGCAGTTGCGCGCTGGTGAGATGCACGCCGTCAGCACCGACGTCCGCGGCGAGGTTGGCGTCGCCGTTGATCAGCACCAGCGCATGGTTTTCTCGCGCGATGGCGACGATGTCTTTGGCAAATTGCCTAAGCGTGGTCGCCGGGAGCGTTTTTTCGCGCACCTGAATCATCATCGGCGAAGGTCTATTTTTAATATCAAACTCGCCGACTGGCGGGTGCTTCGAAGCATTTTTGCTCCAAACTGCCCGTAGTTGCTGGAGATAGGTTTCCGTCCCCACGTCAGCGGCATTGGTCAGTGCGTAGATTGAAGGCAGCGACAATGCGCGCAAGATTGGCCCGCATCCCGGCAGTGTCGGCGCGACGCTGAGGCTGGACATGGTCTGCCATTTCCACTCCTGCTCTTCCATGCCGCGCATGCCGCGCGCATCGACATCGTGCCAACCAGAGACCCGCCACGTGCGTAACCTAACAGTGGCGTGCGCGTAGTGCATCATGAAGGTAAACCACGGGGTGGCCGTATCGATGACCACATTCAGCTCTTCAATCAACTCGCGCGTGAGCGCATCGCGCACGGTCTCGCCGGCTTCGATCTTGCCGCCAGGAAATTCCCAGTAACCGGCGTACGGCTTACCAGCCGGCCGGGAGGAAAGTAGAAAGCTGCCGTCGGGCCGCAAGAACACCGCGACGGCGACGTCGGTAATCTTGACCGGCGACACCGCTAGCGTTTCGATGACGTTCGCGTCTTCGCCGTCGATCCGGCGCGCGGCTTAGTTGTTAATCCTGCGAGCGGCTTAGTTGTCCCACCAGTTCGCGTCTTCGTTGTCGAAGCGGCGCGCGGCTTAGTGGTCGAACCAGCGCTCGGCTTGCTGCTTGAAGCGGCGCGCGGCCTCGTACGCAGGGCGGCGCTCGCTTTGGGCTTTGTGCCCGGCTTTGGCTTGATGGCTGGCATCTGCCCGACATAGTCACGCGCAAACTGGAAGGCGATGCGGCCGCTGCGGGCGCCGCGCTCCAGCGCCCACAACAGCGCGGCCTTGCGGAAATCTGTTTCATCAATTTTTGCCGGGTGCGACATGGCACCGACCCAGTGGCGTGCGATATCCAGATACTGCTCCTGATCGAACGGGTAGAAACTCAGCCATAGTCCGAAGCGCTCCGAGAGCGATATTTTTTCTTCAGTGGTCTCACCGGGATGAATCTCACCGTCGTCGGTGTGCTTATTTGCGTAACCTGCCTCGACGTTCTCGCTCATGCGCTCGGGCATCAGATGACGCCGGTTCGACGTTGCGTACACCAGCATGTTCTCGGTCGGCGCACTGACGCCGCCATCGAGCACGGATTTCAGCGCTTTGTAAGCCGCGTCACCCGCTTCAAACGACAAATCGTCGGCAAATACGATGAATTTTTCCGGGCGCGTCGCGACCAACTCGGCAATGATCGGCAGATCAATCAAATCCGCGCGATCAACCTCAATGAGTCGCAGGCCCTGGCGCGCGAACCGGTGCAATACCGCCTTCACGAGTGACGACTTGCCGGTGCCGCGCGCGCCGGTGAGCAACACATTGTTGGCGGTTCGGCCTTCGACAAACTGTTTGGTGTTGGCGACCAGCCGCTCCTTCTGGTCGTCGACATCGTGCAGGTCACTCAGGTGGATCACATGCGGCACGGCCACCGGCACCAGCGCGCCACCATGCTTACCCATGGCGCTGCCGAGCAACCCACCGTCACGCTTTTGCCAGCGGTAGGCAATCGCCGACCAATCGTTGTCAGGCGGCGTCGGGATCAGCTGGTCGAGTTTGTCGAGTAGCGCCTCGGCCTTAGCGGCGAGCTTGTCTAGTTTCGGAAACATCAGCTTCGATAGTCAGCGTTGATCTTCACATAGTCATACGAAAAGTCGCACGTCCATAAGGTCACTTTCTCTGTTCCGCGACCCAGGTCTACGTTGACCGCGATCTCCGCTTCTTTCATCACGCGCGAGCCGTCCGCTTCGCGATAGCTTGCCGCCCGCCCGCCATGCTCCGCCACCAGCACGTCGCCTAAATGCAGCGTGATCTTGTTCTGGTCAAGGTCGTCAATGCCCGCATAACCGACCGCGGCGAGAATGCGTCCCAAGTTCGGATCAGACGCAAAGAACGCCGTCTTCACCAACGGTGAATGGCCGATCGCCTTGGCGACTTTCATGCATTCAGCGTTGGATTTGCCGCCGCTGACGTTAATGGTGATGAATTTGGTCGCGCCTTCGCCGTCACGAACGATGGCCTGCGCGAGTACGATCGCAACCTCGTTGATGCCATCGTGCAATGCCGTGAACTCAACCGTACCGTCAGCATAAATCACTGGATGATCGGCCTTGTTGGTGGCGATCAATACAAACGAATCATTGGTCGATGTATCGCCGTCGACGGTAATGGAATTGAATGACACATTGGCCGCCATACGCACCAGGTCTTGCAGCGTCTCGGCCGACACGCAGGCGTCGGTCGCGATAAAGCCGAGCATGGTCGCCATGTTCGGTTGAATCATGCCCGCACCCTTGGAGATGCCGGTAATGGTAACCGTCTTGCCATACAGCGTGATTTGCTTGGAAAACGCCTTCGGCACCGTGTCGGTGGTCATGATGGCGTGCGCCGCGTCGTACCAACCATCGGCGGTGAGGCTGGCAACGCACATCGGAATGCCCGCAAGGATTTTGTCCATCGGCAGGTGTTCCATGATCACGCCGGTTGAAAATGGTAAGACCTGTTGCGGCTCGCAGCCGATTGCGGTGGCGACTGCATCACAGGTTGCGCCGGCATCCACCAAGCCGCGCTCGCCAGTGCCGGCGTTCGCACATCCGGTATTGACGATAATCGCCCGCTGGCTTGGCGTCCGGGCAAGATGATCGCGGCACAACGTCACTGGCGCCGCACAGAAACGATTTTGCGTGAATACACCTGCGGCGAGACTGCCTTCGTCCAGCACCGCAATCAGCATGTCCTTGCGATTGGGCTTTCTGACGTACGCCTCGGCGTAACCGAGCCTTATGCCCGGCACCGGCAATAGCGATTCCCTGCTGGGCAGCACATAGTTCACAGCCATACGTCGTCCCTGTTGATAGTTTTCCGCGGCAGCTTGCGGCATGCAAAAATTATGGCATGGAACCCGATTACGCCACCCCAGCTTTCGCGCAAGCGCCGGACCGAACCAACATGGACGGCGTGCCGACCTTTATCACCAAGGACGGCTCGGCGATCCGCGAGCTGCTGCATCCGAGCAGCAGCAGCGTGGTCCACCAAAGCCTCGCTGAAGCCATTGTTGAGCCCGGTCAGACCACCGAGCTGCACTTGCACCACGTTTCCGAGGAGTTGTATCACATCACCCATGGTGAAGGCTTGATGACGCTCGGCAACCAAGCCTTCGTGGTGCGGCCCGGCGACAGCATCGTGATCAAGCCGGCAACGCCGCACTGCATCCAGAACCTCGGCGAAGTCCAACTCAAGATCCTGTGTTGCTCAGCGCCGGCCTATTCGCACGAGGACACAGATCTGTTGTAGCCGGGAACGCGTCTGGCTCCGCTTATGCGCCGAGCACTAGCACCAAAAACATCGCGACCCGTTCCTAGCTGTCGAAAACACCAGCAAGTTGTCGGAGCGCGTCGCGAGCGGGAGTGATTTCTCGACGAAGCGCGCCGCCGTATGCTCGCAGTTGGCAAACTCGCGGCGAGCACTGGAATCGGCGCAGTTACGAAAATGCGCGCCCCGCGCAGTAGCGCTACGACAACTTGCCGTGGCAGTGTTTGTATTTTTTGCCTGACCCACACCAGCAAGCATCGTTGCGGCCGATCTTGGTGCCTTCGCGTACGAACGGCTGCTGGGCGTTCTCTCTTGTGGCGTCGGCCTGGGCCAGCGCTTGTTCGGTATCGGCGTGGTGGTATTGAATATTTTGTACGGCGCGTGCTGCGGCTTCCTCAGCGGCACGTTCGGCAGCTTCCACCTGCTCTTGGGTTTGCACCTGGACGTTGACCAACACGCGGGTGACTTCGCGTTTCACCACGTCGAGCAGGTTGCTGAACAGCTCAAATGCCTCGCGCTTGTATTCCTGCTTGGGCTGCTTCTGCGCATAGCCACGCAAATGAATGCCCTGACGCAGATAGTCAAGCGACGCCAGATGCTCACGCCAATGATGGTCGATGGATTGCAGCATCACGGAACGCTCGTACTGATGCAACACACCCTTGTCGACGTTGGCAAACTTGGTGTTGTATTCATCGGTCGCGTTGGCCAGCACCCGCTCAACGACCGTCTCTGTGTCCAACTCTTCGTCGGACTCAAGCCACTGGTCGATGGGTGCGGAAATACCAAACTCGCTTTGTAGTGCGCTCTTCGCGGCGGCCACATCCCACTGCTCTTCAAGCGACTCCGGCGGAATATGTGCGTGGACCGTCTGCGACAGGACGTCGCTACGCATGGCCCCGATGGTATCGGAAATATCGTCTGCATCGAGCAACTCATTGCGCTGCTGGTAGATCACCTTGCGCTGGTCGTTGGCGACGTCATCGTACTCAAGCAGCTGCTTGCGAATATCGAAGTTACGCGCCTCTACCTTGCGCTGCGCGTTCTCGATCGAGCGCGACACCATACCGGCCTCGATGGCTTCACCTTCAGGAATCTTCAAGCGCGCCATGATGGCTTTCAAGCGATCACCGGCAAAAATTTTGAGCAACGGATCTTCGAACGACAGGTAGAAACGCGACGATCCCGGGTCGCCCTGACGACCGGCGCGTCCGCGCAGCTGGTTATCGATACGACGCGACTCATGCCGCTCCGAGCCGACAATATGCAGGCCACCCAGCTCGACAACGAGGTTATGCCGCTCCTGCCAAGCCGCCTTGGCGGTGGCAAGTTTTGCCTCTTTTTCCGACGCGCTCAGCTTTTCGTCGGACTCGATCTCATGCTGCTCCTTTTCAAAAAAGCCGCCCAGCACAATATCCGTACCGCGACCTGCCATGTTGGTGGCGATGGTGACCGCCTTCGGTTTTCCTGCTTGCGCAATGATCTCAGCCTCACGCACGTGCTGCTTGGCGTTCAGCACTTCATGCGGAATTTTCTGTTTCTTCAACAGCTCTGAAAGCAGTTCCGAGTTCTCGATGGAGGTGGTACCCAAGAGCACCGGCTGCCCGCGCTCATGGCAATCCTTGACGTCTTCCGCGATCGCGTTTTGTTTTTCATGCTCGGTCATGTAGACCAGATCGTTCTCGTCGGCGCGCACCATCGGGCGATTCGGTGGAATGATGACCGTCTCGAGCGTGTAGATCTGCTGGAATTCAAATGCCTCGGTGTCGGCCGTACCGGTCATACCGGCCAATTTGCCGTAAAGCCGGAAATAGTTCTGGAAGGTAATCGAGGCCAGCGTTTGCGATTCGTTCTGGATCTTCACGCCCTCCTTGGCTTCCACCGCCTGATGCAAACCCTCCGACCAACGCCGCCCGGTCATCATGCGGCCAGTGAATTCGTCAACAATGACGACTTCGTTGTTCTGCACAACATAGTGCTGGTCGCGGTGGTACAGCGCATGGGCGCGAACCGCGGCATACATGTGATGCATCAACATGATGTTGGCCGGATCGTAGAGCGAGGCACCGGCCGGCAACAGCCCGTTCTGTGACAACAACTCTTCGGCGCGCTCGTGGCCTTGCTCCGACAGCAGCACGCTGTGCTGCTTGAGATCAACCCAATAGTCACCCGGCCCTTCTTCGGCTTCCTGTTCGACCATGCTGGGGATCAACAAGTTAATTTGCTGATACATCGCGGTGGAATCTTCGGCCTGACCGGAGATGATCAGCGGCGTACGCGCTTCGTCGATCAGGATGGAGTCGACCTCGTCGACAATGGCGAAGTTGAGCCCGCGCATCACGCGATCCTCCTTGCTGGTCTTCATGTTGTCACGAAGATAGTCAAAGCCAAACTCGTTGTTGGTGCCATAGGTAATGTCGGCGGAAAAGGCCACGCGCTTTTCCTCCTCCTGCATCTGCGACAAATTACAGCCGACCGAAAAGCCGAGGAAATTGTGCAGTCGTCCCATCCACTCGCTATCGCGTTTAGCCAGATAGTCGTTGACAGTGATTACGTGCACGCCCTTGCCTGAGATGGCGTTGAGGTAGCACGGCAGTGTCGCCATCAGTGTCTTGCCTTCGCCGGTACGCATTTCAGCGATATTGCCGTCGTTCAGCACCATGCCGCCGACCAACTGGACGTCGAAGTGGCGCATGCCCAACGAACGCTTACCAGCCTCGCGCACCACGGCAAACGCCTCCGGCAATAGCTGGTCCAGCGTTTCGCCCTTCTGGAATCGCTCCTTGAATTCTGGTGTTTTTGCCTTGAGCGCGTCGTCGGAGAGTACTTCAATCGCCGGTTCAAGCGCATTGATGGCGATGACGCGTTTCGAATATTGCTTCAGCAGACGATCATTGCGGCTACCGAAAATGGACTTGAGGACGGTGTCGAACATTACAGACTTTCTGGTGGACTGATTGAGCCACCAGCGGCCTTGTGGCGCTGGCGGATTCTTGATGACGGGAGATTTTGCATTGGTGCTAAGCAGGCTTAGCGGACGACGACGCGCGTCAGACGATCGTGCAGGGCACGAACGTTGACGGCAACAGCAGAGGTGTTACGGGGCGCGCGCGACCTTGACGGCTTGGGCGGGCTCTGGCGCGCGGGCGAAGTTGAGGAATCGATTGGGATTCAGCGGTACCGAGTTTTCGCGAACTTCAAAATGCAAATGCGGCCCGGTGGCGCGACCGGTTTGGCCCAGATCGCCGATACGCTGACCTTTGAGGACAACATCGCCGACCTTGACCGTCTTCTTTGACAGGTGCGCGTAGCGCGTGGTCAGGCCGTTGTCGTGGTCGATATCGACAAGATTTCCATACTCGGTGTGCCATTCGGAGACGGCGACGACGCCGCCGGCGGCAGCCAAAATCGGTGATCCGGGCGCCGCAATGAAGTCCACGCCGGCGTGGAACGCGTTGCGACCGTTGAATGGATCAATACGGAAGCCAAAGTTCGACGAAAAATAACCGGACACGACCGGCATTGTGGTCGGGATTGCCTTGGCGGCCAGACGGCCTTGCATCAGCAAAGAATCGAGCACCCCCAGTTTGTCTGCTCGATCGTCGAGCACCTTCGACACGTCCGCCAGCTTGGTGGTGAAGTCTTTGTAACTCACGTCGCCGGACATGCTTGCGCTCGGCAGCGGACCGCCAACACCTGGTGTCTCGGAAAAATTGAACTCACCCTTGACGCCGGCCACTTTGGCCAGACGCTCGCCAAACGCATCGAGGCGCATCATGCGCGCCTGCAATTCGCCCAGCTTGACGGCGAGCGAATCGAGCTGCTCGCGCATGTCCTTCTCGGCTTGCTGCGCATTCTGCTGGGTCAGCGTTGAGATCAGACTCTGAATGAACGGGTTTTGGATATCCACCGCGTACTTCATCGTCACCCAGTAGGTGCCGAGCGCGAACATGAACCCGGCGCTTACAAAGCCCATGGCTGCCATGATGATCTGCGACTGCGAAATCGTCACGATCCGGCTTTTGGCCAGACTGTCTGAGACTAGAATGATGTTCATCATTTACCTCTTGTTGCCAGAATCAGTTGAAGACTTACTCCAAACCAATCCAGGCCTTGCTTAGCGAGGACGACGCGATGGCGCCATTACTGGCGCAGCATCGACGTCTTTCTCGCCTTCAACAATCGTTTGAGGACACTCTTCCGCCCGGTTGGGGAAAACTCTGCCGGGTTGCTGCGCTGGAAGGGTCAACGGTGGTTATTGCGGCGGCCAACGGGGCCATTGCGACAAATCTGAAAGCCTATTCGCCACGACTTCTTGAGAGTTTCCGAATCCAGCTTGAGAAAAAAACAATGAAGGAACAACAGGTTACATCAATCCGCATCGTGGTGCAACCCGAGATTTCGACTTGGCGACCACCCACGCCAACGTCAATCCGCTTGGCGGCCGAAAAGACGCCGATCTCTGAGCGGCAACTCGCTGATTTAGCAGAAAAATTGGCCGATTCGCCGCTCAAGAAGGCAGTTCAGCAAATGGCCTTAAAACGTAAGCGTTCACTTACAACGAAAGTCTAGCGCCTGCCCAGTTGGCTCAAGAATGGTGCCGAGCAGCTATGTCCGGTTCATCCACGCCGCGAGCACACCGGGCAATACGATGCCGATAGCGTTGAAAAACACCTGCTGGGCCACCAGATCTGACGGCAGTTGCATCGCGAAAAAGTAAATCAGGTAGACGGATTAGCGCATCAAGGCGAAGATCGGAGCGGCGAATTTGGTGAGTTACATTGCAAACCGCTTTACGCTTTAGAGTCCGATCCGATGCACCCGTGGAAGGCTGGTGCCGATTAGCAGCGGCGCCAGCAGCACGTCACCAAAGTCGCACTCGGCCGCCTCTCGGCGCGGTACAAGTCTCGCAATTTTGCGCACGCGCCATTGAGCAGCAGCGCGTATAGCACGAAGCCCGGCATGAGCGACACGAAACCGACCGCGAATGCCAGAACAATCAGTTTCTTGTTCCGGTGTTTTCCCCATCAGAACGCACAAAAAACCAATCTACAGCCGACTGGAAATCTTTGCTTCGCCAAAACCCGCCTAGAGAAACAGCACCCTCTCGACGATGTAGATGACCGCGATCAGCGCTGCGAATGCGAGCGTGACCTTGATAATCATCTTGGTCGCGTAGAGGAAGCGCGGATTCTTGGTGAAGAGATATCCCAGAAAGGTGATCGATGCGCCCATCACCGCGAACAACAGAAGAAACCGGAGTCCGATCAACATATTCAGGCCACCTGAGGTGAAGGGGTTAACGCCATTACGCCAAACGCGCCTGGCAGTGCCTCGCGCTTGTCGAAGGTGACGATTTCAAAGGCGGATTGGTCGGCCAACAGCGCCCGCACCAGTTGGTTATTCATTGCGTGGCCAGACTTTACGCCGGTGAAAGCACCGATGAGCGGGTGCCCCAGCATGTACAGGTCACCAACCGCATCGAGTGCCTTGTGCTTGACGAACTCGTCTTCAGAGCGCAATCCGTCCGGGTTCAACACGTGAAAGTCATCAATGACAATGACGTTATCCAGCGAGCCGCCGCGGCCCAATCCGGCCTGCCGCATTGCCTCGACTTCATGGGTAAAACCGAAGGTCCGGGCACGGGCTACCTCCTTCACAAATGGCGTATCGGCGAAGTCGATTTCAACGTCGTTTTGCCGGTCGTGAAACACTGGATGATCGAACGCAATGGAAAACTTCAATTTGAAGCCGTTGAACGGATCAAGGCGTACTGACTTGTCTTTGTCTTTGCACTCAATGGTTTTCTTAACGCGTATGTACTTCTTCGCGGGAGCCTGCTCTTCGATGCCCGCCGCTTGCATTAGAAACACAAATGGGGCCGCACTACCGTCCATGATGGGGACTTCAACGGCGTTCAAATCGACATACGCGTTGTCGATGCCGAGTCCGGCGAAGGCCGACATGAGATGCTCGACCGTTGCGACGTTGGCGCCCGTTTTCCGGTCTTCAATGCGCGTCGACATACGCGTGTCGTTGACGTTGAGGGCGTGTGCACGCACCGTTGGCGCGCCCGGCATATCGGTCCGGCAAAACACGATCCCCGTGTTCGGCGCAGCCGGGCGGATCGTCATCTCGACACGATGGCCGAGATGGACGCCCACGCCAGTGGCGCGGACTTTATTTTTGACGGTGCGTTGTTTGATCATATTGGATAGCCGCCATTTTACATCCAAGCCATCTGCCGACCTTTCAAGGGGCCAGATATGTACGCCGGCGAACAGACGTTTGCCGCCTTTTCTGCTCCAATCCGCTACGCGGGTGCCGCACCAGATCCAACTAACAGGAGTGCTATATGAATATGTTCAAGACCGTCGGAATCGTACTCATCATCGCCGGCATACTCGCCGTGGCTTACGGAGGCTTTAGTTACACCAAGGACACGACTGCGGTGAAACTAGGGCCGATCGAACTTTCGGTGCGGGAGCGAGAACGCGTCAACATTCCGCTCTGGGCCGGCATCGGCGCCATCGTCCTTGGCGCGGGGTTGCTGGTGGCTTCTGGTAGGACTAGCTGAAGATGGAACTCCCCTAGTGAAGGGGGTTTTCAGGTAAAAGTACTTGTAAACGCCCGTCCGTGAAGGAGTTTGCAAAGCTGCGATCGCAGACGACAAACCGTCGGACGGGGCAGAGGTTCCCGTCCGATGGTCTGATCAAGCTCCACTCGCATTAAGCGAGTGCTACATCCAAGCTACGTCAGTCAGCCTGTTTACGCAAAAACGCCGGGATATCGTAGGTGTCCATACCCGAGCTTTGCAGGGCAGATACCGTAACATCACGACGACGACGCGTCACTGCAGGCGTGTCGAGCTCCGCGTAGTTGATGGCACCGGCTGGCGTAGATTGCGGTGCACCGGTGGCATCATCCGTACCGGTACGCTGCGCGGCTGCTTGTGAGTAAACAATTTGCGGCTGTGGCTTGGCGATACGACCGCCCAGCCCAGTCGCCACGATTGTCACGCGCAGACCATCGCCCATCGCCTCGTCAAACACGCTGCCGAAAATCACGGTGGCGTCTTCCGCCGTGAAGCTGCGGATGGTGTTCATCACTTCGT
>Ga0209591_10008364_pt1 | contig 11271 bp, 12 predicted proteins | sample MAT01_FD_187207 | JGI IMG/M metagenome (GOLD analysis project Ga0209591, IMG submission 187207) | Freshwater microbial communities from Lake Fryxell liftoff mats and glacier meltwater in Antarctica - MAT-01 (SPAdes) (version 2) | ecosystem: Environmental > Aquatic > Freshwater > Ice > Liftoff...
ATCGCGCCCCTACGAGGGCCTTTGTCGCACGGATAGGTGAATGATTACCTATCCTCTCACAACGGGCAAGGAGGGGATTAAAAGCCCTTCTACCGCGAAGTGGGAGAGGGGTTGGGGTGAGGGTTCAGGTTAGAATCGAAATGGGCAGCCTGTAGGCCGCCCATTTTTGTTTTCATTCAATGCCAGGAAAGTGCGTTAAGCGTTTTCCTCTGACTCAAGCTGTTCCATATAGGTTTTGATGAAGCCGCCGCGATCTGTCGCAATGAGCAGGCCGGGGAGTTTGCTGATCATCAATTCGCCCATATGCTTGATGAGCTGGCCGATCTGCTGACGCATAATCATCATGACATCATCCCACTGCACATCGGAGGGCAGCATCATCTCGCGCAGTTCGCGGCTGCTTTCCAGGTAGGCAATCGGCGGATCGACCTCTTTAAAGGCCAGATGCCCCGGCAGATCGTAGCGCACCACCGCATTGAAGTGCCGCGACAAAAACCGTGTGCCGTTCTCCAGGCTGAAATGATCGCTGGGGAGGGATGGCGGACGCACCATTGCCGCACCCTGCCGAGTGAGCAGCACAATCGCACGCCGCATGAGGATTTGCATCTCCTGCATCGTGTTCTGGCTGTTGGTCGCGGCCATCAGGATGCCACCGGGCTTGAGCACGCGCTTCATCTCGGCAATCGCCTCTTCCACATTCTCCACATGATAGAGCATGTGATTCGCCATCACGACATCGAACTGCTCATCGGCAAATGGCAATCGTTCAACATCGGCACAGGCGAGGCGGTAGGACTCACCGCCATACTGAGTATGACTCTCAAGCATAGTGGGCATGAAATCAACGCCCATGTAGCGGGCATTGGGATACATGTCTTTGATATGGGGATAATACAATCCCGGCCCACTGCCCACATCCAGAATGCTTTCATGACCTTCGAGGTTGAGCATCTGGACGGCCCATTCGATGAAATCTTTTTTGGGCAGTGTATAGCGATTGTGTGTGTCGTGTCGCAAGCGCAGCTTTTCATCGGTTGCATACTGCCGTTTGACAATTAAAGGATTGCGCTGTGACATGAACCCCACCATCCGCGTTGTAGAAATCTCAAGTCTGTCTCTTGTAACTAATGATAACCTGTGTCCTCGTTTCCGCAAACGGGGGGATTTTTCTTTTTCCATAAGATTCGTAAATAAGATGTAACAATTATTGATAAATCATGATCAAATCGACCTCCGGAAGCGCAATTGCCGCTTTCTGGCTACACTTCTGATGACATATCAATCTGAAGGATCAAACCCACATGACTGCCGCTGTGACACTCATGGATATTGTGCAGGCGCAGCACCGTCTCCGCCCGATTCTCTCGCCTACCCCGCTCGAACGGGTGGAACTGCTAGGAGAGGCCGTGTGGATCAAATGGGAGAATCTTAATCTGACCCATTCCTTCAAGATACGCGGCGCACTCAACGCCATCCTCTCCCTTACGCCCGCCCAACATGAACACGGCGTGATTGCGGCCTCGTCGGGTAATCATGCCCAGGCGCTCGCCTATGCCGCGCAGCACAGTGGCATCAAGGCGCGGATCCTCATGCCCAAGCACACGCCGCAGCGCAAGGTCAACGGCGTGAAGCAGTGGGGCGCAGAGGCAATTCTGGTAGGGGAGAATTATGATGAAACCGAAGCGATGGCCCGTCATCTCTCCAAAGAACTGAATCGCACCTTTATATCGCCTTACAACGACGCCCATATTATCGCTGGCGCAGGCACAATCGGCCTTGAGATTCTCACGGCGCTGCCCACCGTTGAGCGCATCATTGTGCCTGTGGGCGGCGGCGGCCTGATCTCCGGCATCGCGCTGGCGGTCAAAGCGCTCAAGCCCTCGGTGGAGATCATCGGCGTGAACCCCGAATCTGCGCCTGCCATGTACAACGCCTTTTATCAAACGTCGCAGGCGGAGGTGTGGGAGACGCTGGCCGAGGCGCTGTCGGGAGCGATTGAAACGGACTCGATCACAATCCCGATTGCGCGTGAGCATGTGGCGCGGATGGTTCAGGTGTCAGAGGCGGCGATTGCCGAGGCGATGCGCTGGTGCATCGATACGCAGGGCTGGATTGTAGAAGGTGGCGGCGCGGTGGGGATTGCAGCCTTACGGCGCGGGGTTGTGCCTGTGAGTGATGTGCCGACGGTCATCGTTGTCGGTGGGGGCAATGTGGATGGCGATGTTATAAGGCGGGTGTTGGGGTAACTGATGGGGAAGAGAAAAACAGGGCGAGTCATGACTCGCCCCTACAAATACTGTGTAGGGGCGCAGCACGCTGCGCCCCTGCAACTGAATGGGATATTGGATGTATGTTACTTCGGTTATGAAAAAACCTACCCAAGTGGTTGGGGAGAGGGATCAGTGGCACTCCCAACAGGCTCACAAATTGATCTCACCCCGCATCAAATCGCGGCCCAGTTCCAGCAGACGTTCGCGCCGCTCAAGATCAGCTTCCTGATGTGTGAAATAGTGAATGAGAAGCTCCTCATGCGTCAGTCCTTCCGGGCTAATCTGCAAGCGGGGGCGCTCACGCCGTTCGATATCGCGTTGAATCGCGGCAATATGAAACACACCGCATTTGACCAATTCATCGCGGATCGGTGTATCCGACAGTTGTGCGCTCGTCTCTGGCGTCAATTGGATTTTCACCTTGACGATGGAGTCCGCCAGCACGCTTTTTTGCTGCTGGAGGCGGCGTAAGACCACCTGCATCGGTGTGTCGCTGGGGTTACGGGCGTCAATGTGCAGTTCGATCATCGGGCGCGTCTTGACAGGCACAAAGATCCACTGGGTTTGATCGCGTTCCAGTTCAATCCAGCAAAAGCCCTTCACATCCGACGCCTCGCCAAAGTCAATCCGCTCTAGGCTGCCGCTGTACACAATGGGCGGCCCATACGCGCCTTTGGGCGTCAGATTCTGGTGCTTGTGGATGTGGCCCAACGCCACATAATCCCAGCGCGGATCGCCCAATGTGCCGGGTGACACCATCAAATCGCGCCCCAGCATCACGGTGCGCTCACTGCTGAGGACTGCGCCCGTGACGGAAAAATGGCCCGTGAGCAGACGCGGCAGATTCTCACCCGCCGCCAGTGTATCCGCCTGTATGCCCAGATCATCAAGGATAGTGGCAAGCTGGCGTGTCATGAGATCATCCATCTCGCGCACGCTCACCCGCGTTGAGGCATCCTTGATGAGCCGCGCCTTGATCGGATACGGCGCAGACCCCACAATGACATCGCCGCGCTTTGTGCTCAGGCGTCGAACTTCATACTCACTCGCCACCCACACATTGGGGACAGCCAGCGTCTCATAGATATCAATGCTGGAGGCTTTGCTGACGACAGACGGCAGATCGTGATTGCCGACCAGCATCACGACGGGCGCAAGTTCAGCCAGATCGCGGATGCGCCAGGCAAATTCACGTTGATAGGTCGGATCGGGGTTGCGCGTCTTAAAGGCATCCCCGGCGAATATGCACAGATCGACCTCGTGACTCCGTGCATACTCCACCATTTCATCCATACGGTGCAGAAAATCCAGCACACGCCGATTGACGCCTGTGCTCTCATCGGGCCGCCCGTAGTTCTCCATCCCAATATGCACATCCGCGAAGTGCAGGACGCGAATAGGATCACTCATCGCTTGATCTCCTGACGGATGGGACATTATGGATAAACGATTTAAAACTGACAGGAATGGGTAAAGTGGGCTTGGCGTGCCAAGCCCCTACAAAAACGCCAATTTTGTTTCGATTTTCCATTAGATCTGGAAACTGCCATCCGTCTCAACCACTTTTTGCGAGTAGCTGTCCACATAATCGCGCAGCCGCACCATGATATCGCGCCATTCATCGCTCTCCAGCACACTTCGCATGGCCGACATTTCGTCGGTCAGGGCTTCGGCCATGATGCGCGGTTCTTCGGGGTTGCGGGTATAGATCGAATACCATGCGCCCACCGTTTGCAAGCCCAGCCGCGATGTGGTGGGAATCCACTCACGCACGATGAACTCAAAGTAATCCTGGTCGCGCCCCGCTTTGATATTCCAATTCATGATCAGCTTATAGCTCATCGTGCGTTTTGCTCCGATTTAATCTGTGGGATGAGGACGGTGATCTGCGGCTGTTCCGGCATATCACCTGCATTGAGACGCAGCGTGTCAAGCTCGTTGACACGGCTCACGCCCATGGCCTTCAGGAATTTATCCAACGGTTCAAGCTCAAACGCCAGCCCCGGTAGCGCGTAATGCATGGGCACAACATAGCCCGGCTCAATCATAGCGATGACTTCCGCCGCGAGGCTCGGCTTGAGGCCACGCCCACCGCCGACGGGCAGCAGCAGGACATTCACTTCGCCCAGGTCACGCACCATCGACTGTTCCGGCAGGCCCGCCAGATCGCCAAGGTGCAGCACCGTAACCCCCGAATCATACTGAATGCGATAGGCCACATTTGCGCGGGCCTCGCCTGTCGTCTCATCAATATGATTCATGGCAATGCCCGTGACAAACGTGCCGCCAATTTCGTATTCACCAGGGCTTTGCACAGCGCGATACGGACTTTTGATCGCATCGAGATAGTTATGACCCGGTTCAGCATGGCTGATGGTGACAATATCGGCCTTGAGTTTTAGCTCAGGCAGGCCAATCGAAGGCGAATAAGGGTCAGTGATAAGGGTTGTCTGACCCCGTTCGGTGAGACGGAAGCAGCTGTGTCCATACCATATAATATCCAATGTCACATCCCCATTTCACTCATAATTCAAACGTCGAAAAGTGCGTGCGCTTCTCCAAAAGAGGTGCGCTGCACTAGAACACACGTTCATTATATCAGAGAGTGATATCTTTTTCCAGCAGGGCTGTCAACAAATCGATGCAGGCCGAAACATCGCGTAAATCGACGGTTTCACTGGTCGTATGGATGAAGCGCGTCGGGATACTGATGCAGCCGCTCGGCACGCCTGCCCGTGCTGATTGGATCGCGCCGGCATCTGTGCCGCCGCCTGTGAGCAGCTCCAATTGATAGGGAATGTTGTGCGCTTCTGCCGTCTGGATCATCCAATCGCGCACAGCAGGCGGCACAATCAGCGTCGAATCCTGAACCTTGATGGCCGCGCCGCCGCCCAGCTTGATCGCCATTTTGCGATTTTTGATTTCATCACCTGTGGCCGTCACATCAAGCGCAATCCCCACATCGGGATTGACACCATAGGCCGCCGCATGTGCGCCGCGCACGCCCACTTCTTCCTGGACTGTAAAGACAAAATGGACTTCGTTGGCAATAGAGCGTCCCTTGAGGCGGCGCATGGTTTCAATCGCCACCACGCAGCCAATCCGATCATCCAGCGATTTTGCCACCACACGGTTGCCGCGCACCTGCGTCTCACGCCAGAAACCTGCGGGCTGTCCTGCCTGGATCGTGCTGGCGTTGTCATCGTCCTGCACATCGATGTAAAAACCATCGAGATCCGGGCTGTTGCGGCGGCTGGCTCCAAAGGCATCCTGTACGCCGATGACGCCAATCGTGCCATCTTCAAATTTGACGCGGTTGCCATGCAGCGTCGTTTGCAGCAGGCCGCCGATATTGGTGAAGCGCAGATAGTTGGTGTGCGGCTCAAGGTAATTTGCCATCACGCCAATTTCGTCCATGTGTGCGGCAATCATCACCCGCTTGCCGCCCTGTCCCACACGGCAGATCATATTTCCCAGGCCATCGACACGGATTTCATCCGCCAGGTCTTCAATTTCAGCACGGATCAGCGCCCGCACCTGATGTTCATAGCCCGCAGGCCCCCACGCTTCTGTCAATTTGCGAATGAGGTCAATCACACCCGAATCCTTTGACGAGGGATGGCCGTTCGGCTCCCAACCATTAGTCATAGGCACGAGTATAGCGAATTGGCGTCTGTTCGGATACAGGGGCTTATGCGTATGCGGCCCGCTGCGCCCCAAAAATACTGTGTAGGGGCTGTGTAGGGGCGACTCATGAGTCGCCCTCTTTGATGAAAGGTCAATTAATCGTAACTCGGTAGTTCACCTATCCATAGAGAATGGTGGGTTTGTAGGGGCGCGGTATACCGCGCCCTGATTAATTTGTAGGAGATTTGGCGTGGGCGCGGTATACCGCGCCCCTACAAGGGATTTTGTTGCATGGAGAGCTGAATAGATACAACTCGGTGACATACTCCCCACACCTAAAGGCGGGGGCATCTGCCGTAAACGCCGGAGGCTTGGCTTACGCCAAGACTTTCACCGACTGAGACAGTATGAGATGATGCCCCATCTCATAGACGCGTCTATCAGAAAAAGTGGTTTGTGCTCCTACGCCTTATATCCCCATGCCTGAAGGCAGGGGCTTTACGGCGCTTTTTCGGTAAAATTAATGTGTTCACGATGGCTCTTGCAGGGGCATGGCGTGCCGATACGTAGTCAGCGAAGCTATTGCCCTGGGTTTGGCACGCTAAACCCCTACATAAATACCCTCGGTGATGTTTTGTAAACCAGAAAATTAAGACGTAATTGCCCTATCGTTGATGACATGGAGAATCAAAAAGCAGCCCGAAGGCTGCTCTTTGCCGGACTGCCGCTAAAATTAGCGGGACAGACCTCTGGCGATGTTCGAGAAGATGTTACCGATGGTCGGCCCGAGCAGTGCCAGGATCACAATGACGACAACGGCCACCAGCACCAGGATCAACGCGTATTCCACGAGGCCCTGGCCTTCTTCATTACGAGGTTGATACAACATGAGAACATCTCCTAGATAAGATTTCGTCTTGCCTACTGATAGGATAACATAACTCCCGTCTGATGAAAATAGATATTTGAGGCAAAACAAGATAGGTCTTTAGTCCCCCTCGCTTGTGAGCCTCACTATTATCACCAATGGGCTAGCGGCGCAGACCCTTAGCAACGTTCGAGAAGATATTCCCAATAGTCGGCCCAAGCAGCGCCAAGATCACGATAACGACAACGGCCACCAGCACCAGGATCAGCGCGTATTCCACGAGACCCTGGCCTTCTTCATTGTGAGGATGATATAACATATAAGACACTCCAACGATAAATTCATCTTTTTACTATAGCAAAAAATCATGGTATTTGGACGATAGATTTTCACAACGATCTAAAGTCCTAGCAATTTCTCAAGAAATCACCTTACGCACCCCCATAAAATGATGCCGAGAGCGCTGGAATGAGCGTCAAACTCTTCCTCCCAGCCCTTTCGGACTGTTCAGGGAGGGTGAGCAAAACGCTTAAAGTCACTCCCCACAACATGGAGAGTGACTTTAAGGAGGGGTAAAATCGGAAACTGTGTAAGGTGAGTTAAGAATCAAAAAGCAGCCCGAAGGCTGCTCTTTGCCGGACTGCCGCTAAAATTAGCGGGACAGGCCTCTGGCGATGTTCGAGAAGATGTTACCGATGGTCGGCCCGAGCAGTGCCAAGATGACAATGACGACAACGGCCACCAACACCAGGATCAGCGCGTATTCCACGAGGCCCTGGCCTTCTTCATTACGGGGATGATACAACATGATGATGCCTCCTAAAAAGATAAGATGAATGTGATAACACACTCATGAATACTCTATCACAAGAAAAACTGTTTGTAAATTAAGGTTTATGGGATATTTACAATGTTGAGACAATTCCCATACAATCTATTTCAATCTATTACAAAAATAGACGCTCATTTTGGCCTGGTTTGTGGCACAGCGACCAGATGAGCATCAAGTGTCAGCACAGTGGCCTGCACAGCGGGCATATCCAGCAGAGACGACGCCAATTCTGTCAAGCGGTAATGATCATTCATGTTGAAGGCAACCAGCGTCAGGATGCTGTGCTCCAGGCCCGAGTCGAGCAGCGAGGGATATTCACGCAAAAGGTTGTGCTCGACGGCTGCCAGGATCGTCTGCATGGTGATAGGCCGCCCTTCCAGCGTCATGAGGCGCTGTCGGCGGGCTGCTTCATGCAGGCCCTGGGCATCCGCCGCCTGAAAGACAGCCTGAACCAGCGTCTTCGCCTGCTCGATCCAGGCCCGCAGGTCAGGATAGGATGGCGGCGGCGGGGTATAGGTTTGGCCGCGCAGCGTCATTCGCAGAGCACGCCAGAAGGCGCTTAAGATTTTACGCCAGGTGTATTTTGTCATCGTCTGCCTCATGCTCGCTTCCGCCGCCGCCACAGTTCCGCCGCCGCCCCGCCTAGAAACATCATCTGTACACCCACAACTACCATCAGCAGCGGCCCGCGATAATCATTGCCCGATGCAGATGCCTCTTGAACTGATGCGGCGACAGGCGTCGCTGTCATAAGCGAGCTGACGATGAGGGCGGGCGGCGTGGCCGAAGGCGCAATATAGGTTGATGGTGGCGGCAGCGCCCCTGAATCGTTGAGCATTGCCACCGCCTGAGTGCTGGCATCTGCGGAGGGCGTTTGAAACGCTGCCAATGAGTAGGGTGTTACAGTGGGCAGCATCGTCGCCGTTGGCGGGGCGGGTGTGGGTGTATATGTGCCTTCATGCGGCGGAATGAGCAGCACGCTCCCCACCTTGATGCCACGTACATCAGCATCATTCATGCGATTGATTGCCATGACCGTCGGAATCACATCCCAGGAATAGCCATAGAGCATCGCAATATCGCCCAGGGTATCGCCCTCCTGGACTTCATGCATCATATTGCCGACGGCATCCAGCCCGACGATCACGCGCTGACGCAGGGCAGGCCGTTTTGCGCCGCCGTTGGAGTTGGGATCGGACGCGGCAACATTGCCCGTTTGTCCGCTGCCGTTCGTATTGGCGGGAGCCGACGCATTGTTCACGGGTGGCAGCGCAGGCATGGCAACGTCTCCAGGCGGAGAGCCAAACACCATCACGAACGCCGTATAGTCGCTCCCGCTGGCCCAGGCAATGCCCACATCGGAATAGTTGGGGCTGGAGAGAGCGGCATAGTGAATCGCAGAATTGATCCAGAAGACCCAGGCGGTGTCTGTCGTCGCCATTGTCCCCGCATAAATATTTTCACTCACCCAGGGCGAGTTATAGCCCGCCGCCGCAGCACGATCACGCGGACGGCTGCCATCCGACTGCACATGGCTAACGTTGCCCGTATTCGCCATCCAGGTGGCCTGATTTTGCGCCGCGCTGCTGAGTGCGCCATTCACCGTATAGGCGGCCAGGCCCAATTTGGCGCGGATCTGATTGGTACGGCTCAACAGATCCGAGGTGGGATCGCCCTGTGCCATCAGGCGGATTGAGCATACCCAGAGAAAAACCAGAAGACCCGCAGCCCGTAAAATCCGAGACATAAGACACATCACCCTGTGTGCAATTACGCGCCCCATTGTAGCAGAAACATGCTCATCCTTTGCCAACGCTTGCCCCACGCTGTAGCAAAAATGCATGGTAGGATGAATAGGCGTTGAGAGATCACGAAGACGCTGCCTAAAGTTACAATCCAAGAGTATCTTTCTTAATGATTTTGGGTTATGTTATCTAAAGGTGAGTCTGCAATCCACATTCCTTAATCAACAACGGAGGCAGGCGGTAGGCGCTGAAAAACTGTCAACGACCCCCGGCTGAAGCCGGGAGCATGAATAATGCTCAGGTTGACCAGACTCAGCCCGCAAGGGCTCCGTTAGGGGCGAATACAGAGGCACTTCGGGATGACCTTCCAGTTCCCAACTCTGCGGTGAACGATTGAACAGGCTGAGGGTCTAAGTCAGTGTCGTTCACACAAAACCGCTCTCTAACTTTGTCGAGGAAAACATTTCCCCGGAAACGGGTGCGGCTTGGGAGCGAGCCAGAGGTCACTTAAATCGCTCCTTCCCTTCGGGGAAAGCACTCTGACAACTACAGCGATTAGAAAGGAAGTACGCCTTTCCCCACCGGGTTAAAACCCAGTGTCCCCAGGCGAACATTTTATGGTTACACAAGAGAATGTTCTACAAGTTATCCTCGTGGCGCTGGTCAGCTATTTTCTTGGATCGATTCCCACAGCCTATTTGATTGTGAAAGCCCGACGCAATGTCAACATCTTTGAAGAAGGCAGCGGCAATATGGGCGGTACAAACACCGCTCGCGTGATGGGCATTCGCTGGGGACTGGTCACAGTCACGATTGACGCCCTGAAAGGCATCGTTGCCGTCCTCTTCTCACGCCTCATCATGCCGGATTATACCTGGACAGCCACCACTGTCGCCTCCATCATGGCGGTCAGCGGCCACAACTGGTCACTCTTTGCCACCCTAATCTACAATGCCGCCAACAAGAGCAAGAGCAGCACCCTGCGCGGCGGCAAGGGCGCGGCGACAGCCTTTGGCACGCTGCTGATGATCGCCCAACCACAGGTGATTATCGTCATGGTCACGTTCGGAACTGTGCTGTTCCTGCGGACTCGTTACGCCTCGCTCGGTGTGCTGGCGGCCTTTACGCTGGCGCTGCCCTGGCTCGTCATCCTGGTGGCACAGAATGCCCTTCCCCCGGTGTATGCGTTCTACGCCATCACCATTGCTCTTCTCATCGTTGTGCGCTTCCGCGAGAACATTCAGCGCCTGCTCACAGGCACTGAACGCCGTCTTGGGGATGCCCCGACCATCTAAGACCATTGCTGTTTTTCATCGAGTATCCTCCTGAACGCTGCTTATGGCAGCGTTTACTGCGTGTGCTGAAAGGACTCATCATGCCTGCTGTCGATTGGTCGAAGGTGCTGCCTGTTATTATTTCAGTGATGGTGATCCTCGCTGTCGCCATTCTGAGAAAATACTCAACAACATTTTCTTCTATTGCTGCTGTGATGCCAATTAATATTCCTCTGGCGATTGTCATTATTTATTTTGCACTCCCTGAAGAAGAACGTCATTCGGCCATGTCGCCTTTTACATCGGATTTGGCGATCAAACTCATCCCGACGTTTATCTTTACGATTGTCGTCTGGCGCATGTTTGCCGCTGGCTATGGGCTGTGGGCGGCGATTATTGTGGGCTATATCGTGTGGGCGATTGGGTTGGGGCTGCTGTTTGCGCTGCGGGCATGGCTGAAGTTTTAATAAGGTAGTGAAGTTGTAGCAAAGATATCAAATTCCCCAGAAGGCTTCAAATCAAAAAGTATATATTTGTGCTATAATGGGTCACGATGGTTCATTATAGACATAGGAGTGCAGCATGAAAGAGTATATCTGTCTTGTCGGGTTGGATGAAGATGAGGGCGCTGAGATCTGCACACGCCTTGCCGATC
>Ga0209591_10008366_pt1 | contig 11270 bp, 11 predicted proteins | sample MAT01_FD_187207 | JGI IMG/M metagenome (GOLD analysis project Ga0209591, IMG submission 187207) | Freshwater microbial communities from Lake Fryxell liftoff mats and glacier meltwater in Antarctica - MAT-01 (SPAdes) (version 2) | ecosystem: Environmental > Aquatic > Freshwater > Ice > Liftoff...
TGAGGCATTCCCGCGCGGGTCGAATCGAGGTGCGCCCGATCGAGGTTCGTGACGAGCAGCGGTGGCACGAACTGTTCACCGCGTACGGCGTGTTCTACGAGACCGATTTTGATTCGACAGTGCTCGACGGCGTGTGGGCGTGGCTGCTGGATGCCCACCACCCGCTGTTCTGCCTCGTCGCCGAACTCGACGGTCGCGTCGTGGGGTTTGCCCACGTGCGTGAGCAGCCCGACACCTTCACGGCGGGCCCCGGCTGGTACCTCGACGACTTGTTTACCGAGCCCGAAGCGCGCGGCACGGGTGCAGCCACGGCTCTCATCGCGGCCATCGAGCAGCACGCGCGCGCGCACGGCGGCGGCACGATTCGCTGGATCACGGCCGCCGACAACGAACCCGCGCAACGCGTCTACGATCGGCTGGCCACCCGCGCAACCTGGGTTACTTACGAGCTCGAGACGGGCAGCGGCACGGGCAACAACGCGGCCGAGTGAGGTACGGTCGGTCGCAGCCGCTCAAACCGTCGTCGAACGCTGTCGAGCGCGCGGTGACGGGATTCGGCCGATCGCTGCGTCGATCGGTCGATCGCGATCCACTTCACGCGCGGAATTCCGATGAGGTGAAAGGTGCCGCGGCTGAGGATGCGGCGCGCGGGCGCGCCGAACCAGGCCGAGTACAGCACCCCGGGCGTCGTCATCGCCACCAGAGCCGAAACACCCTGCAGCCGGTGTAGGCGACGGTGGAGCCGCCCTCCGGGGGTGGGTTCGTCGTAGGCGAAGCCAGGAGTCAAGACGAGGTCGAGGAAGCCTTTCGTGCGACTCGGCATCGACATCCACCAGATGGGAAATGCTAAGACGAGGTGATCAGCGGCCGCGAGACGTGACTGGAGGGCTGCGACCTCGGGTCTCGGCTGGGCACCCAGCCGCCACGACACCAGATCGTCGGCCCGCATAACGGGGTCGAGATTGAGCTCAGCGAGGTCGATGGTCTCGTGGGTGTGTCCGGCACGATCGAGACCTTCGCGTGCCGCGTCGAGCATGGCGACGACGAGGCTGCGCCGGTGCGGAATATCGGCACCCGCGTGCGCGCCGTACGGGTGGTCAAGGACAAGAAGAACGTGCATGAGGCTCCAGGGTTAAGAAGTGGTCGGAGGGAGATGCAATAGTTGCACACGCAACTGTTGTCTGTCCAACTCTTGCCTGCCATCATGAACGCATGCCCTCTGCAGACGCCGCTGGCGACGCCGATTCCGCCGCCGATCGCAGCGCAGCAGTCCTCGAGCTGTGGCTGGCCGCGCGCGCCACGGCCTCACGGCTCGAGAGTCGCCTCGATGTGCAATTGCGACAGCGCTCCGGGGTCTCGGCATCGACCTATGCCATCTTGTGTGCACTGCGCAGGCCCGACGACTCATTGAGTCAGCAAGCAGTCGCCGATGGGCTCGGCCTCGACAAGAGCAGCGTGAGTCGTCGCCTAAGAGAAGCTGCTTCACTGGGCCTCGTGGTGGTGGAGCCGTCGTCAACGTCACGCCGTGAAAACACAGTATCGATAACGCGTGCCGGCATCGCGGCGATCGACGCAGGGGACCGACTGCTCGCCGAGATTGCTTGTGGCCTTGACCTCGATGCAGCCCAGGCACTCGCGAGAGCTCTCGATAACCAATTCATCGACTAACGCACACCCGACCCGCCTCATCGACGAAAGAGACCATAACAATGCAACTTGGAACCCGCTGGTCGGTCGGCGCAGAGCCGCCCGCCCGCTTGAGCCCAGAGGTGCGCGCCGCAATCCGCGCGGTCGAAGGCGACCTCCTCGGGCGCGACACCACGCAGTGGCGCTGGACTCTCACCTGGCTGGAGGGCCGCCCGGTGGTCGAGCTCGACGACGGCACGATCATCCGCGTCGCCGGCGACGGGTCGATCGTCACCGAAGATGGCGACACCCCGCGGTGAGCGACGAGAGGTGCGGGGTGCTGGGTCGGTGAGGCTGCGGCGACTTCTACTGCGCGATGCCGTACCGCAGGCTCTCGCGCTGCCGTTGGGCTGCAGCCTGAGCGGCGAGCCGCAGCGACTGTTGCTCATGGGTCGGAGTAGCAGGGCGACGATAGGCCCAGCGCACGAGTGCGACACCCGCACTGAGGGCAAGTTTGCGCAGTGCGGACAAGCGCCGCGTTGACAAACGAAGTGTGGACTCACGCAGAGTCGACAAGCGCAGTGCGGACTCGCGCAGAGTCGCTTCGCCGATGGTGAGCGAAGTCGTAGTCATGATCAGTCCCTATTTCTTTTCGAGAGGTGCGGTGGTGGCAGAAATCTCGATGCCGTCGAGAACGGGATAACCGAAGTACTGCAGCTGCACGGGGCGCGAACCGGGAGTGCGCTGGCCACGGTGTTCTTTGGCGAATTCCAGGATCAGGGCGGTAACGCGCTGGTTCACGTGGTCGAGTTGCTCGGCCGTGACATGCACGCTTGCCGACTGCATCGCGATCACAGCACTCCACTCGGGCGCGAGCACATCGTGCCCGCGATCGATCACGTCACGCACACCGGACTCGCGGTGGTGCAGCCACTCGCGCATGATGACGCGCGAGGCGGCGCGACCGGCTTCGCTGCCGTCGAGCTCGCGGCTGCCGATGTGGATGGGGCCGGGCACGCGCTCCCACCAGCGTTCGCGGCCGGTTCCGCGGCCCTCGAGCTCTCGCACGTAGCCGTGCTTTTCGAGCTGACGCAGGTGGTAGCTGGTCGCACCGCTCGACTCGCCGAGTCGCTCAGCTAGTCCGCTCGCGGTTTGCTCACCGTAGGTCGACAGCGCCTCGATGATCTGCATGCGCAGCGGATGCGCCAGCGCCTTGAGCCCGTCAAGATCGGCGATGCGGCCGTCTGGCTCGTCGAGGTGGTGTCCCATAACTCGAGAGTAGCAATGCAAAGACTTCTTTGCAAGTGTTTCTTTGCATTGAGTTGTTTGCAGAGATTTCTTTGCATTTTCGGGCTTAGGCTGGGGGGATGTCGAACCCGTTCCTCGCCCCGAGCACCCTGCCCTACCAGCTACCGCCGTTTGCGGAGATCGCCGACGAGCACTACGCGCCCGCAATCGAGCAAGGAATGGCCGAACAGCTCGCCGAGATTCAGAACATCACTCGCCGCCGCGACATGCCCAGTTTCGAGAACACGATGGTGCCGCTAGAAGAAAGCGGTCAGTTGCTCACCCGCGCCCTTCGCGTCTTCTACAACAAGGCCTCAGCCGACTCGAACGAGGTGACCAACGCACTCGAGGCAGAGCTCGCCCCGAAGCTCGCGGCACACACTGACGCGATCACCCTCGACTCGGCACTGTATTGGCGCATCGCTCAATTGCATGAGGCTCGACACGAACTCGAGCTCACTGACGAACAGCGCTACCTGATCGAGCGGCACCACACCGAGATGACCCTGGCTGGCGCTGGCCTCGACGACACGCAGAAGGCCAGGTTGAGCGAGCTGAATGCTCGGCTCTCAACCCTCGAGACCGCGTTCGAGAAGAACCTGCTCGCCGACACTAACGAGCTCGCCATCGTCATCGACGACCCCCAAGAACTCGACGGCCTAAGCCCCGGCGAGATCAGCGCGGCCGCGCAGGCCGCCGCAGACCGCGGCCTTGACGGCAAGTACCTCGTGACGCTCGTGCTGCCCACCGGTCACCCGTGGCTCGAGAGCCTCACGAACCGCAGCGTGCGCGAGCAGATCATGGCCGCCTCGCGTGCCCGCGGTAGTCGAGAAGGAGACCACGACAACCGCCCTGTGCTGCTCGAGATCGTGCGACTGCGCGCCGAGCGGGCTGCCCTTCTCGGGTTCGACAGTCACGCCGCGTTCGTCACGGCCGACCAGACCGCGCAGACTCCCGCGCGCGTCGCGGCGATGCTCGAGCGCCTGGCACCCGCTGCCGCGCGCAACGCCGCCGCCGAGCAGGCAAAGCTCGAAGCACTTGCTGGCCATCCCATTGAGGCCCACGACTGGGCCTTCTGGGGCGAGAAGGTGCGCAAGGCCGACTACGACGTCGACACGAGCGAACTACGCCCGTACTTTGAGGCCGAGAGTGTGCTGCAGCGCGGCGTCTTCTCTGCGGCAACGAAGGTCTACGGCATCACCTTCGACGAGCGCACCGACCTCGTCGGCTACCACCCGGAAGTGCGGGTTTTTGACGTGCGCAACGCCGACGGATCCGACCTCGGGCTTTATCTGCTCGACCTGTACACCCGCGACAGTAAGCGCGGCGGCGCGTGGATGAACGAGCTCATCGGGCAGAACACGCTACTGGGGCATCCGACCGTCGTCGTCAACAATCTCAACGTGCCCAAGCCCGCCGCGGGCGAGCCCACGCTGCTCACCTACGACGAGGTCAACACGTTCTTTCACGAGTTCGGGCACGCGCTGCACGGGCTGTTCGCCCACGTCACCTACCCGCGGTTCACGGGCACGAACGTCTACCGCGACTTCGTCGAGTTTCCGAGCCAGGTTAACGAGATGTGGATGCTGTGGCCGGAGATCGTCAACGACTACGCGCTGCACTTCCGCACCGGCGAAAAGATTCCGGCCGAGACGCTCGACAAGATTCGAGCCAGCCAAACCTGGGGTGAAGGTTTCGCGACGAGCGAGTACCTCGCCGCGGCGCTGCTCGACCAGGCCTGGCACACGCTGAACACCGAGCAGGCCGCAGCCGTGACGGATGTTGCCGCCTTCGAGGCCGCCGCCCTTGCGCGCGTGGGCCTCGACAACCCGGCCGTGCCGACCCGCTACTCGAGCACTTACTTCGCCCACACCTTCTCAGGCGGCTACGACGCCGGCTACTACAGCTACATCTGGAGCGAGGTACTCGACGCCGACACCGTGCAGTGGTTCGAAGAGAACGGCGGGCTGACGCGCGCCAATGGCGACCGCTTTCGGCAGTTCGTGCTCGGTATCGGCGGCACGCGTGACCCGCTCGACGCCTACCGCGAGTTTCGCGGGCGCGACGCCGTCATCGGGCCACTGCTCGAGCGCCGCGGGCTCGTCGCCTAGTGTGAGGGGCCGCCCCGCCGAGCGCCGCGCCTTAGAACCAGGTGCTCAGGTGTGCAGCGCGCGACGTGTGCAGAAGTGAATCGAGTCGTTGCGCCGCGCCGGGCGTGCCCTCGACGAGCCGACCCGCTAGACGCAGAGCCTCGACCGGAGTGCCGCCCAGCAGTAGCGCGCCGAGGGCTTCAACACCGAGCCCGATGACCGCCGGTTGGGTGATCGCTGCCTCGATGACCGCTGCCTCGACGCCGGCCTCTGCCGGTGATGCGCTGGCGCCGGAATCAGAGCCGGAGTCGACGGCCGTGACGGTCGCGCGTCCGTGCCTGTCGGCGACGAGCATCCACGCGCCGTGAGCAAAGCCCAGCGGGTCGGTGACCCGCAGCAGCACCGTCTCGGCATGAGCAAATCGGCGCGCACCGAGGGCTGCGGGCACGTCGAGGATGCGCAGCCACAAGTGCTCGCGCCGCTCCGTCGTCTGCACGGCCCGCGGGTTCGACACGAGCCACGGTAGCGGCTCGTCGACCGGGCGAAGACTCGCGACCACAGTAGAGACCAGGTCTTGATTGAGAACGTAGTGCCACAGCGCGACATACGCGTCATCGGTGGCGGCGCACAGATACTCGACCGTCAGGGTGTGTGCCGCGAAGTCGGCAGCATCTTCTCTCAGCGAATAGAGCACGAACCCCTGCGGCTCACCCTCTGCGTCGTCATAGCGCGCGGCGCGCAACCGCCGTGCGTGGTCAGCCGTGCGTGCCGAGATCGCGAACATTCTGTTCCACCGCAGTTCGTCAACAGGCACCTCGCCCGCCGTGCGCTCGCGAGACCTCTCGGCGATGCCCGGCGCGCTGGCACGCAAAGCCGGCGCGTCCACGCGGTGCACGCGACCCGACGGCGATGCCCTCGTGAGGCGTAGACCGCGGGTGTCGATGCGGTAGTCGGCCGTGTACGCCGCCGGGCCGAAGCCCCAGCGCCCGTAGATCGTGGCCTCCGAGACCGTGAGCGCGGCAACCGGCACGCCCGCGGCCTGCGCGGCCCGTAACTCGCCCTCAAGCAGGGCGCTCGCGATGCCGCGGCGTCGATGAGTCGCGGCGACCGAGACCGCGCTGATCGCCCAGGCTTCGAGCGACCGCCCACCAGGCAGGCTCACCGATGACCGCCACGAACCGACCGTCGCAACCGGGCTGTCGGGCTCGGCGGCAGTGGCATCCCACACGCCAATCGAGCGCGTGCCGGCCAAGCCAAGCCGATATTCGGCCAACTGCTCGACGGTCAGCGCGTCGAAGTGAAACCCCCGGTGATCGGCCTGCAACCAGCGGTCATGCTCAGCGCTGTCATCGGTGTCAACGAGCGCGTAGCGCAGGCCCACCGTAGCGAGTGACTGGCGTGAGCTCTCGTCAAGAGGCAGCGCGTTAGTGGGGTCGGTCATGCCTCAAGGCTAGCGAGCGGGGCTAGCGAGCGGGGCCGTGAAGCGGGGCAGGCGAGCGGGGCAGGCGAGCGGGGTTACTGCAGGCCGCGACGCAGAGCGGCAAGCGCGGCCTCGGCCGCGTCCACTCCGTCGGCGGCGGCGCGCTGCTCGAGCACCTGGGCGAGCTCGGCCGGCAGGGTGAGCGTGAGTTGCCCCGGGCTGGCAGGGCCACCGGCAGCAGCATCCGCAGCCGCATCGGCGACAGCAATGGCTGGAGCGTCTTTCACGAAGATCGCCATCACCGGCACCACCACGGTGCCGAGCACGTCGAGGATTCCGACCACGCCGAAGAGACGCCAGTACCAGTCTTCGTTGGCAAAACCGGGTATCTGGCCCTCGCTCACGATCGGAAGGATGATCATGATGGCGACCGCCGCGATCATGACCAGGGTGACCATGAGCCCGACGCGGATCACACGGCGACGACGACCTGCCAGCAACAACAGCAGGTTTGCGTGGGCGAAGCTGACCGCAACAATACTCGCGGTCGCGAATACCTTCAGCCAGTCTTCGAAGGCCGAATCGTTCCAGTCTCGCCAGATGAGTACGACACCGCTGACCAGCGCGACGGCACTCGCCGCGAGGCCGACAAAGCCGACCAAGCGCATCGCTCGATCGGCGATCGCGAGGTGACAGAGCGCGGTGATGCTCGTGGCGCCCATCAGCAGGGTCGTCAAGATGATCTTGCCCTGCGTCTCGCCGAAGTCGCCGCCCAGCAGAGCGATGATGCCCACCAGTGCAGCGAGAGAAAACGAGATGACGATGCCGTAAATGGCGCCCTTGCGGGCGGCGCTGATCGTTGCCTCTCGGCGGGCGTCGGCCGACCGGGTGCGGGTCGGCGGCGTTGCTGGGGGGGTGGTGGTCATGAATGGCTCCTCTACTCGGACGCCATTGACCCTACTGCTCGGCGGTTTCTGAAGGAACGACATCTCCGGCGCGGCGCGGTCGGGTGACGAGCATCACCAGCCCGCCCACCAACAACCCCCAGAACGCGCTACCGATTCCGAGCACAACGACGCCGGAAGCCACCACGATGAGCGTCACCGCAGCGGTCAGGCGCGTCTCGGGTGCCTCGAAAGCGGCAACCAGGCCGGTGGTGAAGGCTCCGAACAGTGCCAAGCCCGCAACGGCGATGATCAGGATGGGCGGGGCCGCGGCCACGAGGGTCGTCGCGACGCCGGCGCCCAGGCCCAGAGCGACGTAGGTGACTCCTCCGGCGATCGGAGCAACCCACCGTCGAGCCGGATCAGGGTGCGAGTCCGGGCCGGCCATGAGTGCCGCCGTGAGCGCGGCAAGGTTGAGGGCATAGCCGCCAAAAGGTGCTGCGAGCGCGGTCGCAGCCCCGCTCGCCGCGAGCACCGTGCGGGCGGGCACGCCGCGATAGCCGAGGGTGCTGAGCACCGCGAATCCGGGCACGTTTTGCCCCGCCATGGTGACGATGTAGAGCGGAACCCCGAGTGACACGATCACGAGCGGGTCAAACGTCGGCAGGGTCAGCGAGAAAGCGGGCGCGAGCGTGGCTTCGGTCAACCACTCACTGCCGGCACTCACGACCACGCCAATGATGGCGACGAGCATCGCGGCGGGCACCGCCCAGCGCGGCAGCCAGCGCACGAGCAGCAGCCACACGATGATCACCGGCGCAGCGAGCAGGGGCTCTTGCAGAACCGCGGTAACGGGCGCGATGCAGATCGGAAACAGGATGCCCGCGAGCATCGCCCCCGCGAGCGGCATCGGAATTCGCGTCATTGCGCGACCCAACCACGGCCACAGGCCACTGATCAGGATGAGCAGCCCACAGACGATAAACGCCCCTATGGCCGCGCTGTATGAGCCCGTCGTGCCCTCAGCAGCGACGAGCAGAGCCGCGCCTGGAGTCGACCACGCGAAGCTCAGCGGCAAACGAAAGCGCCACGACAGCAGCCCTGCGAGCACCGCCTGGCCGATGCAGAGGGTCAGCAGCCCGCTCGCGGCCTCGGCGGGGCTCGCTCCGACGGCGATGAGCCCCGCGACGACGAGGGCGAACGAACTCGCGAAGCCCGTCAGTGCTCCGATGAACCCGGCAATAATCGGCTGCAGCACGAAGCTGAGCCTAGCCGCGCCGGGGGGCATTACGGCGTCGCGCGGTACCAGTGGCGCACGTGCTGGCGGTCGTGGCGGGCCTGCCAGAACTCGACCTCGGTGGGCGTGAGTGCCCACGCCGCCCAGTCGGGATTGTGCGACTCGGTGACAGCCGGGCGCGCGGCCCAATCTGCTGCGGCGACGTCGCTGGCCAACTCTTCGACCTCGCCCGTCACGCGCACTTGCCGACCCAGCTCGGGCCAGTAGAAGGTCATTGCTGCACTGGGGTTCGCGGCGAGGTCGATGCCCTTGCGGGTCGAGCGGGCACCCGCAAACACCCACTGACCGTCGACAAGGTCTTTCAGAATGAGGGTGCGCGCGGTCACGTGCCCGGTGGGTCCTGCCGTCGAGAGGGTAAAGACCTGCGGCTGAGGCACGCCCCGCTCAAGAGCGTCATCGAGCCAGGCCATGAAAAGTTCATCGGCCCGGTCTGGCGCCGTTGCCGGATCAAAGTCGGGCAGGCTCTCAGGAAACGCGGGCAGAGAACGCAGTCGGTCTCGCAGAGTCTCGCTCATGCCGTCAGCGTAGCCCGGTCAGCAGCGCTGAGGTCGAACCGGCTACGCCGACTTCTCGCGGCGCGGAGCGAGTCGACGCGGCACGATCGTCGGGGCGGCGTTTTCCATCACCGCGTCGCGGGTGACCACAATGCGCTCGACATCGTCGTGCGACGGCACCTCGAACATGATCGGCCCGAGAACTTCTTCGAGAATCGCGCGCAGCCCGCGAGCACCGGTCTGGCGCAAGACGGCAAGGTCGGCGATGGCGTCGAGTGCGTCTTGCTCGAACTCGAGCTCGACTCCGTCGAACTCGAACATGCGCTGGTACTGCCGCACGAGCGCGTTCTTCGGCGTCGTAAGAATCTCGATGAGGGCCGTACGGTCGAGAGGCGTGACCGTGGTCACAACGGGCAGTCGGCCAATGAACTCGGGGATGAGCCCGAACTTGTGGAGGTCTTCGGGCAACACTTCGCTGAAGAGGTTCTTCTCGAGCGACTTGTCGTGCAGCGGTGCACCAAAGCCGATGCCGCGTTTGCCCGCGCGCTGGCTGATGATGTCTTCGAGACCGGCGAATGCGCCAGCGACGATGAACAGCACGTTCGTCGTGTCGATCTGAATGAATTCTTGGTGCGGATGCTTGCGCCCCCCCTGCGGAGGAACACTCGCGACCGTTCCCTCCAGAATCTTGAGAAGCGCCTGCTGCACGCCTTCGCCCGAGACGTCTCGCGTGATCGACGGGTTCTCGGCCTTGCGCGCAATCTTGTCGATCTCGTCGATATAGATGATGCCGGTCTCTGCGCGCTTGACATCGAAGTCGGCGGCCTGCAGAAGCTTCAGCAGAATGTTCTCGACGTCTTCACCGACGTAGCCTGCCTCCGTGAGGGCAGTGGCGTCGGCGACGGCGAAGGGCACGTTGAGGCGCTTCGCGAGCGTCTGGGCCAGATAGGTTTTGCCGCAGCCCGTGGGACCAATGAGCAAAATGTTGCTCTTGGCGATCTCAACGTCGTCGGCAAGTTGGTCGGCGGCGGTGATGGTCTGGCGAGCCCGGATGCGCTTGTAGTGGTTGTATACGGCCACCGAGAGCGACTTCTTGGCGGCGACCTGACCGATCACGTATTCCTCGAGGAAGGCGTAGATCTCTTTCGGCTTGGGCAGCTCGAAATCGGCGGCCTCGGAATCGTTCGAATCGGCGAGGCGCTCTTCGATGATCTCGTTGCACAGCTCGACACACTCGTCGCAGATGTACACGCCGGGGCCGGCGATGAGTTGCTGCACCTGCTTTTGGCTCTTGCCGCAAAAGGAGCACTTGAGCAGGTCGGCGCTTTCTCCCATGCGAGCCATTACCCCACCCCTCACTCACGGAACGGATCTCTCTCGAACCGGACCTGATGCGAGCCTAACGCGGAGGAACGACGTTCTGTGCGCACCGCCCACCGCCCGGGTGTCGCGATGGCAGCTATCTCGACGTGCACGTGCTCCGTAGAGCCACCGGATGCTCAGTCGGAGCGCCGTAGTCTGGGGTCGTCGTGACCACGTCTGATCGCCCGGCCAACCGGACCAGCGTCACGTCGCAGAAGGGAAGGATCGTGCGCCGTACAGCACTGGTTGTGAGTATCGTCGGCATCACAGCGGGGTTCGTTCTCGCCCCCGCGCTGCCGGCATTCGCCCACAACTACGTCGTCTCGTCGACCCCCGCCGAGGGCGAGACACTGAGCGCAGTGCCTGAGTTCTTCACGATCACCACGAACGAGAGCATGCTCGACCTGAGTGGTGCGGGCGCGGGCTTCGCGATTCAAGTCACCGATGATTCAGGCCTCTTTTACGGAGACGGTTGCGTCACCGTGCAGGGCACCACGATCTCGATGCCAGGAGCATTGGGTGCCGCCGGCGCCTACACGATGACCTATCAGTACGTGTCTGCTGATGGTCACACTCTGTCTGACGCGCTTGCCTTCAGTTTCGCCCCAGCCGACGGCGCCCTCGTTCAGGAGGGTCGGGCCACCGCCCCCGTTTGCGGCGTGGTGGTTGAGGAGCCCAGTGCGCCACCGAGCGCGCCCCCGAGCGCAGCACCAAGCGAATCGGCAACCGCGCAACCCGAGGTCGACGAGACGGTCGCTAACGACGCTGGTGACGAATCGAGCACCGTACTCGCTATCGCCGCCGGCATCG
>Ga0209591_10008372_pt1 | contig 11267 bp, 10 predicted proteins | sample MAT01_FD_187207 | JGI IMG/M metagenome (GOLD analysis project Ga0209591, IMG submission 187207) | Freshwater microbial communities from Lake Fryxell liftoff mats and glacier meltwater in Antarctica - MAT-01 (SPAdes) (version 2) | ecosystem: Environmental > Aquatic > Freshwater > Ice > Liftoff...
GTTATCATTAGCTTTTTTCGTAGAATTTATTACCGTAGATTCAGATTTCCCACCTAGTTGTACTTGGATTTTATCGATTTTATTAATAAATGCTTTAAGTTCTAAAGTTTCCAATAATGGGATTAAAGTATCACTTTCAAATCCTCGTAATTCATAATTACTTAAGTTTAGTTCTAGTTCCACATCTTGAATAATTTTTGCCAGAAACTGCGAGTGTTTTGCAGCTTTTATTCCCTGTTCTAATTTTAGTTTTATTGCTCCTTTCATAAGTGGAATGGAGGCTAGAATATTTTCCAGATCGCCATATTCTTCTAATAGTTTCACTGCCGTTTTTTCACCAATACCTCGCACTCCTGAAATATTATCAGAACTATCGCCACATAGAGCTTTGTAATCAATAACTTGAGTAGGCATTACTCCCAATTTATTCTTAACATCTTGGGCATGAAATTCTAAAATCTTATCTTTTTGCCCTAAATGTAAAACTGAAATTTGCCTTTGATCGTCTATTAACTGAAATAGGTCTTGATCGCCACTTAAAATTTTCACACTATATCCAGAACTTGCGCCAAACTCACTTAAAGTTCCTAAAATATCGTCAGCTTCATAGCCTGCTTTAGAAATAGTATGAATATTCATCGCACTGAGAATTAGCTGCAAATTGATTAAATCGGGAATAAAGTTTTCGGGGGTTTCTTTGCGTCCAGCCTTGTAATTTTCATCAGCATCATGGCGAAAAGTTGGAGTTGCTAAATCAAAGGCGATCGCTACGGCGGTAGGTTTTTGTTTTTGTAAAATATCTAGTAAAGATTTCAAAAAACCGTAACAAATACTAGTAGGAATTCCTGTGGAAGTACAAAGTCCGCCGTCTTGTTTATAGGCAAAAGCGTAGAAAGATCGAAATGCTAAGGAATGCCCATCAACTAATAGTAAAGTGGGGAAAGATGTGGATGACATAGGATTTTATGGAAAAGAAGGCAGCTAAAATTAGCAAATTGATTCTATGGGCATTGTAGTGGAAATTTTTAGCAATAGTAGTCCCAGCTATATCTTCGGCTTTTCCTAATTACACCCCATTGAGGAAACTACCTGCGATCGCTTCTTTAATTTCAATCAAATCTAGTCGTGTAAAATAAGTTAAATTGAGTCAGCAAGAAGTCACCTAGCAAACAAATATATGGCGATTACCAAGCAAAAATTTAGTACTCTACAATATCATCTAATGGCAAAGGCAGGGGTATTTGAGCCAGATCAGAGACTAGAATTGATTAATGGAGAAATTTTGCAAATGTCGCCGACTGGAAGAAAGCACGCTGCATACGTAGCTAGGTTGCAAAGTTGGTTACATCAAAATCTCTCCAATCGGGCAATTATTTGGACTCAAAGTTCTATTCAATTAGATCGAATTTCCGAGCCTCAACCAGACCTGACTTTACTGAAGTTACGCGATGACTTTTATGAGGAGAGGTTGCCGATTCCTACCGATATTTTTTTGATTATTGAAGTAGCAGATAGCACGATCGCCTATGATCGAGATGTCAAGATGCCTCTGTATGCTGAGTTTGATATTCCAGAAATATGGCTAGTAGATGTGAATCAAGAAATCCTGACGATCTATACTCAGCCTAGTAATAATGTCTATCAATTTTCGGAAAGTTATAGTAGTAATGATTTAGTTTCGTGTCTCGGTGTAAAAATTTCAGTAAGCAGTATTTTTGGCAATTCATCCACCTGAAATAAGAAGTCGAAAATGGCAAATATTTGGCAATTTCCAAGCAAAAATTTCTGAATAACAATATGGCTATTTTAATTTACTTAAAGCGATAGATGGCATCTGTAACTGCACAGACATCTTTGATTTCTTTAGGATCATGTACCCGTAAAATGTCGGCACCGTGGGCGATCGCAATACTACAAGCCGCCGCCGTTCCCAATAGGCGATCGCTGGGATGATCTTGATTACATAACTTACCGATAAAGCTTTTACGGGAGGCTCCAACTAAAATTGGGCAGTTTAAGGTTTTTAGTTTTTCTAGTTCCCGTAGTAATTGCAGATTATGTTCGAGGGTTTTTCCAAAGCCTATACCTGGATCGATCGCAATTAAATCTTGGGGTAATCCACAGGCGATCGCCATAGTAATTCCATTGTGCAAAAACTTACTGACTTCTTCGACCACATTTTTGTAGTAGGGTTGCTTCTGCATTGTGCGGGGCTGTCCTTGCATATGCATTAAGACAATTGGCACTTGATATTTTCCGACAAAGGGTAGCATTCCCAAATCAAATCTTCCTGCGGATACATCATTGATAATATCTGCGCCTGCGGCGATCGCTGCCTCTGCTACAGAAACTTTGGTAGTATCAATGGAGATCGGCAAATCGGGAAACTGCGATCGCACGGCTTTAATTACTGGTACCACTCGTCTAATTTCTTCAACACTAGCTACGGGTTCAGCATCAGGTCGGGTTGATTCGCCACCAATATCTAAAATGTCAATATAGGGATTAAACTGCTCTACTTTTGTCAAAGCGGCTGCTACTGAGGTAAATAAACCACCGTCACTAAAACTATCGGGAGTTATATTAATTACTCCCATCAGATAAGTACGCTCTCCCCAGTTAAATGTGCGATCGCGGATTTTCCACATACATTTAATTAATTACTGCCCAAATTCTATCCGAGCTTGTTCCACAATATCTGCCGTGACGATGGTGTTGTCGTTTGCGTAGGCAATTTCTTCAATGCGCTGTCGAGCTTGCGATCGCGCAAAGTAGGGAATATTTCTCAATTTTGCTTGAGCTTCAGGTGTCCAAGTAAGTATTTCAGGCTCATCTGGCATTTTAATACACGGTTTTATTTAACTTTCTAATAGCGTAACTTAATCAGAACATTATGCCGAAATTTAACAAAAATTTTGAGCGATCGCCATTTATGCCAGACACTTACAAGACCTTAAGCTTAATGTTTAGCTAATTGCCAAAGCTGAATTTGGTAACAAAGGCTTTGCTTAAAAATATTTGGGGTATCTAAACCTTCAACTACTAATTTTTGCAGCCACTTCTTATATGCCCACCCTAGGATTTTGTGTAATGGCGGCACGGCGATCGCAATTAAATCAGCTATATAAGTGAAAGTACTTAGCCCAAACCTGCGGAAATTTTCAACAGCCAAATCAATAGTGGGAGCAGCTTGAGTCGAAATATCTTCATCTCTAACTAAAGTAAAACCAGCTTCGAGTAAGGTATTGTGTAAATCTTTAACCACATGGCAATTTGAAAAAATGCCGTCTTGATAACTAGAATCAGAACGCATCATATCGGCAATCAAAAGATAACCACCAGAATTCAAAAGAGCGCTACTACAATTGGCAATATCAGAAGCCTGAATATACTGACTACTTTCGCTTAAAAGGATTAGATCGTATTTAGTAGTACCCTTAAAATTTTGAAATTCAGATAGATGAAACGCCGCTTGCCCTTTGGTATATTTTAGAAAACGCTCTTGTTGAAATGGATCTGGGGCTAATCCTTCAACGCTAAACCCCTTGCTTAATAAAAAGCCAGCATTACCTCCAGTCCCGCAGCCCACATCTAAAATATTTTTTGTATCTACGGGAATGAAACTTAAAAGCTTATCTGCGTATGCTTGTTGGGCAGTTCGTAAGCGCGTAATTGTTAATTCTTCGATAGACTTAGGTAGCGGCTCCCAATAACCATAATGGAGAAAAGGCGAATCTGTCAGCCCCAAATAATAATTTAGTGCGGCATTTTGGTAGCGAGTTGCTTGGGAAATAGTGATGGATTTAGGCATTAGTAAAAGTTGATTTGGGCATTAGCAATTAAGAGTAAGTATTAGAATACCAAGTAACCCTAACACTAACGGACTAGAAACTTAAATTTTGCCCTGAATATAACATAGCTATTCGGCTATTTCTTGATTGATTTGATTAAATTTGATCCAAAATTTTGAACTGCTGCATAAATTTACGATCTATGTGATCTTTCCATATCCACAAGAGTCTGGAGATCAGATTAGGCGCACCTAAATAGAATTTCCCCCACAAAGCGATCGCTCTACTATCACCAGTCCCAATTAAAGATAAATACTGTTTTTGTGGATAAAAAGGTACAAGAGGTTGATTTTTAATTGTCAGCCTAAGGTTTTTAGCTAAAGGTTTACCCTGACGCACTGCGAATACTCCTGCCTTGGGACGAGGGTCGTTTTTAATTGTGGCAATATCACCTGTGGCAAATACTTGAGGATGGGAAAGCGATCGCAATGTCCGATCAATTTCGATAAAACCGTGACAATCAGTTTGCAGCCCCGAATTTTTAATCCAATCTGGAGCGGTGGCATTTGTAACCCAAAAGATGCGATCGCACGTTAAATTCAAACCAGAATCACAGTGAATAATTTTCTGAGATGAATTCTGAGATGAATATGGAGTAACAGCATTTACAGTTTGATTAAGGTGAAGATTAATACCCCTGTCGTGTAAAAGTTGAGCAAATCGTTGTCCAATACTTGGATCAAATCCTGACATTAAGGTAGCTTGCCGATGCCATAAATGAATTTCATAACCTGTGCGTGCCTGCATAGTCAATGCCAACTCTACCCCACCCGCCCCACCCCCGACAATGCCGATCTTGATCGGGCGATCGCTATTAATGCTCTGATCTAAAAAACTCTGCCAAGCCTCTAAAAACTGGGGTACAGGTTTAACAGGAATTGTATGTTCGGCTCCAGAAATTAAATTAGCGGCAGGAGTGCTACCAATATCGATGGACAACCAATCAAAGCTAATGGGAGCATGGTTTTGACAAATAACTAATTGATTTTTTAGATCTAAACCCACTGCGAGATCGTGAATTAAATCCGCCTTGGCAAAATCTGCTAGTTTAGATAAATTGATATGACATTCTTGATGACTATAAAAACCTGCGATATGCCCCGGCAACATTCCTGAATAGGGAGCTTCAAGGACATCGGAAATTAAAATCAACCGAATTTGCGGATTTAACCCTAAGAATTTTAAGGCGATCGCATGACTATGACCACCACCTAATAAAACTAAATTTTGCATTTGATCCAAAACTCCCCTAGAGTGCGTAATTTAGAGATAGATGAAACCAGCTATAGATTTTGAGGACATTTTAGTTGATCGCAACTCCCGAACGCCTAATCATTTTTGCGCGCTATCTTGAAATTGGGAAGGTGAAAACCCGTTTAATTCCAGATCTCGGGGCGGAAGCTGCCACCGATATTTATAGGCAATTGGCAGAATTTACGCTCAAGCAAGCTAGAACCCTTAGATTAATCCGAAATATCGACATCGAAGTATGGTTTACGGGCGGGACAAAGGCGGAAATGCAAGCATGGTTAGGAGATGATGTAAATTATCAAATGCAAGTGGGGGAGACCTTAGGCGATCGCCTGATTTACGCTATCCAAACCGCTATAGACCATGGCAGTAAAGGGGCGATCGTCATTGGTACAGACTGCCCCGAACTAGATGCCACAATTCTGAATCAAGGGTTTACGCAACTGCAAGATCGTGACTTGGTACTAGGTGCTGCTACCGATGGCGGCTATTATTTAATTGGCTTACGGCAATGTGTCCCTCAGCTTTTTATAAATATTCCGTGGAGTACTTCGGCTGTCTTCGCCCAGACCATAGATATTGCCAAAACCTTGGGTATGAGTCAGTTTTTGTTGCCGACCTTAAGCGATGTCGATACTGCTCAAGATGTAAGGGTATGGCAGCAGGTAAAAACTAAATATGAAGTTAGTAAGCCCAGAATTTCAATTATTATTCCCACACTGAATGAAGCGGAAAATTTACCTTTAGTCCTAGAAACCTTATCCTATGCCAAAGATATTGAAGTAATTATTGTGGATGGGGGAAGTTCTGATCAAACCGTGGCGATCGCTCAAACTCAAACAAAAGTATCAGAATTAAAACTAATTACAGGAGCGTCAGGAAGAGCAAAGCAAATGAATCTGGGTGCTAGTGAAGCTAGGGGTGAGATTTTATTATTTTTACATGGTGATACGGTTTTACCCCCGAACTTCGATCTAGAAATTTGCTCAATTTTGGCTAAACCCGCAACGGTAGCAGGGGCATTTAAACTTAAAATTGCAGGAAAAGGCTGGGGATTGCGCTTAGTGGAATGGGGTGTAAATAGGCGATCTCAACTATGGCAAATGCCCTACGGCGATCAAGCTATTTTTATCAATACGGCAAGATTTCAGAAGTTAGGAGGATTTGCCAACTTAGCAATTATGGAGGATTTTGAGATCATGCTGCGACTAAAAAAACAGGGCAGAATTACAATTTCTCCTTTAACTGTGACCACCTCAGGGCGACGCTGGCAAAAGCTGGGAATTTTTTCAACAACTTTAATTAACCAAATCATGATTTTGGGCTTCCTGTGGGGTGTTAAACCAGCCAAATTAGCCCAGTGGTATCGTCAATGGCAAAGCAAGAATTAGTGAGTAGGATCGCTCCAAATAATTTAACCTACATTCATTGTGAAAATTACTTGATTTAATCATCAGGGAAATGGGTTGAAACCCTGTCCTTCAGGACGGCTTTATATTGTACTAGTTGAGTTAAGGGCGATAACCAAGCTCTTAGTAAACAAATAACTTTTGAATACCGCAGGGCTTGCGGGAAGGCTTAAGCCTAAAGTCTGCCGAGCGAACATAAGACCGAAAAACTCCTTGAGAGTGGAGGCAGTTGCGAAAAACCTGAAAGGGAAGGAAACAGAAACCAAAGTTGTGAATCTTAGGAATCACTGTCATTTAGGTCGGTGAGGATGTCAACGCTACTGCAAGGATGGTAACTTAGTGATTAATACTTTACGGGAATTGGGAGTAGCCTTATGCCTGATTCTGGGTTGAATTATATGGCGATCTACGCCAAACATATCTGCGGCAGCCATCATTTTTATTTGAAGTAATTCTTTTTGTCCAGGTGGCAATTCTTTTTTAGGTTTAGTTGGTTGGATATTTAATACTTTGATCAACTCTACGGCTAATGCCTTTGCCAATAATGGTGGTACCGAGTTACCAATTTGGCGGAAACCATGCCATTTAGTCGAGTGAAAGCGAAACCAGTCGGGATAGGAATGCAATCTTGCTGCTTCCCGCACTGTAATACACCTAGGAGTGAAGGGATGAATGGGACGAGGAGAAGTAAAAGCCCCGCGATTACTTGGTGTTCCTGCTCGGAGCGTATTACAGATGCCTTTGGGGTTTAATTTATGAAATCGACTAATCGATTCGGCTTTGCCATGGTCAGTATTCTGAAACCGTTCTACAGATTCTGGGGAATGCCTAGTTCTGAGGCTAGATGTTAAAAGTTGAGGATGCCACTGTCGGGAGTAGGAATAGTCATCACTAGCATTAATTAACCCTTTCATCGTTCTAGCATAGTCGCTAATGCATTCACCAAATTCGGCACTCCAAGCGTCCTGTAACATTAACTCAGGATAGTTTTCAACTATAGGAAGATCGGCGATCGCTTCCCAGACCGTAGGACAAGTAGGTAAATTAATTAATTCCTGTGAAGGATTCTTTCCTAACTGTGGCGGTTTGGTAATTGGGACTGGATAACTGGGAAGATTTAGACCTTGACGACAACCAATTAAAAACAGGCGATCGCGGCTTTGGGGAACACCATAGTGGGAAGCATTCAAAACCCGATAATCTCTCAGTACTTTAAAATCATGGGACTCAAACTCCTCAATCACTTCTGCTAAAAACTGCCGATGTTTGCCAATGGTTAGACCTTTAACATTTTCTAAAACAAAATACTTGGGATTTAACTCTGTGACTAAACGCATAAAATGCGAAACCAAGGTATTACGAGGATCATCCAAAGCCCGTTTACCAATTAATGAGAATCCTTGACAAGGTGAGCCGCCAAACACCACATCTATTTCTGCATCCTTTATATTTGATTTAGATCTAATTTCTTGACCAGATATATCTGTAACACTCTGGCAAATTGCAGACCAATGGGGAAAGTTAAACTTATGAATAGCACAGTGAATTGGATCGATCTCCACCGCAGCTAGTACATCAAATCCTGCCTGCTCAAAGCCAAGGGTCATACCTCCTGCTCCAGCAAACAAATCTACGGCTATGGGTCGCAGGGGATGAAGCATTAATTATTCTTAGTCGTTATACATTTCCCGCACGAGATGCTGCGGTTTGTAGGTGGGGTGATCTATACCTCGGAATTGCCCATATTCACTGAGTTCTGCCCGCAACATGGCTACTTCTCTTTGAATTGGGGCGATCGCCTGAGCAATTCGATCATCTATTTCGGTATTTTTAACGTACATATCAGGGTTATCAAGGTAAAAATAAATTGCCTTTTCAATGACTTCTGCTACAGATATACCCTCTTGTTTAGCCCGCAACTTAATACGTTCTACAACTATAGGATCAAGCTTTTGGGGAGATTTAGGAGTTTCTGACACTGGTTTTAGCTAATAAAAATGGAGAGCTTAGCGATCGCCCCCCATTCTAACAATAAATCCTTATAGAAAAACAATAACTACTTAACTAGAGATTGCCCTCACCCTAAATTCCTCTCCCAGAGCGAGAGAGGGACTTTGATGATTTCTTGCTCCCCTTCTCCTGTCTTGGGAGAAGGGGCTGGGGGATGAGGGTTTGTATCGCGTTAGATTTTTTTTAACCAGCTAAACATCGCTCTAAGTTCTTTACCAACAGATTCAATGGGGTGTTCAGCTTCACGACGGCGCATGGCAGTAAATCCAGGTTTGCCCGCTAAGTTTTCCAAGACAAATTCTCGGGCAAATTGTCCTGATTGAATTTCCGTCAGGATTTTCTTCATCTCGGCTTTAGTATCATCGGTAATGATTCTGTAGCCCCTAGTGTAGTCACCATACTCGGCAGTATTAGAGATACTATGGCGCATATTTGCCAAGCCACCTTCAACCACGAGATCGACAATCAGCTTGACTTCGTGCAAACATTCAAAGTATGCCAATTCAGGCTGATAACCAGCTTCGACAAGGGTTTCAAATCCAGCTTTGATCAATGCACTTAAGCCACCGCACAATACTACTTGTTCGCCAAATAGGTCAGTTTCGGTTTCTTCACGGAAGGAGGTTTCTAAAATCCCTGCTCTGGTGCCACCAATACCTCTAGCGTATGCCATAGCCCGATCGCGAGCATGTCCTGAAGCATCTTGATATACAGCAAATAAAGCAGGAACGCCTTGCCCTTGAGTAAATACCCGTCTAACTAGGTGTCCAGGGCCTTTGGGTGCCACCATCACTACATCCACAAATTTGGGCGGGACAACTTGGGCAAAGTGAATATTAAAACCATGGGCAAAGGCTAAAACATCCCCTTCCTTGAGATTTGGGGCAATGTCATGGGCGAAAACCGATTTTTGGGTTTCATCGGGTAGCAAGATCATAATAAAATCAGCGATCTCAGAGGCATCAGCTACGGTTTTTACGGTTAAGCCTTCGTTTTCGGCTTTTTCCCATGAAGGGCTACCTTTATATAAACCAACAATTACATCTAAGCCGCTATCTTTGAGGTTGAGGGCATGGGCGTGTCCTTGGGAGCCGTAGCCAATAATGGCAATCTTTTTAGTTTTCAGAAAATCAAGATTTGCATCGTTGTCGTAATACATTTGCGCCATAACTTCTCCGGACAGTCAACCTTAAAAATGTGTATAGATTTTAATCAGTATCCTAGTTTACCTAAAATCTGGTCATTTAACTGATTTTTCGTAGCATTTATCCCAGCCTCAGATTATCTTGGATCTATATTCCCCAATCCAGCTCAATAGCTATGATGGCATTGCCCCTAATATCTCCAAATATCTGTAACCTTGAGCCTCAGGGGTTTTATATTCATATTCCTTTTTGTCGCAGGAAGTGTTTTTATTGTGATTTTGCTATTACGACAGGGAAAACTGAGTTGCAAGAGCATTATGTAGAGGTGTTGTGTCAAGAGATTGCCCTAATTGCTAAAGAATCATTTCCATATACAGCGGCACTTAAAACTATTTTTTTTGGTGGCGGTACTCCATCGCTGCTTAAACCTAGCCAAATTGATGAGATATTACAAACTATTAATCGCTATTGGGCGATCGCTAATAATGCCGAAATCAGTATAGAGATTAATCCAGGTACGGTGACAGTAGAAAGTGTTAAAGCTTATCGATCGCTAGGCATAAACCGCATTAGTATTGGAGCGCAAGCCTTTCAAGATCAACTATTAGATTTATGTGGACGAGGGCATAGCGTTACAGAGATTTATGAGGCAGTGGCGGCGACGAAACAAGCGGGATTAGATAACTTTAGCCTAGATTTAATTTCAGGTTTACCGACGCAAACGCTCTCACAATGGCAAGAATCCTTAAGTCAAGCGATCGCCCTCGAACCCAAACATATTGCTGTCTATGACCTGACGATTGAGCCTAGCACTGCCTTTAATAAACGCTATCGAGCAGGAGTCAACCCTCTGCCTAATGATGAATCTACCGTAGAAATGTATCTAATGGCGCGCGATCGCTTACAAGGAGCAGGTTATAACCACTATGAAATTTCTAACTACGCTCTACCCAACTATCAATCCCGTCATAATTTAATCTATTGGCACAATCAACCCTTCTATGGCGCAGGCATGGGTGCTACAAGTTACATCAATCAATACCGTATAGATCGCCCTCAGAAAATGCGGGAGTATTTGGCAATGGTCGAAGCATGGACGCAGGGAAATTCTCCCATAAATTCGCCCCAAATTAGCGATCGCGAGGCACTTTTTGATACTTTAATGCAGGGATTAAGGTTGGCACAGGGCATAAGCTTTGAGCATCTAATTAATAGGTTTGGATCGGCATCGATTCAGGAAACTATACCGCAGTTAGAAGCTTACTCTCCCCATTGGGTTACTATCTCTCCCACTCACCTATATTTAACCCAGCCTGAAGGATGGCTATTTTCCGATGAAGTAATTGGCAGTTTATTTACCTATTTTTTTGATTGCCCTCACCCCATTTAGAACTGAGGATGGTGATGTTTATATTAGTAGCAAATTATGAAATCAAAATAATGGGGAGAGACCACCTATTTATTAATCCCAAAAGTATATTAGATAAAGACAAAAAAAGGAGCCTTAATAGACTCCCAGAAAAAATAGATTGTTGAACAGTTAGAGATTAACCATTGATAGCAGGTGCAGTTAGAGCAACAGGAGCTACTTCTACAGCAGC